>Ga0316204_10001917_pt1 | contig 51606 bp, 49 predicted proteins | sample 6monrhotite_MG_2_FD_205661 | JGI IMG/M metagenome (GOLD analysis project Ga0316204, IMG submission 205661) | Microbial mat bacterial communities from mineral coupon in-situ incubated in ocean water Damariscotta River, Maine, United States -... | ecosystem: Environmental > Aquatic > Marine >... | reverse complement strand
TATGAATCATTTTAGAGTCTCCACTCTCTGCCATTTCTTTGGCGGTTGAGAATGTAACATAAGCGCTGGCTTCTGCCGAAGTGGAAATGATGATTGCCACCGCAGCTGCTATGACTACCAACCCTATAATGCTTGATTTTTTCATGGCCCCTCCTTTTAATTTAGAACGTTTTTCAGTCCAAATACCTCACCCACATTTTTGAAATGAATTGGCTTGTGACTGCGGGGCGAAATTACAACACAAACGCCTAAGAATTAACCTTTTCGTTAAAAACCTCCCGTTCAATGCGAGATACCTTGCGGTCTAATGAAATGGCGTAAACCACAATGCCTACAAAAAGAATTAGAATGGCGCCTACCACTACGTAAATCTTGCCATTAGAACGCATCACATCTGCCATCTCTACCGATTGGTTTTGATAGTCGGCTTCAGTGATTTCGTACTTTTCACCTGCCTGTAAACTGTCCAGGTCTTGTGCTTTGAGTGTTAGGCTGCCCATGCTCATAAGCATGATCAATGTGATGATGTGTTTTTTCATTCTAAATGTCGTCTAAAGCGGTTTGAATCTTGCGGGTACGCAGCCTGAGTTCGGCTAGCCAAAGTCCCATCAGCGTCCAGCCAATAATGGCAGGATAAAAGACCATTCTTAATTTTCCGTCCAGGTCCATGAAGTTAAAACCTGGATTTCCACCATTGCCGGGATGCAGGCTGTCGGTCATGCGTGGCAAGACGAACAGTAGGGGAATCATGGCGGCATAGGCAAACACGTTATACACACCGCTTACTCTACCGCGTTGTTGCTCATCATTCATGGAATTTCTGAGTACCAGGTAGGCAAAATAGATAAGCATACAAATGGCCGTCATGTTCTGCTTGGGGTCACCACTCCACCATTTGCCCCAGGCATATTGTGCCCAAAGCATGCCGGTAAGCATACCCAAAACCGAGAACAGAATGCCCACATTGGCCAGTTCTATTGACTTGTGGTCGTATTCCATTTTTCCTGTGCGTAGGTGCATTACCGCAAAAACCATAGAACCCGTAAGTAAGATGATCATGGCAAACCACATGGTAACATGGAAGTGAAGGTTGCGGATGGTTTCGTTAAGAATACTCAGCCGTGGTACGTCAAACAGCATACCACCCAGTAAAGTGTAAAGGAGCAATACCACCGCCAAAAGTTTCCACCAGTTCTTTTTCATGGGCATATACATTTATACCGTGTCAGAGGTTCTATGATGGTCATACGAACAATCAAAGCGTTTACCTAACCCCTGCCGTTTTTGCAATTAAGTCCATTGGTTTCTGGTATTCTACAATACAAGTTTCCTCTAAGACATTAGCTGCGCCAAAGATAGGGGAATAGCACGTAAGAAATGGCAACGGTGATGGCGTTTATGGCCACAAGAGTCAGAATTTCATCTGTACTTGAGGCGCGGTCGAGGCCTTCCATGGCATTTTTCGACAGCTTGATAAGAAGTAGTATCAGAGGAATAAGCACCGGAAAACTCAAAATGGCCATGAGTGCCGTACTGTTTTTGGCTTTAGAAGCAATGGCCGAAACCATGGTGAGGCAGGTGGCAAAACCAATAGAACCCAATACTACAGCAACGAAAAAGTAACCATAGTCCATATCTTCCATACCGGATACAGTATTAGACATTACCAGGCTATAAATCAGCACACCAAGCGATGCCATCAGTACCCCGATTAATGAATTATAGATCATTTTTGAGGTAATAATGCTTTCCGGGCTTGCGACAGAGTAAAAGTAAAGCTGCCTGCCTGGTGAGTCTTGAATAAAGCTTTTGGCCAGGGTATTTACACTCGTAAAGAGTATGATGATCCAGAATAGGGCATTCCAGGTAACAGGGGCTATGCTGCTTGCTTTGAGACTAAAGCTCATATAGCATACAAAGATGGTGCTGGCCAAGTACAGTACCATACCATTAATGGCATAGCGTTGACGCCATTCCACCAACATTTCTTTTTTGATCAGTTCAAAAACTTGTGCCCTTCTCATTTAATGAAGTAAAGATATGTACTAGGTTCTTAACCTTTTAAGAAACCTGCTAAAAATGGCGAAACCTGCATCCAGACAGGGTGCCTGTCAGCCCTGAATTATCACTAAAGCCCCACCTTATATAGGTAAGTAGGTTTCAGGTTGGATATTAATGACCTATAATTTGGGATCAGATCCATTACTCGCGTTAATTTGTGCTGAGCTTCATTAAGAAGAAAAGGCTGCACCAATGATCCTAAGAATCTGGTACTTCTTGAATACTTCCCAATGAATTATATCCTACTGATTTAACCTTTGCAGTTATGCAGGCTTTTCAGCTAAAGAAACTTCTTGATTTGGCCAGGTCAGCCGCTGTAAAAGCCGGGCATAAAATACTCGAAGTTTATCACTCAGACCATTTCGAAATCGAACTCAAAGCTGACCAATCTCCATTGACAAAGGCCGATAAAGCGGCCCATGACATCATTCAGGAAGTTTTAGAAACCACAGGCATACCCATTTTGAGTGAAGAGGGTAGAGAAATGGCCTATGAAGAGAGAGAAAATTGGAAATACCTGTGGATAGTAGACCCCCTGGACGGCACAAAAGAATTTATCAAAAGAAATGGAGAGTTTACGGTGAATATCGCGCTGGTGAAAGATGGCGTGCCAGTACTTGGTGTAATTTATGTTCCGGTACAAGACAAGCTATATGCAGGAGCTAAAAATCTTGGTGCCATGCTGAGGGTTAACAATCAAGAGCGGGTATTATCAAAAATGGAAAAAGTAGATTTAAGGGAGCCTGGGCTTAGGGTGGTGGCTTCCAGGTCATACCTAAATAAAGAGACTGAGGCATTTCTCAAAACCCTTACAGAACCAGTTGTGGTAACTATGGGAAGTTCACTTAAATTCATGATGCTTGCCGAAGGACTTGCCGATATTTATCCTCGTTTTGCACCAACTATGGAGTGGGACACAGCAGCTGCACAGGCCATTTTGAAGGTGTTAGGAGGTGATGTAATCGATAAACGTGGAATTTCTCTTAGTTATAACAAAATAAACCTACTTAATCCATATTTTCGCGCACCATAGAGAACTAAGATGAATCAAGATAAAATAGCTATAATCGGATTGGGCTATGTGGGGTTACCACTGGCGGTGGCCTTTGCCGAAAAGTACAAGGTGGTTGGTTTTGATATTAACGAAGATAGAATCAAGGCACTGAATCAAGGTCATGATCATACGCTTGAGGTTGAAGATGATTTGCTGAAATCTGTCATAGCCCCTTTAGAGGCATCTCAAGGTTTGTATAATACAAACAAACTTCAGGAATTAGCCGAATGCACCGTCTTTATCATTACAGTTCCTACTCCTATTGATGATAACCGCAATCCTGATTTGACACCACTGGTGAAAGCCTCAGAAGCGGTTGGTACAATTATTAAGCAGGGTGATGTAGTGATCTATGAATCTACTGTTTATCCAGGGGCTACCGAAGAGGAGTGTGTGCCCATTTTGGAAAAAGTTTCTGGCCTGAAGTACAACGAAGGTTTCTTTTGTGGGTACTCTCCAGAGAGAATTAATCCGGGAGATAAAGAGCACACCGTTAAGAAAATCTTGAAAGTTACTTCTGGCTCTAACCCTGAGGTTGCAGAGCAGGTTGACCAGCTTTATAAAAGTGTAATTACAGCCGGAACCTATAAGGCTGCCAGTATTAAGGTAGCAGAAGCTGCCAAAGTGATAGAGAATTCACAAAGAGATATCAACATTGCTTTCGTTAATGAGCTGGCGATGATTTTCAATAAAATGGGCATTGACACGGTGGATGTGTTGGAGGCTGCTGGAACAAAGTGGAATTTCCTTCCCTTCAGGCCAGGTTTGGTAGGCGGGCATTGCATTGGTGTAGATCCCTATTATCTGGCACAAAAGGCCGAGAAGGTGGGCTATTACCCTCAAATATTGCTTGCCGGTAGAAGGCTCAACAATTCAATTGGCCCTTATGTAGGTAAACAATTGGTGAAGTTGCTAATGAAGAGTGGGAAAGTCGTGAACAAATCGAAAGTTTTGGTCCTTGGCATCACCTTTAAAGAAAATTGCCCTGACATTAGAAATTCACGAGTCATTGATATTATAACAGAGTTAAAAGACTTTGAAATTGAGGTGGATGTATATGATCCGTGGGCAGATAAACAAGAAGTGGAACATGAGTATAAACTAAGGCTCATCGAAAGCGTTGACTTGAATGATTATGATGGCGTTGTTTTAGCAGTGGCCCATAATGAATTTAAAGGAGACTTTTTGAATAATGTCAATTCTGATGCGGTAATCTATGATGTAAAATCTGTCTTACCCCGGGATAAAGTAACTTCAAGACTATAATGGCAAAAATATTAGTAACAGGTGCAGCGGGCTTCATAGGTTTTCATCTTTCGAGAAAATTGCTGGAAAGAGGAGATGAGGTAGTAGGGCTGGATGTGGTCAATGACTATTATGATTTAAAAGTTAAATATGGTCGATTAGAGCTGCTGGGTATAGCCGAAAAAGACATTGAGTATAATCGAGTTTTGGGTAGCAGTAAATACCAGAAGTTCGGCTTTGTTAAGCTAAAGCTTGAAGACAATGAGAACCTTAATCGCTTATTTGATGATCAAAAATTTGATACTGTAGTAAACCTGGCCGCTCAGGCAGGTGTGCGATATAGCATAGAAAATCCAAAAGCCTATATTGATAGCAATATCATTGGTTTTACGAACATTCTGGAGGCATGTAGAGGCCATGAGATCAAACACCTTTCTTATGCGAGCAGTTCTTCGGTTTATGGTCTGAATGAGACCATGCCATTTTCAGTGCGTCACAATGTAGATCATCCCATTAGCCTTTATGCGGCAAGTAAAAAGAGCAATGAATTGATGGCGCATACTTATAGTCATCTATTCGGTCTACCTACTACAGGGCTTCGGTTTTTTACCGTTTATGGCCCCTGGGGTAGGCCCGACATGGCCCTGTTTCTATTCACTAAGGCAATCATAGAAGGCAAACCCATTAATGTTTTTAATAATGGTGAAATGTCAAGAGACTTTACCTATGTAGATGATATTGTTGAGGGAATCACAAGGGTCAATGACAACCCGCCAAAAGGCAATGCAGAATGGACAGGAGAAAAACCCGATCCATCTAGTTCAAAATCTCCATACAAGATTTATAATATCGGTAACAATAACCCGGTTAAGTTGATGGATTTTGTGAGTTTGATTGAAAAAAACCTGGGCAAAGAGGCCGAAAAGAACTTTATGCCCATGCAGGCGGGAGACGTATCGGCTACTTTTGCCGATGTGAACGACTTGATCAATGATCTTGGCTACCAGCCCAACACACAGCTTGATAAAGGTATTAGCGAGTTTATAAAGTGGTATAAAGAGTTTTATAAAGTATAATTCTATTAAGCCCAAGGGAAGTAAAACAACATAGAAGGTGAGCAGCGAGAAAAAAATTCAGATGGTTGATCTTATCAGCCAATACCAGAAAATCAAAGATGAAGTAAAGGCCGAATTAGACCGCGTGTTGGATTCAGCCATGTTCATCAACGGTCCTCTTGTGAAAGAGTTTCAAGCCGATCTTGAACAATACCTGGGGGTAAAACACGTGATCCCTTGTGCCAATGGTACCGATGCGCTGCAAGTTACCATGATGGCCTATGATTTTCCTGCCGGGGCAGAAGTACTGGTGCCGTCTTACACCTATGTGGCTACCGTAGAAGTAATTGCATTACTCGGGTTCAAACCAGTTTTTGTAGAGGTTTACCCTGATTCATTCAATATAGATTTAAAAGACCTGGAGTCAAAAATCACGGATAAGTCGGTGGCCATTGTTCCGGTTCACCTCTATGGGCAATGTGCCGATATGGAAAGACTTATGCCTGTAGCTGAAAAGCATGACCTGGTGGTACTTGAAGATACGGCACAAGCCATAGGTGCAGATTATACCTACTCCGATGGCAGGACTGCAAAGGCCGGCACAATTGGTCATGCAGGTGCTACTTCTTTCTTTCCATCCAAAAACCTGGGCTGTTATGGCGATGGCGGAGCCATCATGACCAATGATGATGAATTGGCTGCCAAACTAAGAATGATCGTCAATCACGGTCAAAGCAAAAGATACTACCACGATTCTATTGGGGTCAATTCCAGATTAGACTCTATGCAAGCAGCGGTACTTAAGGTAAAACTCCGGTACCTGGACGGTTACAACGATGCCAGAAGGGCCGTAGCCGATCGTTATGATACCGCTTTTGCACCCACAGGGAAAATCACCCCTCCCTTCAGGTCTCCATTTTCCACCCATGTATTTCACCAATACACCGTGAAATTGTCCGATGATGTGGATCGCGATGGATTGAATGCCTTTTTAGCTGAAAAGGAAATACCTTCCATGATCTACTATCCTGTGCCAAATCACCTCCAAAAGGCCTATCGCTACTTTGGATATAGCGAAGGAGACTTCCCGATTACTGAGGACCTTTGTTCCAGGGTAATCTCATTTCCTATACATACTGAAATGACAGAAGCCCAACAAGCTCGCATTATTGAAGGTGTACTGTCCTTTTTATAGGCTTCACATAGCAATGTTGACACGGCTTCTTGATTGAAAATTTTCCACGAATAATTTGTTTTAAATAAATATCGAGTAATTTTGCTACTCAATTTCGTCACATATGAAATGTGACTGACTTGGCGAAGCTGTATCCGACAGCTTGTAATACTTGTTGAAATGCTAGAAGCTTTAATTTCGTCCAAAACCAGAGTTAAGCTATTGATCAGGCTCTTTCTGAACCCCGGTTCTAGAGCCTACCTTAGAGGCTTAGCTGAAGAATTTGATGAAAGCACCAACTCTGTAAGACTTGAACTCAAACGATTTGAAGAGGCAGGTATGCTATCTTCTGAAATAGATGGTAATAAAAAATATTTTAAAGCGAACAGCAGCTATCCGTTGTTTTCAGAAATCAGAAAGATTTTGTTGAAGCACACTGGGCTGCAGGAAATTATCGATCATGTGATCAATGAGTTGGGCGATATACGTCAAGTATATTTAACAGGTGATTTAGCCTCTGGCAAACAATCGGATGTTGTTAGTTTGATTCTGGTAGGTAATCCAGACAAACGGTTTTTGTTGCAATTGATTGAGAGAGCTGAAAAGTTATTACCAAAAAAGATTCAGTATCTGGTATACAGCGAAGAAGAAGCGGCTGTGAAAGATCTTGATAACGAGAAGAATTTATTGCTTTGGAATGAATGATTTTAATAACAGAAAGTGGCTGGCTTTTTATACAATGCCCCGAAGTGAAAAAAAGGCTGCCGAAAGTCTTGCAAAAAAGGGCTATGATATTTTTTGCCCAACCCGTAGTGTTTTAAAGCAATGGTCTGATAGGAAAAAGAGAGTGCAGGAGCCACTTTTTACTTCTTATGTATTTGCTTGTGTTAGTGAAAACGAACGTCAGCAGGTTTTACAAGAGCCTCGTATTATTTCTAATGTATTTTGGTTGGGTAAACCAGCCATTATTCACCAATTTGAAATAGACCAAATTCGAAATTTTCTTCAGGAGCACCCGGAGGCTGAATCAAGAGATATTCACGTAAATGATGGAGACATGGCAGCAATTACCTCCGGACCTTTTAAGGGCGAAACGGGAGTTATTAAAGAGAAAAGAGGCCATAAAGCCGTGCTACAGATACAGAGTCTGGGTCTCGAATTGCAGGCAGTAGTAAGTATTGCAAAGTTGGAGTTGGTTCCTAAATGTTAGAAGTTAAATGTTAAAAATCTTGGGAAAATTAGAAGAGGTAAGAATAGCAGAATATTTAATAATTCTTGTTGTTACTTTATTTTTCATGTGCCTGGCTGCACCATTTGCGCAGTCTCAATCGCTCGCAGGTACCGACCTTACCACCATTAAAGTGGATAACCTTTCAGATGAGCAATTATTGCAATACTATCAACAGGCCGAGCAAAGTGGTTATACACAGACCCAGTTAGAGAATATAGCCAGACAGCGGGGTATGCCCGAGTCTGAGATAGCAAAGTTGAGAAGAAGGATTAAGGCGCTTTCAAGTAATGTTGGTCAGAGTTCCCAATCGATGACTAACTCACAAGCTCGCGATGTTCCTTTATTATCTCCCGATGAAGTATTTGGCAGGTTGGGCACATCACAGGAGAGCGTACTTCTTACAGAGACGCAGCAGAAAATTTTCGGCTTTGAATTGTTCAGAACCAACAAACTCACTTTTACTCCCAACCTGGCCATTCCTACACCCACCGACTATGTATTGTCTGCCGGAGATGAATTGTCAATTGATTTATGGGGTGATACTCAACAGTACATGACATTAACCATAAGCCCTGAAGGAACTATACGAATTCAGGATTTAAGTCCTGTTTATGTTAATGGTCTTTCTATAAAGCAGGCTGAAGTGAGGATTATCGATAGACTTAGCGAAATTTATAGTGGGATTAAAAAATCTGATACCCAGGAACAAGGCATATTTTATCAAATCAGCCTGGGTAATACAAGGACCATCAATGTCACCATTGTGGGAGAGGTAGAGTTACCGGGTAATTATGCGCTGAATTCTCTTTCGACAGTTTTCACCTTGTTGCACGCTTCTGGCGGACCTAAAGAGAATGGAAGCTTCAGAATGGTCAAGTTGCTGAGAAATAACAAATTGAAGTCCACGATTGATTTATACGATTTCCTGGTAAACGGGACAACGGTGAATGACGAAATTTTGCAAAATGGAGATGTAGTCATAGTTGGTCTTTACAAAAAGAGGGTTGAGGTTCTTGGAGAAGTCAAGAGACCAAGGATTTTTGAAATGGCAAATGACGAGAACCTGGCTACATTGATGGAATATGCAGGAGGGTTTAGTAGCTCTGCATTCAAGTCTTTTATTACCGTTACCCGAAATAGTGACAAAGGCACGAGCATCCTGAATGTAAACAAAGAAGACTTTGAACAATTTGTGATTGAAGATGGAGACGTCATTGAGGTAAGAGAAACAGAAGGCCTCTATGAAAATCGCGTCCAGGTCGAAGGTGCTGTAAATCTTGCAGGTGAATACCAACTCATTGATGACATGTCGGTACGTACACTGATAAGGAAAGCAGGTGGGCTTAAAGGTGATGCTTTCTTAAATCGTGCTTCCATTCACCGAATGGAACCTGACTATTCCCAAAGGGTCATCCCCTTTGACCTCTCTGCCTTATTGAATGGTTCTATCGATGATATTCCCCTCCAAAATGAAGATGTGATTATGATCACCTCGATCTATGATTTGAAAGAGGAATATTTTGTAGAGATACGAGGAGAGGTGGCTTTGTCAGGAGCATATCCCTTTTTCAAGGAGATGACTGTGGAAGATCTGGTCATGTTGTCGGGAGGACTCAGTGAAGGTGCATCCGGTGGAATGGTAGAAATTGTTCGCAGAAACAGGAATGGCGTAGCCAATTCTCTTTCAGAAGTAATAAGCATCAGTATTGACCGAAGTCTGGGCTTTTCTGATTCAGAAAATACCATGTATCTAAAACCCTTTGATCAGGTATTCATACGTTCGAGTCCGGCATATCATACTCAGCGACATGTGACCCTCGAAGGAGAAGTAAATAGACCGGGAGTCTATGGTATCAGTCGAAAGGATGAGCGCATTTCCGATGTGTTAACCAGGGCAGGGGGCATAACACCATACGCGTACCCTGAGGGTGCTTTATTGGTAAGGAAGAATGAATTTGAAAATGAAGTGTCTGGTGTGGACCTTGAAGCCTTGACTGAGTTTTATGAAAAAATTGAAGGTGACACCAGCATAGCAATTAACAAGGCCAGAGAAGAATTGATTCGTAGGTTAGGAGTGCTGATCGAGCAGAAAAAGCAGTCAGACAAGAGAGATTCGAGCAATATAGCCAATAGGTTTAAACGTCAATTGACTGAAGAACTTACTGATGCAGACTCTATTGGAAGACCTGTGAATGTAAATGAGCAAGAAGCTACAGTTTTAGATCTTGTTGAGATTCTCAATAATCCCGGATCAAAATATGATTATATCCTTAGAGATGGCGATGTAATTTCAATTCCTGAGGAACTGGAAACGATTAGGGTCACGGGAGAAGTTATTTCACCTCTGAACTTGCGATATGATCAGCAGTTTGAATTCAAAGACTACATCAATGATGCGGGAGGGTTCACTGTCAATGCAAGAAAAGGGCGAAGTTACGTGCAATACCCAAATGGAAGAAGAAAGCAAGCCAGGAGGTTTTTGTTTTTCAAATTCTATCCAAAAATTGAACCTGGGTCAACCATTTATGTATCTAGAAAACCGGAAAGAAGTAGGTTGGGCATTCAAGAAGTGCTTGCAATAACATCAAGTCTTGCTACTATAACATTCCTTGTAGATAGGATAGGTAATAGCAACTAGCGGATAATAAAAGCAATAGGGGTTTTCAGTAAAATTTGAAGGCGGTATTTCATGATGAAGCCTTAAAATAGAATTATGAGTGAAAAACGATCAAAAGGTCATTTTACAAAAGAAGAAGTAACGCTTAAGGACGTTTGGCAATTTCTGTGGTTGAAAAGAAAGTCTATTCTGATTTTTAGTTTTGCCGGAGCGGTCTTGGGTGTGATGGTTGCTTTTACTGCCCCAAAGGAATGGTCTTCAAAAAGTGAATTATTGCCTCAAACAAAGGAAGAAACAGGCCTGGGTTCATTGAGCGGACTTGCTGGTTTGGCAGGATTTTCAGTAGGCTCTCTCACGAGTGCCAATGGCATTAACCCTGAACTTTACGGGAATATTGTTAATTCTACACCTTTTCTAAAAGAGCTCATGTATAAGGAATTTTACTTTGAGCGCCTGGGTGACTCGGTAAGTCTTTATGACTACTTTACCCGGTATCGAATGAATGGGTTAACGGGTAGAGTGTTTTCTATCTTTGGATCAGCAGAATGTGAAGTTGATGGAAATACTCCAAAAGGAGGGTTTTTATATTTCAACTCTTGTGAAAATGGAGTTGCCAAGGAACTCAATGAACGTATAGGTATTTCGGTAGATCAACGTTATGGCTATGTGATTATATCTAGCACAATGCAAGATGCAGTGGTAAGCGGTCAGGTAGTGCAGTTCACCAAAGACTATCTGGTGCAGTTTATCTCTGATTTTTACAGAGCAAAAGAATTGAGAAAGCTTGAGTTTGTAGCTTCTCAGTTGGAAGAGAAGAAGAGGGAATACGAGGCTCATGAAACAATACTTTCAGAGTTTTTGGATAAAAATATTTCCCTGAGCAGAGAAACGGCCCAGAACAAAAAAAGGAAATTGCAAAATGACAATGACCGACTTTTTAATGTCTACAATACCCTGGCACAGCAGTATGAGGAGGCTAAAATCAAAGTGGAAGAATCTACTCCGGTATTTGTAGAGTTAGAGCCCATCAAAGTACCCTATTTAAGGACCAGCCCAAAGCGGAAAGTTATCGTTATCGTGTATGGTTTTTTTGGGTTGATAACAGTACTGGTTTTCCTCTTCAGTAAAGAGATCTTGAAAAGTATCAAGTGATTGGTAGGTTACAAAGGTTGCAGCTCTGGAAAAGCGAAGAATCAACAGTTCTGCTATTCTGGTATGTCTGTATGGGATTATGCAGTTATTACCTGCTTGAATACGCCTACGGATATGACCTCACCTATTTCACCTTCATCTTTGCCGCCCTTTGTTTAGGTATATTCATATTGTCTAGCAAGGGCTTAAGACTCACCGATTATTGGCTCTTCTTTTCTTTTACCTTAATTGTCTTTCTGATATTTGGTTGGCAAGCTGCCTTCCATCATACATTGACCCCCGTACTTATTGGCCATCAACTTTCTAATGGTGTTTTGACACTGTTGGGCTTTTTTGTGGGCAGGCAAGTATGGATTAAGAAGATGGATATTAAGGCAGTCCTGGGGCCTTACAGAATCAAGGTGGCTATTTTCCTTCTTTTTGTTCTGATCTTATTTAAGGTTCAGAACCTGGTGATGGATTCGTTGTTTATGAGGTTAGGTGGCATGGATTATAACCCTGTAGGCCTGGCATACTCAATTTGCCTCACCCTTATGTTCATAATTGGGGTCATGACTCCGGCCAAAAAGTGGGAAAGACTCATCTTGGTGATCTTTCTGATTACTTTGCTTGGGCTTCTTTTCCTTACCGGTTCAAGAGGGGCAATGGTAATGATCCTGGGTGTTTATGGTGCAGTATTTGTTCTTACTGGCCGACTCAAATGGTATTACCCCATTCTGGTGTTGGGCCTGATTGTTATAATAGTTCTCATTGGTATAGAGATGGAGTTAATGGTTTTTGATAGATTTAAAAACCTCTTCAATTTCGTTTCAGATAAGAAAGACATTGCCATTAACGATCGCTTGTTTTTTTATCAAGACATGCGCGAACATTTCTTTGATTATTCGCTTTACGGCCAATATGGTTATAAGCTTTATCCACACAATATACTGTTTGAATTTCTTGTTCGTTTTGGGTTGTTTTTCGGGTCCATACTATTCATGTTTGTGGCATATCCGTTGGCATTTGTATTCATTAATCTCAAGACCCTTACTTCGCCAAAGAACCCACTGTCTACGCTCATATTCATATTCATCTTCTGCTTCTTTTATGCCTTCATCAGTTTGTCATTAGATAATAACAAGCTGCTTTGGCTAACCTGTGGGGTTGTTTATGGAATAATTACTTCAAATCAATTCAAATTTAAATTGAACAAAATAGATGAAAAGGCTGATCCTTGATCTTGACGATACAATTTGTACCACAATAAATGGTGACTATCAAAATTCTAAACCTATTGAACCGGTCATCGAGAAAATCAGGCATTATAAAGAGCAAGGTTTCACCATCGTGATCAACACGAGCAGGAACATGCGAACCTACAAGGGGGTTGTAGGGCTGATCAATAAAAATACCTTGCCCATTATCATGGAATGGCTTGATAGGCATGATGTGCCTTACGATGAAATACTTGTTGGTAAACCCTGGTGTGGTTTTGAAGGATTCTATGTAGATGATAAGGCCATACGCCCCAATGAGTTTGTTGATCTTTCCTATGAGGAAATCCAGGGCTTAATTAGCAAATAAGAAGTGAGGTACGTCATTTTGTCTGGTACTTTTGTGCAGGGTGAACTACTGAATGAGTTTGGAACAGTTCCGCCTGCTATGTTGCCCGTAGGCAATAAATACCTTATTGCCCACCAGTTGGATAAGATTAGGACAGTTGATTCGCAGGCTCAATTCACCATTTCATTACCAACAGGAGTAGAGTGGGCCTCAGCCTCAGCATCATTTGATGCTGCAGATGTCGAGTTGCTTTTTCTAGACCCCAACCTGAGCGTTCGCTTAACCTTAATGAAGGTCTTGGAGCAGGTGCAGGAAGCTAGCTTTCAATTGCTATTTGGTGATGGCTTGTACAATGATATCTTGTCTGATGAACAAGACTTCATTACTTCAGTTTATACGCAATACTTCTACAGGTGGGGCTATCTTCAACAAACAGAAGATGGCCAAATAAAACTGACTTCAAACGTTCCTGAAACCGGAGTTGAAAAGTCCCGAATCCTTACGGGGTATTTTGGCTTTTCTGACCGTTCATTATTTTTAAGCGTCCTGGAAAGCCAGCAAAACATACTGGAGGTAATAGAACATTACTCCCAGATTAAACATTGCAAAGTACTTGACTATGATGAATGGCTTGATTTTGGTCATTTCAACTCATATTTCAAATCCAAACTAGCTTTTACAACCCAAAGACATTTCAACAGGCTAAATTATGTTGATGGGTTTTTGACCAAATCGAGTGGTCAAAAATTGAAAATGAGGAATGAATACCACTGGTTTATGGGAATTCAAGGAAAACTCTCCCTATCAATACCCAGGGTAGCAGGCTATCATGAAAAAAAGGGGGAGAGTGGCTACGAAATAGAATACCTCCATATGCCTACTTTGGCGGAGCTCTATGTATTCGGAAATCTACCGGAATGGCGATGGAAAATGATGGTCGATTCTTGTTTTCAATTACTCAATGGCCTCCGTACTTATCAATTACCACAGGCGTTGAAAGTAAAGCCAGAATTGGTCTTCGAAGAATTATATGTAGTAAAGTCGCGTAACCGCATAAATGATCTATTGAATCAAAAAGGGCTTGAAGATTTTCAGGAAATCCAATTACTCTCTAAAGCAGTTGAAACTTGCCTTGAGTTCGTAGGAAACGCCAAAGATATAAAGCCCTGTCTGATGCATGGCGACTTTTGCTTTAGCAATCTCTTGTGGAATAGCCGTGCAGAAAGAGTAATGATGATAGACCCGCGTGGTACTTTTCAATCTGAGGGTACCGAGTCGAGCTTAATTGGCGATTTAGGCTATGACCTCGCTAAATTTTTACACTCCTCCTTTGGTTTCTACGACATGATCGTGTCTGACAAAATAAAATCGATTGACGCAATTGATCAATTGGAAGCGAGACATGCTGAGCTGAATAACCTCATTTTTGAACGCGCAGAAGTTGAATTTGGTCTGACCAGAAATGCATTGATTGCAAGACTGGTAATATTGTTTGCTACCATGATTCCTTTGCATGCTGACCACCCGGGCAGGCAAGTTTTATTCGCAAAAAATGCCATGAGAATCTTTAATAAACTTTCGCTATGAACGCGTTTGTATTTCCAATGGCTGGTAATAGTAGTCGCTTTTTCAAAGCAGGCTATGCGGTGCCAAAATATCACCTTGACATCTGGGGAACGACCCTGTTTGAAGCAAGTGTTAGGGGATTTGCAAATTACTTTGAAGATGATATGTTTCTCTTCATTACAAGAAGTGATTTTGAAAGCTCTGGTTTTATCAAAGCAGAAGTAGAGAGGTTAGGAATAAAGAACTCACATTTTGCCACGGTAGATGGAGTGACAAGGGGACAGGCCGAAACGGTCTACTTGGGCTTGGAGCATGCCGGTATCAACTTATCGTCAAATCATCCATTAATCATTTTCAATATCGATACAATCAGACCAGATTATCATAAACCGGGTTTTTCTACGTCTAATGCTAATTTTATTGAGGTTACCAGTCTTCCGGGAGACCATTGGTCTTTTGCCGAAGTCGATGAGCAGGGTCTGGTGACCAGAACAACAGAAAAAGTCAGAATCAGCGATCATTGCTCTACCGGAGTATATGGTTTTGAGTCAGCAAAACTGTTCACTCACTATTTCCAAGCCTATGCCATGGAGCATGAAAACGAGCTATATGTGGCTCCTATGTACAATGGGCTGATAAAAGATAATCTGAATGTTAAAGTAGACCAGGTTCAGCGGAATGAGGTGCATTTTTGCGGAACACCTTCCGAATATGAAGCATTGGTTAAGGAGCCTTCACCATTCGATGGAAAGTTATATCAATGATTGATTCCTCTGGATCAAATATCTCTTTTGTATTACAGGGCCCCCCTGTTGAAGAAACCTCAATACTTATTCAGCAGATTCAGAAGGCACTACCTGCTGCCGAAATCATAGCTTCAACCTGGAAAGGATCAGAAGACTATGCTTGGGGAAATGTTGACAAAGAAATCTATTTGGACGATCCTGGAGGCTTCAAAAATGAAAATGGAGAATATCTCAATGTCAATCGGCAGATCAAGAGTTCACGGGATGGGGTATTGGCTAGTTCCCGTAGCTATGTGTGCAAGATCAGAACAGATATAAGCCTCGATTTTTTAAAACTGGTCAAGGTCTACAACCAGTACTGCGATCTTTCCAATTCGGAATTTTTCGGGCAGCGAGTGTTGGTTCTTAACCTTACAACCATTAACCCTAAAAGGCTTAAAAGGCTTTTTGCCATCAACGACTGGATTTATTTAGGCAAGAAAGAGGATGTGCTCAAGATCGTAGATGCACCTGATTACCCTAAAGAATATGTCAACTACGAGAAGCGCTGGGACACTCTTTTGCGCTATAATGCAGAGCAATGGTTCATGATTAACATGATCTTCGGGTCAGAGTTGAATCATAGATTCCCCCATACTGCCTGTTATACTGACGAATTGCTGGCTTTACACAAGTCACTGATTCGGGAGCTTATTATCATTGGTCCTTTCAAAATCAACCTGAAGTCTACCAAATACAACTTATTCAGATTTGACTACAAAAACATGTACACTTTCAAAGAATGGAAAAAGGAATTGTTTGAAGTAAATGTTTTGAATGATCCCGAACGGTGGGTTTATACTTTGGTTGCCAATCCTATTATCAGGAATTGGCTGAAGAAGTTAAATAAAGTGGTTAGAAGTTGAAGAAATTCGGAATTGTCTTTGCCGGCAAAGCCTTGCGGGTTCTGTCGAGCCTGGTTGTTATTACTCTTCTATCTAGAAGTGTCGATCAGGAGCAATTCGGAAAATTCAGTTATGCGGTCAGCATCTATTCTGTTTTCATCCCCTTTGTGGTCTTTGGATTGGAAAATTATGTTATCAGATATTACAAAGGTTCGAAGGGAATAAACCTAACACACTTATTGGTTGCTAACGGCATTCTCTCAGTTTTTGCAATCCTCGTTTTTTACTTTTTCAGCTTAAATGAATCACACTTAATTGGCTTCATTCTGCTTTCGGTTATTCTGGCATTTTCACCTGTGAATTATCTACTGAATGCTGCTCAGGAACACTTGTTGATTGCCAAAGTGTCTTTGCTTGTCTCATCCGTAAGTATGTTACTGAAAGTGGCGATTATACTGTTGTCCGATGATGTCGTTCAACACTTATTGCTCGCTTTCGGCCTTGATTTTTTCTTGCCAGTAGTACTTGTGGCCTTTGTTTCAAAAGCAAAATTCAGAATAAGCAAAATAAAGCTTAACAGCTCTTATCAACTCTTATCTTATTCTTTCCCTTTTTTCTTAAGTGCGGCAATTGTTGTACTCCTGAACAAAACGGACCAACTGATGATCCCTCACCTCTTGGATTACGAAGAATTGGCAAAGTATTCTTTGAGTTACCGTTTATATGAAGGGCTGTTTGTATTACATGTAGTTTTCAATTCCCTGTTTTTCCCACTATTAGCGAAAAAGGGGCTTAATAAGTGTATTGAAATCGTAGGTGCATTTGCAGTCATTTGGGTGTTTGTTATTTTCCTGATTTCCCTGATCTTGGGCATATCCGGGCCAGGATTGTTCTCTTTCCTTTTTGGAAGTGAGTATAGACTTTCATCCTTTATATTGATTCTTTTGTCCATCTCATTGCTCCCCGCTTTTTGGGGCAACGTGATAAGCAAAGTAGCTGCACTTACTGAAGGGGGTGGAAAAGCCTTGGCTTATAATAACTTCTTCACCCTGGTTGCAAATGTGATTCTAAATTTAGTTTTGATTCCTTTGTGGGGTGTATTTGGAGCGGTGTTTGCTACGATATTGAGCCAATTATTGGGCTCTGTTATGGTTTGGTTTTTTTATGATCAATTCAAAAAAACTATAATTAGTATCCTTCACGTTTCCTACTCATCCTGCATAGGAGCCATAAGGCGGCCTCTTCAGGTACTGACCCATATCAAAGCTGCCATGAATCAATTGATTCCAACAGACAAGATGGCCTGACGGTTAATCCTCAAAAGGCGAATCAATAATAATTCAAATTTTAATTGGTGAACTACCACAAAAGATAATTTTGGACATGGAAAAAAACACTTACTACGGTGAGGCCTATTTCAAATGGCAAGGTGCTATTGGTGAATTTGGAGGCTGGGCCAATGTAGATAAATTCAAGGCATATTTATCGCCAGAAAAGAATGTAGTTGACTTTGGAAGCGGAGGCGGTTTTCTTCTTGCAAACATAAATTGTAAGGACAAAATAGGAATTGAGATCAACGAGAAAGCGCGTGAGAGAGCCAAGGGTCTTGGAATAGTTTCGGTTGAAACACCCGAAGAGATACCTGGTGGGTATGCCGATTTGATCATTTCTAATCATGCATTAGAACACGTTTTCAGACCATTGGATGAGATCAGAAAACTCAAGAGGATTCTTAAACCAGAAGGAATGATTGTTTTAGTAATTCCTTGTGAATCAATTCGCTATGCTTATAAACCAAATGACATCAATTATCACCTGTATAGTTGGAGTCCGATGTCGTTGGGAAATCTCTTTAATGAGGCGGGTTTCGATGTCATAGAGTCAAAAGCCTACCGCCATCGATGGCCTCCTTTTTATACTTCTATAGCCAAAATATTCGGGAGAAGCGTCTTCAACTTGGTTTGTAGGATGTACGCGAGACTTTGGACAACTTCTTACCAGGTAAGGGTCGTTGCCAGGAAAAAAGCATAGTTCTGCTAAATCAAACAGAATTGTCGTATCAATGAAGGCCCTCAGCATTACCAATATTGCTCCGCATTATAGAAAGGATCTTTGGAAGAATCTTGCTCTCGAACTCAATTTTGAATTTTGGTTTGGGAAATCAAATGATGGCATTACAGAGATTAATTTCGAGGAATATTCTGAGATACCTTTTAAGCGCATTAGGAATTTCTATTTTAAAAATGTCCTGATTTGGCAATTTGGAGTGGTCGCTGACTTTTTCAGACAAAGAAAGGCCATTAGTTGTTTGGTAGTTCTGGGTGAGGCCTATTGCATTTCCAATTGGGTTTTATTGCTCTTAAGCAAGGCATACAGAGTACCTACTTGTATTTGGACACACGGGCTATATGGAAATGAGCCAGGCTGGAAAAAATTCCTCAGATTGCGTTTTTACAAGTTAGCCAGTCATGTGCTCACCTATGAAAAAAGGGCGAGAAGACTCTTGATTGAATCCGGGTTTGCTCAACATAGGGTTTCGGTTATCTACAATTCACTGCACTATAGCCTACAGTTACAATTGAGGAATACACAGATGGCTGATAAGCAAAGACAGTTCCCTTTTTTTAAAAACCCTGAGTTGAAATGCCTGGTATTCATAGGGCGCTTGAGCACCGTTAAAAAGCTGGAACTATTGGTTGAAGCCTTCAAGCAATTGCCAGCAGAGTACAATCTATTGATGATAGGCGATGGCCCCATGAAGAACAACCTTGAGCAAAGCCTCTCAAAGCATATTAAAGATCAAAGGGTCCATTTTTTGGGTTCTCTTTATAATGAGGCGGACATTGCTCCTTTGCTTTACAATGCAGATTTATGTGTTTCGCCTGGAAATGTCGGCCTCACCTGTATCCATGCATTGAGTTATGGTACTCCTGTGGCTACACATGATGACTTTTCGAATCAAATGCCTGAAGCGGAGGCAATCTTTCCTGGAAAAAGTGGTTTCCTTTTTGAAAATGGCAGTGTTCTATCGCTCAAAGAGTCGATCACAGATTGGTTCTCCAAAGACCGCGATCGCGAGGAAATACGAAAGGCCTGTTACTCCGAAGTCGATCTTCACTATAACCCGAACTATCAGGTTTCGGTATTCAACGAAGTACTGAATCAGATAAGAAGATGAGTAAAGTTTTACTATTTGGGCCCTTTTCACCGCCAGTCACCGGTCAGTCGATGGCATTTCGGAAGGTGGTAGATAACATATCAGAAGAACAGGCGGTATTGATCGATACTACCAAATACAACAGTGCACTGTTAAGTGCTATGAATGCCGTCATATTGGCAATGTTTAAGCTTCTTTTCGATGCCCGAATCAAGACAATTTATTTTACATGCAGTAGAACTGTCCTGGGGAGCTTAAGAGAATTGCCACTCTTGTGGATAGGCGGGCTACGGAAAAAAAAAATAATCAATCACTTGCATGGAGCCGATTTTGCTATGTTTTATAACCAAAGCAACGGTGTATTTAAGTTTTTAATAAGATGGGCCTACAAAAATGTGCATACATCTATTGTGCTGACCGAGGCAATGTCTAAGGAGTTTGAAATGTTTCCAAGCATGAAAACAACCGTTGTTTCCAATTTTTACCCGGCACAACTCGATGAATACCAGGAGGTTCAGGGGCCTCCTTTGGTAATCACCTACTTTTCAAACCTTATGAAAAGCAAGGGCATACTTGAGTTTATCAAGGCAGCCGGTATAGTGTCTAAAAGTTATCCCGGTACAAAATTTTTAATTGCTGGCATGTTTTTGGGTGACCATCTGGCCAATAGGCAAGAAATAGAGCAGCAAGTGAGTCAGTTATTATCCGGAAATATTAATAATTCTATTGAATACATTGGGGGTATTAACCCTGGCGATAGGCTGGCATTTCTATCTAAGTCTGGCATATTTGTTTTGCCAACTTACTACCCTACAGAAGGCGTTCCGTTGACCATACTTGAAGCCATGAGATGCGGAAATGCCATCGTTTCTACAAAACACAATTACTTGCCAGACATTTTGAACGAGTCTAATGGGATACTGGTAGAACCGAGCGATGTAGGACAATTGGCTGCTGGGCTCAAAATGTTAATTTCTGACCCTCAAAAGCTTAAAACAATTCAGGCATATAACATGAACCAGGCCATAAAAGAGTATTCAGAAGTCGTATATTTGGCAGATATTAAAAAATTGATTTTCGCTTCTTGATCGCTCAAGAGAATAATTGTTAGATGGGAAAAAAAGCACTTATAACAGGCATCACCGGTCAGGACGGAGCGTATCTGGCGGAGTTGCTATTAGATAAGGGTTATGAGGTTCATGGCATTAAGAGGCGATCATCTCTTTTCAATACAGACAGAATCGATCATTTATATCAGGATCCTCATGAGAAAAATGTGAGGCTAAAATTATATTATGGCGACTTGACGGACTCACTTAATTTGACGAGGATCATTAAAGAGGTAGAGCCAGATGAGATTTATAACCTTGGGGCCATGTCGCATGTAAAGGTGAGCTTTGATAACCCAGAGTATGTCGCCAATGTGGACGCTATGGGCACTTTAAGAATACTGGAAGCAGTGCGCTTGCTTGGCTTTGAAAAGTCAACCAGAATTTACCAGGCATCAACATCAGAACTTTACGGGCTGGTACAGGAAACCCCACAGACTGAAACCACGCCATTCTATCCAAGATCTCCTTATGCTGTGGCCAAAATGTACGCTTATTGGATCACTGTCAATTACAGAGAGGCATATGGTATGTATGCATGCAACGGGATCTTGTTCAACCATGAATCTCCCAATAGAGGCGAAACCTTTGTAACGCGTAAAATCACCCGTTCTGCTGCCCAAATTGCCTTAGGGCTAAAAGACATGCTCTATCTTGGCAATCTTGATTCGCAAAGAGACTGGGGACATGCCAAAGATTATGTACAAGCCATGTACCTGATGCTTCAGCAAGACAAACCGGAAGATTACGTGATTGCTACAGGCACAACAACCAAAGTAAGAGAATTTGTGTCAAAAGCATTTGAAAAGGTAGGGATCGAATTGGAGTTTGAAGGTGAGGGTACTCAGGAGATAGGAAGAGTGAAAAGCACAGATGCAAAAGGAGTAAAAAAGGGTCAGACAATCGTCAAAGTTGACCCGAGGTACTTTAGACCCACGGAAGTAGATATTCTTTTGGGGGATAATACCAAAGCCCGAGAAAAATTAGGATGGATACCAAGCTATGACCTGGATGCCTTGGTAGAGGACATGGTGGCAGCAGATTTGGAGTTGTTTGAGAAGGATGTTTATTTGAAAAAGGGCGGGCACAGCGTTTTTAAATACCATGAATAAAGAAAATAAGATATATATAGCTGGTCATCGTGGCATGGTAGGATCAGCTATTGAAAGACATCTTAGGGCTGAGGGTTTTCACAATATTGTCACCCGATCTTCATCAGAATTAGACCTTCGCAATCAGTCGGCTGTCAACGATTTCTTTGCATCAGATAAGCCCGAATATGTATTTCTGGCTGCGGCTAAAGTTGGAGGTATAATGGCCAATAGTGAGTTCAAAGCTGACTTTTTGTACGATAACCTGGCTATTCAGAACAATGTAATTCATGCTGCCCACAACCATAAAGTCAAAAGATTACAGTTTTTAGGCTCTTCCTGCATTTATCCAAAAATGGCAGAACAACCCCTCAAGGAAAAATACCTGTTAACAGGCCCTCTGGAACCTACTAACGAGCCTTATGCGATTGCTAAAATAGCAGGCATTAAACTTTGTGACGCTTACAGGTTCCAATATGGTAGTGATTTTCATTCCGTAATGCCTACCAACCTATATGGCCCTAATGATAATTATGACTTGAAGTCATCGCATGTGCTTCCTGCTTTCATTCGAAAGTTTTACTTGGCCAGGCTTTGGCAAAACGGACATATTTCTGCTTTGAAAAAGAACCTGGCAGTTGATAGTAATGGCATTGATAACTGGGAAACAGTATTGAACAAAGCCGGCATCTTTAAAAAGGGTGAAACTGTACAGGTAAAACTTTGGGGTTCAGGAAGACCAAAGCGCGAATTTCTACATGTAGATGACCTGGCCAAGGCTTGTGTTTTTGTAATGAAAAAAGGTTACAAAGCCTCTTTTCTCAACATTGGTGTTGGTGAAGATATTGCTATAAAAGAATTGGCAATCAAAATCAAGGACAGAATTGGGTTTAATGGAGAGGTAATGTGGGATGAGAGTAAACCTGATGGTACGCCAAGAAAGCTAATGAATATTGATAAAATACGTTCATTAGGCTGGAAGCCTCATATTTCCCTGGATGAGGGTATCAAGCATGTTATAGAAGTTTATACAGCCGAATGAAAGTATCACTCATTACGGTCTGCTATAATGCTGAACGTTATATCGACAATGCCATTCAATCTGTAATAGACCAGAGCTACGAAGATATTGAATACATACTGGTGGATGGGAACTCTACAGATGCTACTTTATCTATCATAAAAAAATACGAAAATCGGATTTCCAAAATTATCTCAGAGCCCGATAAAGGCATATATGATGCCATGAATAAAGGTGTTTCACATGCTACAGGTGAGGTTATTGGGATACTGAATGCCGATGACTTCTATTTTGATTCTAATGTAATCAAAGATGTTGTAGAATGTTTCCAAAGTAAAGAGACAGATACCCTTTACGGTGATTTGGTTTATGTTGACCCTGTTGATACTAAGAGAGTGATCCGATATTGGAGAAGTGGTGAGTATAATAGGTCTAAATTCAAGTACGGTTGGATGCTTCCTCATCCTACGTTTTTCGTTAAACGTCACATATATGAAAAGTTTGGACATTTCAACCTGAGTTTAAAGACGTCTGCCGACTATGAATATATGCTTAGGGTGCTTTATAAGTACAGGGTCTCTACTCAGTATCTACCTAGGGTAATGACAATTATGCGAACTGGAGGAACGAGTAATGCCAGTATTACCCACCGGATTCGTGCAAATTCGGAAGATCGGAAGGCATGGACCGTTAATGATTTGAAACCGGGCCTTTTCACCAGATACCTTAAGCCGATACGGAAATTGATACAATATACGCGCAAGAATAAAGAGGTTTTTTAATTGAAATAAGCTCTAACGTTTTGGTTAACTAGTTCTTAATGAATTGTTTAATTGCTCGCAGTTTCAAAATAGTGCTTTGGTGGAGATGTTGGTAGGGAGTGTCGAACCCGGATATAAACAATCTGTAACAAGTACCGGTCTTTTTCAGCTAGTGTAACTGAATTGTCAGATCAACCAATTTAACAATAGCTGGATCCATTAAAAAAAAAATGAATCGTTCAGAGAGAAGTGAATCAATATAATTACTGCTTGAAGAATTTAATAGCCTTTTTAGAAGATGACCACACTTTTTTCTTGATATAAGAATTGAAGTTTTTCAAAGAGTTATTTGTTTTAAACAATTAACGAGTAGTTTTGCTACTCAATTTCGTCACGATATATATGTGACTGACTTGGCGAAGCTGTATCCGGCAGCTACCGACACTTGTTGAAAATGCTTGAGGTTCTAATTTCATCCAAAACCAGAATTAAACTGTTGTTAAGACTCTTTCTTAACCCTGGTTCCAAGGCATATTTGAGAGGCTTGGCTCAGGAATTAGATGAGAGTACCAATGCGGTCCGACTCGAACTCAATCGTTTTGAGGAAGCAGGTATGTTGTCGACTGAATTTTATGGCAACAAAAAACTGTTTAAAGCCAACCAAAATTACCCGCTCTTCTCTGAAATCAGGAATATCTTATTGAAGCACACGGGACTTCAAGAGGTTATTGACAACGTAATTGAACAGTTAGGTGATGTGAAGCGGGTGTATCTTTCGGGAGAATTGGCCATGGGCAAACATTCTGACATTGTGAGTCTGATATTAGTTGGAAACCCCGATCGGCAGTATTTATTACAACTGATCGAAAGAGTGGAAACCCTGATGCCCAAAAAGATTCAGTATCTGATCTACAGTATTCAAGAGACTGCTGACCTTGACTTAGACAATGACAAGAACCTTTTAATCTGGAGTGAACAATAACTTATTTGCCAATTTTATTGGACGGGTTGTTAGATCAAGTCAAGAAATGAGAAAAAAGTTTTTTGAAAGAGTGTCTTGGAGAAAAATCGCATGGTGCAGATATCTTTCGGGTTACACTCTAATGTTAAGCTATGCGACACCATTGAGGCAGCATGGATCAATCATAAGGAAGAGCAGTGTCAAAGCATGCCTGCAAATTGTAAATCTCTCATTGTCATGCAGCGCGGTGACTCGGGTATTACATCTGGGAAAGCCATTTGAGGACATCTTTATATAAAACTCTATATTTGCAGCATTTCACATCAATTTTTGCTAAGTCGAAATACAGTGTTTGAGTCTGCAAGAAAATCAATAATAATGAGGAAACTGTTTTTCCTATTACTCCTATCTTCCTTAATAGGGTTGAATGGATCTATAGCCATACAGGCACAGTCTTCAGCAGGGATAGATTTAAAATCTACGAAAGTTGATGAACTGTCCGATGCACAAATTCTGAGCTACATAAAACAGGCAGAAGATCGTGGTTTATCTCAAACTCAGTTGGAAGCGTTGGCTCGTCAACAAGGAGTTTCTGAATCAGAGATATTCAAACTTAGAAGCAGAGTTGCACAAATCAGGGGAGGGATATCTGGCGGAGGTGGTTCTACTACCTCAAATTCAAATGGGCAACGCTTTGCGCCACTTCTCAATCAGAATGCAGGTCCGGGTATTACGTCAGATATTAGTAGGCCGAGTTTGACTCAAAATCAAAAGAGAATATTTGGTTTTGACATTTTCCAAAGGAACAGCCTCACATTTACACCCAACCTCAATCTACCTACACCAAGAGACTATGTATTAGGACCTAATGATGAGATTGTTGTTGATCTTTGGGGAGCTACACAGCAATTCTTGAGTTTTACAGTGTCACCGGAAGGAACAATCAGGCCACAAAACTTAAGCCCGATCTACGTCAATGGTCTAACCATTAATCAGGCGCAAAAGAGAATTATTGATCGATTGAGTCAAATCTATAGCGGCCTAAAAGCTACTGGGGAAAATTCTCCAACAATATTTTATCAGGTGAGCTTGGGGAGCATTCGTACAATTAATGTTGAGGTGATAGGAGATATATCCAGGCCCGGCTTGTACACTTTGAATTCGTTGTCTACAGTTTATACAGCGCTATACTCAGCAGGCGGACCTACAGAAAATGGCAGCTTTAGAGATATTCGTTTGGTCAGAAACAACCAATTGTTGGAATCTGTCGATATCTATTCTTTTATTACTGAAGGCATTAAAAGGGGAGATGTGAGATTACAAAGTGGTGATGTTATTATCGTAAGACCACTGCTAAACAGAATTGAGCTTAAAGGGGAGGTGAGAAAACCAGCTTTGTTTGAATTGAAAGACGAAGAAAAATTTGAAGACCTGTTGAAATATGCCGGAGGGTTTAGCAATGCGGCTTTCAAATCCCTGGTTACCGTAAAACGAAATGGTATTAAGGAGAGAGAAATCATTGATGTAGATGCAAACGAGTTCTCCTCTTTCAAACCTCAGGATGGCGACTTAATTGAGGTGAGTGGTATTTTGGATCGCTTTTCTAATAGAGTGATCATTGATGGAGCGGTATTTAGAGAGGGTGAGTACCAGCTTACAGATGGATTGACCTTAAAGCAATTGATTGCTAAAGCAGATGGCCTCAGGGGCGATGCATATTTGATCAGAGGAACTATCTATCGTACTAGTGAAGATTTTTCTCAGGCGACTATCCCTTTTGATTTAGGTGCCTTAATGGATGGTGAAATTAATGACATAGAATTAAGGAGGGAAGATGTGGTAAGAGTCACATCAATTTATGATCTGAAAGAGGAATATTTTGTTCAGATTACAGGTGAAGTACAGGAAGAGGGTGTTTGGCCTTACTTTAATCAAATGACAGTGAAAGATCTGATTGTCTTAGCCAAAGGCTTAAAGCAATCAGCATCAGGAGCGTTGATCGAGATTTCAAGAAGGAACAATCAAAGCAGTGTGAATTCCACAGCAGAAATCATTACGTTTTCAATTGATGAAGACTTATCATTAAACTCAGGAGACCAGACTGAACTTCTACAGCCCTTTGATCAGGTGTACATCAGAAAATCACCTGGTTATTCTATTCAGGAACAGGTGACTATTGAAGGAGAGGTACTGACACCTGGCGAATACACAATTCAGAGAAAGGATGAAAGAATATCGGACCTTTTGGAAAGAGCCAAGGGACTTACCCCCTATGCATATCCGAAAGGTGCCATCCTGATTCGTAAAACTGAATTTTCAGAAGGAAAGTCCAATGATGAAATTAGCCAGGAATACCTCCAACAATTGAGACAGAAAGTGATCAATGACGAATCCGAACTGAAGAACATTAGTCAGGTTCGTCTGATTGAAAGGCTGGACAAAATTAGTAATCGAGTATCATCTGATTCCGATGAAGATAGGGTTGGAAGTAAGTTCAAGAAAGACTTGATCGAAAATATTACAGAGAACGATTCATTAATCCGTAATATTGAAATTGAGGAAGCGGAACCCGTTGCCATCGATTTGAACGAAATCCTGAAAAATCCGGGGTCGAAATACGATTTAATCATACGTTCAGGCGATGTCATTTCAATTCCAGGTGAATTAGAAACGGTTCGCATAGCTGGTGAGGTAACATCACCTTTGAACCTGAGATTCGATAAATCTTATTCGTTTAAAGATTACATTTACCAATCAGGGGGATTCTTGGCCTCTGCCAAGAAAGGTAGAAGTTATGTGCAATACCCCAATGGTGAGAGAAAAGGAGTAAAACGATTCCTCTGGTTCAAGAAGTATCCTAAGGTCCAACCAGGCTCTACAATTTTTGTAAGTAGAAAACCTGCAAAGGCTCCACTCAACATGCAAGCCATAATTGCAACCGTAGGTTCAGTTGCTACTTTGGCTCTTGTGATAGATCGTATTGGCTCTAACTAGATGACATTATTGGTGAATTTTGGGATTAAAAAAAAGTTCCTCCTGTCTTCGGTTCACAAAAGTTATTAATTGTCTTTACTAGTATATTTTTGACATAATGGGATATTCAAAAATTCAAGAGAATGAAATTAAAATAAGTGATTTAGTTTCAGTTATTACCAGTAAGTGGAAACTTATTGCCCTAATCACCTCTATGGCTGTGATTATTGGTGTCATTATCGCCTTACTTACACCAAGAGAATACAGGTCATATTCAAAACTCTTACCGTTAAATTCCGAAGCCCAGGGTTTGTCTGGTTCCCTTGGAAGCATCGCGAGTCTCGCTGGCGTGAAATTGGGTAACTCTGATAATGGAGTTTTAGATCCGCAGATTTATGCTGAGGTTATTTCCAGCACTCCTTTTATGATTGAATTGATGGAGAGTGAGTTCTCTTTCAGTTCATTAAACAAGCGAATCACACTAGAAGATTATGCCAAGGAGCATTTGAAAAAGGGGCCGACTTCGCGTATAATTGGCATACCTATGCAAGGTCTTGCTCTTGTTCAGTCAATCTTTTCGTCTTCTAAAGAGAGTGACAATCCTGAGGAAACCAAAAATTCAGATTTGGATTCTGAGTTTGTTCAGTTGAGTAAATCCAGAGCTGGTTTGTTCAATGGGATGAGGCAAAGGTTATCACTATCAATATCGAAGAAGAACAACGTTATTTCAATATCCTATGATTTACAAGATCCTAAAGCTGCCGCTCAGGTTGTTGCCTTCACAGTGAATTACCTTAAGAGTTATGTGACGGAATATAATACCGGGAAAGAAAAAAAGAGATTAGAGTTTATAGAGACTCAATTAAGGTTAGCAAGGATAGCTTTCAATGAAAGGCAGCAAAAATTAGCTGATTTTCAAGACAGTAATATTAATTTATCACTCGCGAGTTCCAGAACGGTAGAACAACGCTTGCAGTCCGAGTACGATCTTGCATTTAATGTCTTTAATACACTGGCTCAGGAATACGAACAATCAAAAATTCGTGTCGCAGAGGTTTCTCCTGTATTCAAAACTCTTGAGCCAATTGCAATTCCCAACAGTACTTCAAATAGTAAAGTGTCAATAGTGATCACGTTTTTGTTCATTGGGCTTTTTGGGTCGATTGCTACTTTTCTTGGTTTATCGTTACTCAAATCATTGAAAAGCTGATCTTGGCTTTTCTATTACTATTTTACCTTTTTGTTACTTTGCCATGGCTTGTTCGTAAAGTCAACTTGATAGAAATAACTTAAATAATGAATTATCTAAAGGATAAGAATATATTGATCACGGGAGGTACCGGCTCACTCGGTAAGGCCTTAACAGCTCATATTCTAAAAAATCATCCGGAAGTAAAAAGGCTGATCATTTTTTCAAGGGATGAGCAAAAGCAGTTTCAGATGGCTCAGGAGTTCTCTGATAAACTATATCCGCAAATCAGGTATTTTATTGGAGATGTCAGAGATTTTAACCGTTTAAAGCGTGCATTTCAAGATGTAGACTATGTGATACATGCAGCAGCCATGAAGCATGTGCCCATTGCTGAATACAATCCCGATGAGTGTATCAAAACCAATATAGGGGGCGCTCAAAATGTGATTGATGCCGCATTGGAGAATAAAGTTGAAAGGGTGGTAGCGCTTTCTACTGACAAAGCCTGTGCTCCCATTAACTTATATGGTGCTACAAAGCTGACTTCAGACAAGCTCTTTATTGCGGCAAATAATATCAAGGGTTGGAATCCAATTAGGTTCTCAGTGGTTCGCTATGGCAATGTCATGGGGAGCAACGGCTCAGTGATGCCCTTCTTTCTCAAAAAACGGCATGAGGGTGTGCTGCCCATTACCAACCCTGAAATGACCCGCTTCAACATTAGCCTTCAGGGAGGTGTAGACATGGTAATGTATGCTATGGAAAATGCATTGGGAGGTGAGTTGTTTGTGCCGAAAATTCCTTCTTACAGAATTGTAGATGTGGCCGAAGCTATTGGGCCGGAATGTGAAAAACCTGTTGTAGGTATTAGACCCGGAGAGAAGATACACGAAGAAATGATCACCTCTTCAGATTCGTACAACTGCTATGATTTAGAAAATTACTACATCATTGTACCTACGGTTCCGGTGGTTCCTTTGCAAAAATTCATAGAGGCCAATGCAAATAAGCGAGTACCGGCTGGCTTCTGTTATAACTCCGGTGAAAACACAGAGTGGGAAACAGTAGATTCGCTTAGGCAACTGATCAAAGATCACATAGACCCTGATTTTGAAAACTGACGGCAAACCCATTCCCTACGGCAAGCAGCAAATCACGCAAGCAGATATAGATGCTGTGGTTGAAGTGCTCAAGGCAGATTTCCTTACTCAAGGACCCAAAATCGCCCAATTTGAAGCAGCTTTTGCAAGCTATGTAGGAGCAAAGTACGCAGTTGCAGTAGCCAATGGTACGGCTGCATTACATCTTTGTACCTTGAGCCTAGGGGTGAAACCGGGTGATAAAGTAATCACTACACCCATCACTTTTGCCGCTTCAGCCAATTGTGTACGCTATTGTGGAGGTGAGGTAGTTTTTGCCGACATTGACCCCAATACTTACTTATTGGACATCAACCAGGTCAGGAAGCTGTTAGAGGCTTCACCAAAAGGCACTTTTCAGGGAATCATCCCTGTAGATTTTGCAGGCCGGGCTGTTGATATGCGGGCATTCAGACAACTGGCAGACGAGCATAATCTGTGGATTATAGAAGATGCCTGTCATGCACCGGGTGGATATTTCTCAGATACCTCTGGCAACCATGTTCATTGTGGCGGTGGGACCTATTCAGACTTGGCCATTTTTTCTTTCCATCCTGTGAAACACATTGCCGCGGGCGAGGGAGGAATGATCACCACCAATTCATCTGAATTATATCAAAAGCTAATGAAGCTTAGAACACACGGTATCACCAGAGAAGTTGCGAGCTATGCTAACCCTCCGGTGCTGGCTGCCGGCACTGAAGACCATGGCGAAAGCTACCCCGGCTGGTACATGGAAATGCAGGACCTGGGTTATAATTACCGCCTCACCGATTTTCAGTCAGCACTTGGGCTGAGTCAGCTGCAAAGGGCGGAAGAAGGTGTTAACAGAAGAAGGGAACTTGCCAGTCAATACGCCAGCGCTTTTGAAGGAGAGGATTTTGTAAAGGGCCAATCAGGTGCTATTGAAGGGCATGCCTACCACCTGTACGTGTTGGAGGTGTATGATCGCCTGGGGCTTTACAAACATTTGCGGGCCAATAAGATTTTCGCCCAGATACACTACATTCCTACCCACCTCATGCCTTACTATCGCCAGTTTGGCTGGAGCATCGGTGACATGCCCAGAGCAGAATCCTACTACAAGCATTGCATTAGCTTACCAATGTATCCGTCATTGACAGACAAGGAACAGCTATTTGTAATTCAAACTATCAAGGACTATCACCGTGGCTAGTCTTTGTGTTATACCCGCAAGGGGGGGGAGCAAGCGCATACCCCAAAAAAATATCAAAGATTTTCAAGGCAAGCCCATGATTGCCTATTCTATAGCAGCGGCCTTGGAGTCCGGTTTATTTGATGAGGTCATGGTGTCTACTGATAGTAAAGAGATTGCTGAAGTTGCTTTGGCTTACGGAGCTAAAGTGCCCTTTATCAGGAGTGAAAAAAACGCTGACGACCATTCGGGGACTGGCGATGTAATGGATGAGGTGCTGAATGAGTACAAGACAATGGGGCAGACTTTTGACCTCGCTTGTTGCATCTATGCTACCGCTCCCCTGGTTAGGCCAGAGCGACTCAGAGAAGCCAAAGAGCTGCTGCTTAATGGTGATTTCGATGCTACCTTCCCGCTAGGAAGATTCAGCTCACCCATCTGGAGATCTTATAAATTAGCGGCCGACTCAGGAGTTGAACCGAATTTTCCGGAGTTTCAAAAAAGTAGGTCTCAGGACCTGCCAGATGCTTATTTTGATGCAGGTCAGTTCTACTGGTTTTATACTGCCAATATGGAAACCATTCCCAACAAAAATACTTTTGGGGTAAACAAAGGTGCAATTGTACTGGAGGATTATGAAGTGCAAGATATTGATGAACATTCTGACTGGGAGATGGCTGAACTTAAGTACCAATACATTAGCAAACTAGAAAATCAAACTGCCCACTAACATGGCACGAATACCTGATTAAGAAATGAAACCAGAATTAATACAACATGCAGTAGCTGTTGGTGAGTGCATGGCACAAGAGTACATTACTCACGGTCATTATCGTCCGTACGAGTCCTGGGGTGGTGAAGGCCAGATTTACCCGTCATTGACGGGAACAGCATTGCTGGACCTCTACCGGGAAACAAAAAACCCGCTCCTTCTGGAAGGTGTGAAAGCCATAATCGCTTCTAACCACGAAAAACGAATGCCCAGCTGCGGTTGGTCGCTGCGTCTGGCTGAATTTGGAGATGGCATAAAATTTAAAGCACCTCAGGAGCTGAAAGACTTGATGGCTGATGTGGAGGATTTGCCTCCTACAGTGACCGCAATGCGCCTCATGGGCGAGTATATTCTTGAGACTAAAGACCAATCCTGGCTCTCAGCACTTAAAGAATCCTGTAAGTTTTTGGTGACATTCTGGAACGAAGAGGAAGGCGCTTTTAATGAAATGCTCAACAACGAGGCAATTCATTTAAGGGCTAATCCCAAAAGTTACCATATTTATGTTTATCAGTGTATTGTTACCCTTTCCAAGCTATTCCCAGAATTTGAAAAATACATAACGCCTCTGTACAATACAGTTAAAAAGGTATTCGAAGGATTTGATGAATACACTTATCCTTTGCTTTATGGCATGCATGCTGCTTTGATCATCGAAACTGAGGGTAACAGTGACTATGTACAATCGGTAGTAAAGCCAAGGATTGACGAACACATTACTTATAAATCGGAATTTATTATTGAAAAATACCCTGGGGCACTGGGACACCGCGATGGTTTGAGGGGGGTGTGCCTGGACGAAGGTCATTTGAGAAACTCCGTAGGAGCTGCCATGGTGATGGATTTTTATGATTACTACATTGGAGATGGCGGCTATACTCAAAGCCAGCTTTACAAGGAATTGACCGTTTGGATTCAGAGCATGTATGAAGACGGTTTGTATTATGAATACCAGGACCTAAATGATGGTACCCGGAGAGGTGTTGGCAGTGGTGGCCAGTATTTGCCAATTTTTTGGATTTTGGGAAAGTTTTAACCTCACGAGTCGGTTTGGAATAAGAGGATAGTGAATAGAGACGACATTCATACCAGGGAAGCAACGAATTCAGATGCACGCCTATTTTTCGAATGGGCTAATGACCCAGCGGTTAGAATGAATGCGTTCAATCAAGATGATATTACATGGTCTGATCATTTGCCTTGGTTTGAAGCCAGACTCAAAAATGAACATAGCAAAATATTTGTTCTTCAATGGAATGAAAATCCTTTGGGGCAAATACGCTTTGACAGGAAGGACTACCACTGGCTAATAGATTATTCCATATCTAAACAATACAGAGGAAAGGGCTTGGGAAAACTCATTGTGGAGTTGGGTTTGAAAGCATTGTTGCCCCTCACCAAACCTCAGGAAAGAATAATTGCAAAGGTTAAACAAGAGAACATCCCTTCAATCAGAGTTTTTGAAGATTTGGGCTTTGCTAAAGAAAGCCAGGCAGATATGATGATTTTTGAGTATTCTATTGATCAAATCAAACTTTTGAATTGAGCATTCAGCTTAATAAGCTCAAGCCCTCTGCCTCTATGGAGGTGACACGCCTGTCTAAAGAGCTGAAGGAGGCCGGGCAAGAGGTCTTTGGTTTTAGCATAGGTGATACACATTTTGACCCACCGGCAGCGATTGCAGGGCGCATGAGTCAGTTGCCTGTGGCCGCATCGCACTATGGCCCGGCACAAGGGCTTGCTCAATTGAGGGAGGCCATCAGCAAGTTTCATGGAAGTTTCACCTCTGATGAGGTGGCAGTGGTCCCAGGCCTGAAACAGGGGTTTTATTATGCATTGCAGTCCCTTGAGAAATCAACCGTGGCTGTATTGGAGCCCGCATGGCTCGGTTATCAGGCTACTTGTGTTTTGGCGGGATACGACTATTTGTCCGTTAATACCTACAAACCGGAGTGGCTGGAACATCTGGAGTCTATGGATTTTGATGTGCTCATGGCTTGTATACCGAACAATCCGGATGGTAGTATCCTTACAGAGCGGCAGGTAGATCGTATTCTTCAGGTACTGCGCAGCAAAGATGCCTGGCTGGTATTAGATACCATCTATGATCATTATGCCTATGATACAGATATCAAACACCTGTTATCCAGGCTGGAAAGCTACCCTAAGCTGATTGTAGGAAATGGCTTCAGTAAATCGCATGCGATGACAGGTTACCGCATTGGCTACTTGCTGGTCCGTGACGAGCAGGTAATGGCAAACATTATCAAAATTCAGCAGAACCTGGCCACCTGTCCTTCTTCTTTTGCCCAGCATCTGTTGGCTGAGAATACCTTCACTAATGAGATTGATGCCTTCAAAGACTACTATGCCATCAACAGGGAGGTCGTGCTTGATATATTTCCGAAATGGAAGCCTTTCCGGCCAGATGGCGGGTTTTATTATTTTGTTGACCTGAGCCAATATGGTATTGAGGATGGCGAAGCATTTTGCAAACATGCCCTCCGAAATTCAGGGGCTGCTCTGGTACCCGGAACTGCCTATGGGCAGGGTTTTGAAAAATATGTGAGACTTTCCTTTTCACTTGAGCGCCAGACGCTCAGAAAAGGGTTATTGAAATTAAAAGAACTAATCGATAAAGAGTATGCCCAGACAAACAGTTGAGGTAGATGGATTTAACATCGGAGGTGATGCCTGTTACATTATTGCCGATATCGGGTCAAACCACAAACAAGACCTGGCTTTGGCCAAGGAATCTATTGATGCGGCTGCTGAGGCGGGAGCAGATGCGGTTAAATTCCAATCGATTGACCTGGATGGTCTGTATACAAAGCCAGACGCTGCTACGGTGGAATTTATCAGAAAATTGGAGTTTCCGGAAGAGTGGCATGGCATTTTGTCTGAATACTGTAAAGAGAGAGAAGTTACCTTTTTTTCTTCTCCAACTTACATGAAGTCGGTCGATTTGCTGGAGGAGGTAGAAGTGCCACTGTACAAGCTGGCTTCTGCTCAAATTGGCACCTTCCCCCAAATTGTTGAGCGCGTTGCGGCTTTGAAAAAGCCCACCATTTTTTCAACGGGAATTGCCGACTACGAAGAAATTACCAAGGCAGTACGCATATTCGAACAAATGGGAAATGATCAATACATCATTCTCCATTGTAATAGCATCTATCCGGCCCCGGCCCATCGGGTCAATATGCCTTTGATGGATACCTACAGGTCGATGTTCAATTGTCCGGTCGGGTTTTCTGACCATACCAATGGTATACATGTTCCATTGTCAGCGGTAGCAAGAGGAGCCAAGGTGATTGAGAAGCACTTCACCCTGGACAAGAACATGGACACACCTGATAGCACATCTTTTGCTGCCGACCCACCAGAGTTTAAACAGCTGGTTGGTCAGGTAAGGGAGGTGGAAGCTGCACTCACAAGAAGAGAACCCCGACTGGACATCCAGTCAGAAGAAAAAGCTTTCAAAAATTCCATCCTTTACCGCGCATGTCTCAAAACAGCCGTGGCCAAAGGTGACCAGATCAAGTACGAAAATTTAGATTATACCAGATATACAGAAGGAGTTGATTCCAGAGAAGTTTTTATGAATAGACAACTTGGTGTCGCAACCGAAGATTTAGCGGCCGGAACCATTCTTATGCATCATCACATACAGTAAAGATTTGATTAAATGAGCAGACTACTGATAATAGGATCGGGTTGGGAACAAGAAGCCTTGATCAAAGAGGCCAAAAAACAAGGTCACTTCGTGATCGCCACCCACCCAGGTATGAATACCGATGGCTTTGCCTTGGCAGATGTCCGTTTTGTTAAAGACAGCCTCGACATCAGTTCACACCTGCAAATAGCCAGGACGTATCAGGTAGACGGTATCGTCACCGATAACTGTGATTATTCTCTGTACACTGCAGCTGTAGTATGCCAAACGCTTGGCCTTCCGTTTAACAGCATTAAGTCGGCCTTGTTTTCAAACGATAAGTTTGCTCAGCGTAACGCCTGTGCAGCGGGAAACATCACCCAGCCTGAGTACTACAAGGTTCAGACCTATGAAGAACTGGAGTCTGCCGCAGGGAGCCTTGGATACCCACTGATCATCAAGCCGGTGGATAGCCGAGGAACTTTTGGTGTGACCAAGGTTGAATCGGTTGAGGAACTACAGGGTGCGTTTATCGATGCCCTTAGCAACTCTGCCTCTCACAGTTTAATTTGCGAAAAGTTTATAAAAGGTACCCTTGTTACCGTAGATGGCTTTGTTTTCAGCAATGGGCATAGGTCGATGTCGGTGGCATCACGCACTTTCGAAGAAGGAGCTAAACCAGTAACCAAAGAGATCATTTATCCTGCCAGGTTTGACCAAGCATTAAATGTTCGACTTATGGGTAACCACGATGCTGTGGTGGCGGCACTTGGTTATCATCAGGGCCATACACATGGAGAGTACATTGTAACCGAAGATCAGGAGATATTCCTGGTAGAATGCACCAATCGTGGAGGAGGGGTGTATACTTCATCCACCTTAGTACCAGAACTGAGCCAGATCAACCTCAATGAGATTTTGATCAACCAATCTTTAGGTATCGATACTTTCGAAATGGAGGGTAATGGACCCGAGCTGATGAAAAAGTCGGTGATTCTTACATTCCTGGATATGGAAGTTGGCAAGGTGATCAAAAGTGTGAACCTGGAAGAAATGCAGAACAAGCCTTATGTGCTTGAATACCGGATGATCTTTGATGAGAACGAAATGGTAGAGTCCATTGACAATTGCGCCTCCAGGCACTCTATGTTGGCCCTTACTGGCCCTGATGCAGAGCAATCATTGAAGAACCTTGAAGATTTCAAATCGAACCTTAACGTAGAATATTACGAATCATGATCAACATCGTAGAAAATACACTCAGAGATGGATCCTATGTGATTGATTTTCAATTCACCAGGGAGCAGACCAAAAAGGTGGTAGGTGAGTTAGACAAAATGGGGTTCGACTATATCGAAGTGGGGCATGGTTTGGGACTTGGAGCCTACGATAATCCTAAGTGCGGATTGTCTGCCGAAAATGATGAAACCTACATTCTGGCAGCCAAAGAAGGTGCCAGCAGGGCCAAGGTTGTTGCCTTTTTCATTCCGGGCATCGGTGACCTTGAAGATATCAGAATTGCTAAATCAAACGGACTGGACTTTATCCGATGTGGTGTCAATATCAACGATTACGAAAGCCTTAAGCCTTATGCAGAAGAGGCCAAAAAGCTCGGACTTACACTGGCCATCAATTTAATGAAGAGCTATGCTGTAAAGTCTTATGAGTTTAGCCAGATAGTGGAGGACATTGACAGCTGGCAGCTGGCCGATGTGATCTACCTGGTGGATTCTGCCGGTTGCATGATGCCTTTTGAGGTTGCTGAGTACATTGACCGCACCCGTCAGAATATCACCACTCCTATTGGTTTCCATGGTCACAACAACCTTTCCATGGGCATTGCCAACTCCATTCAGGCCATAAAATCCGGTGCATCATTTATAGACACCTGCGTGCGCGGAATGGGGCGGAGTGCCGGAAATGCTCAAACTGAGATCATGGTTTGGATGATGTCTAAGCTGGGCATAGACACCAAAATTGACCTGTATGAGCTCTATCAATTTGCCGATCAGGTATTGGTACCGATGATGACCCGTCCACAAGGGCTTTCAAGTGAGGAAATTCACATTGGTGTGAGCCGCTTCCACTCTTCCTACATGCCGTTTGTCAATGAAGCTGTGGAAAAATATGGTGTAGACAAGAAGAAACTGATCAAACAGGTCTCTGACATCAACTGTCTAAACCCAACCGCCAGCTTGTTTAACGACATTGCGGACAAATTGTAAGGATATGGATAAAACATTACAGACGATTTCTGAAAACATGATCAACCGCTATTCTGAACGGTATCAAAGACTGGGCTATGATGTAAAATCCTTGGGCTGGGGCAGCACTGAGCAGCAAGAATATCGTTTTTCACAAACCCTTGACATTGCCTCTGACTTTTCAGATAAACATGTGTTGGATATAGGTTGCGGCTTTGGAGACTATTACAAGTTTTTGAAAAAATCGGGAGCTGCACCTAAAACGTACACTGGGTACGACCTGAACCCCGACCTTATTAACGAGGCCAAAAAACAATATGCTTCAGATGAACATGTTAACTTTGATGTAGCCAATATTCTGGAAACAGCCGCTGATGAACCGCAGGCAGACATAGTCGCCATGTTTGGCGTGCTCAACCTGAACCTTGCCGGGAAGGTAGATAACTATGAGTACTCTCATAAGATCATTAAAAATGCTTTCAGCTTTACTAAAGAATGCCTCATCATCGATTTTCTGAGTGCAGTCTTAGATCCTGCTTATCCCAAAGAAGATTTTGTGTTCTATCACGATCCTCTGAAGATGCTCGAGTTTGCCTTAGAATTATCACCTAAAGTGGCCCTCAAGCAAGACTATCTTTCCATTCCCCAAAGAGAATTTATGCTCTTTATTTATAAGTGATGCGTCCAGTATTCGATTTTAATATCCACCTGCCATATGTAGAGCACGAAGACGTGAATGTCGTGATTGAAAACGACATGACGCTAGACGATGAGGGTCTTTTGAAAGGCTTGGATAAGCACCGTAACAAATTTACCACTCTGACTGGTGGCAACATATTACTTTTCAATACCAACCTGTTTTCCGGTGTGCCTGTCACCTTTATGGATAAAGCCAGAAAAGATCTTAGCAAGTTGGTGTTTACAGCACTGATCGATTTTAGGAGAGAAGATATTGAAGATTACTTGGACCATGCAGCTACCTCAGGAGTGAAGGCAGTGATGGTGAATTCATACCTTCAAAAGATAGAAGAGAATGATTTTGATAAGGTGGTTCAGGTTTATCAGTATGCCGCTTCCAAAGGGCTGATCCTGTGCATTGACGGAAGCTATGGCACTTCCAAAATGTACACCTATGACAATATAAAGCTGGCTTGTAGGGTTGCAGATGCAGTCAATTCAGTGCCAATAGTAATTGTGCATAGTGGCGGACTCAGGGTGATGAACGCCATGTTACTTGCAGCAGAAAAGAGCAATGTGTGGTTGGACACTTCGTTTTCATTACCTTATTACATTGGATCTTCCCTGGAGCAGGACTATGCTTTTACCTACAAAAGAATAGGGACGGATCGTGTGATTTTCGGATCAGATGTTCCTTACCTCAATTCGGAAGAAGCAGTGAAAATACACATGGCCTTTTTTGAGAAGTACCACTTCTCTTCCGAAGACATTGATAAAATCATGTATCAAAACGCCAGCCGTTTATTTGGGTTATGATCCCGGGCTAGGAAATAATTGTTGAGAAACCTACTAATACTTACAGAAGCAGGCAAGGGCATCGGCTTTGGGCACCTCACCCGCTGCCAGGCAATAGTAGAACACCTAAAATCCAATGGTGAAGAGGTGAAATTCTGCGTTTTTTTGAAAGAACTTCCCCTTAGGAGCGAGGATTTTGAAGAACTGGACTGGCTTACTGAGCCCCAGGAAGTGCTGCTTCACTCTGCAGACATTGTGCTGGTAGATTCCTACCTCGTTTCCGGTGAGTGGCTGGCTACAGCAAGGAAGCACGTACAAAAGTTGGTTCAGATAGATGATTTTAACAGAATAGTTTATCCGGTAGACCTCATCATCAACCCCAATATTTTTGCAGGTGATATTGACTATTCCTCACAAAAAGCCACCTGTGTAGGAGGACCTGATTTTGTAATACTCAGAAAGTCATTTCGCACCGGGGTTGAGAAGCCAACTGAAAAAGAACAGACAACGGTGTTGATTACGGTGGGAGGTAGTGATTATAGAGGTTTGTTACCCAAACTTACTGACTGGGCCCTGGCTGCTGGTAATTTTGAAGTTCGGGTGGTCATACCACATGAGGCCTATGCTGTGGCTGAGGAAGCCCATGTGCTGCCTTTACTCAATGAAGCCGAAATGTTGAGAGAGATGAACTATGCCGACATTGTGATTTCGGCATGTGGCCAAACTCTTCACGAGTTGGCAGCATTGCGAAAAGTGGTCATTGGCATATGCCTGGATGTAGATCAGGAACCCAATCACGCGTTTTACAATAAAGCAGGCTTTATCAGTGGAATGCTGTGGTGGGATCAACCGAATCTGGAGGAGTGTGTAAAAAATCAACTCGTAAACTTGGGTTCACCATCCACCCGACTTGAACGTGCCCGCCAAAGTCCGCCTATCAATGTTCAGGGAGTTGCCAAAGTAGCCGAAGCCATTCTTAAGTGATATGATCTCATTTGATTCAAAAAAAATACTAGTAGTTGTAGCCCACCCCGATGATGAGCTTTTGGGGCCAGGAGCCACCATACACAAACTCATACACGAGAAAAACTGTACAGTACGTGCGGTGATTCTGGGTGAAGGTATTACCTCCAGAGCCGACCAACGCGATACTTCGCAATGGAAAGAGGAGCTAAAAGAACACAGGACCAACATTGAAACGGCCAGATTGGCCATAGGCTATGAGTCTACCGGTATTTATGATTTTCCCGACAATCGCTTCGATTCCGTGCCCTTGCTCGATATCATAAAGGTAGTAGAGAATGAGAAGGCAGTTTTTAAACCAGAGATCATCTTCACCCATCATGGGGGCGATGTGAACATAGATCACCAGCGAACTTTTGATGCAGTCGTTACGGCCTGTCGCCCCATGTCGCATGAGGGAGTAAAGAGCATTGTCACTTTTGAAACCATGTCGGGCACTGAATGGAGAGCCTCTTCAGACCCTAGACACTTCATTCCCAACCTTTTTGTTGAAATAAGTGAAGAAAATCTGCAGGCAAAAATTAGTGGCATGGAGGCTTACTCCTTCGAAAAGCGAGAATATCCACACCCCCGCTCACCCGAAGCCCTCAGAATAAGAGCTCAGATGTGGGGGATTGCTAATGGTTTGCCAATGGCCGAGGCTTTTCAAATAATTCGATCCATCAGTAGGCAATGAGGGAATTATTTCTTGGGAAGTTAAAGGAGCCATTTGATACTTCTAAAATGGTAGCCCCTTTTTTAGCGAGTTTTTTAGGGAGAGAAGATGAACTGGATGAGATATCAGAAAATGGACTATTTGATTCAGGCATGGACCTAGATGATCTAGAAAAATTTGATGTAGATATCTATCATGAGTCAATGTGGATGGTAGACGTATTAGCTAAAAAGTATAACCAACAAATTTACGCAGCTCACTCATTTCAATTTTGGAAGACACTTTATTTCCCTTGGGTATATTCTTGTTTATCATGGCTGTATAGAAAGCAGCTTATGTCTGATTATGTCATCAGGCAATTTGGAGATGAGATTCTATATGTTTCGATTTTGGATCTGCACATTAATCCTCGAATTGAAACAGAATCAGATTATTTTTTTAAGGTAGATTCTGATGCAGACGTTAATGAATGGATACTCGGCAAATTTATAAAGAATAACCTTCCTAAGAAATGGCAGGTTCAGCATTGTCAGAAAAATGTGAGCTTTTCGGTTACTAATGCAGACAACAGGACCCCAGTCAAACTGGTCTTATATCGTCTTTTCAAGAAGTGGACTCAAAGAACTTTTAGCGTTTATGGTTTTAACGTTTTTCATGAAGTCTATTTTCAACTACTTTTTGGTTTGAAACCTACCATTGAGGTCGGGGCGCTCTCTAAGCCTGAGTTAAAAAATAGGGTTCAATGGAAAATTGACCTTGAGCAACTCATTGATGAATTAATTCCCCAGGAACTTAAACAGCTACCAATAGGAACATTGAAATTGAGGTCTTTCAAAAAAGGGAAGATGATCAACTTTTCAAATACGCTGTATCATAACATGGAGGCAAAGGTCGAGGCTGCTTTTGCTTATGAGCACGGTGAGGTAATAATAGCATCCCAGCACGGGGGACATAGATATGGCAGTGCCTACTCAAATATGTATGGTAAAGGCGTAGAATTTGATTTGCACTATTTTCTTAGCTGGGGCTGGGACAAGGTGAATGATGAATCACTGGATAATGTCATTCGACTGCCTTCGCCCATGCTGTCCAAATACCTGAACACTTATCAACAGAAAAATAATAAAATCATTCTTGTAGGTACGGCTTTGAAGGCCTTTGAGAATATATTTAAAGTCAGCCCCTCTGAATCTCACCTGCTTGGTTATATGAGAATGAAGCGGAATTACATGCAGGTATTGAAGAAGATTGGGGCGATGGACTCGCTTTGGTACAGGCCATATAGCTCTTCAAGGGGCTTTGATGATCCAGGCTATTTTGAACAAAGTGTGGGTGATTTGAATATACTCGAGGGTAAGCTACACGAGGCCATTCAAAAATGTAGGCTGCTCGTTTTGGACCACCCGGGTACCACCTGGAACATAGCCATGGCCATGAACATTCCTACTCTTCTTTTTTGGAACAAAGAGGCCCAGTCGTTCAATAGAAAGGCAGATGAGTTTTTGAAAGAATTTCAAGAGCTTGGGCTCTATTTTGACAACCCTGAAAAGGCAGCGAAAAAAACCGAAGAGTTGACGAGAGAGGGGTTCGATACCTGGAAATGGTGGAATTCAACTGAAATTCAATCCCTCAGGCAACGATGGATGCAAGAATATGGACTTGCTGATAAAAACTGGTTGAAGATTTGGACTAAGACCTTATGGAAAATAGGTCAGCCCTTAAAAGATATAGCTCGCAATTAAGACTGTGACCAGCTAAAATGCTAAATAGTTCCTTCTCTCTTAATTTTCTGAAGATTTACCTGTGGAAGGGTATTGGGTTACTAGTTAACCTCGGCTCTCTATTTGTGGTGATTCCAAAGCTGTCCAGCGACCCAGAAGTGTTTGGAGTTTATGCCATTTGTGCCTCGTTTTCAATCTATTTGTCATATGCAGACATAGGCTTCTACAGAGCAGGAGTAAAGTTTGCCGCAGAGTGTTTTGCTAAAGGTGACCGACAAGGAGAACAAAGGTTCCTGGGCTTCTCATTGTTCATTCTTACCCTCTTTGTCTGTTTGATTGCAGCGGGCTTTCTGTACTTATCTTATCACCCCACCTTCTTGATTAAGGGAATAGACGGAACTGAAAGGGTTAACGTGGCTTCCAGCTTACTCATGATACAAGCCTTTTTCAGCTTCAATAGTATATTGCAGCGCTTTGTAGATGCGGTATTAAACATCCGCCTTGAAACCTATGTATCTCAACGAATTTTGATCGTTGGTGGTATCGTCAAGATACTTTCGGTTTTTTATTTTTTTGGGAACGGCCGATACGACCTGGTCGGTTACTTCCTTTTCATAAAGAGCGTAGACCTTGTTGCACACATGATTTGCATTCTTATTATCAGAAAACGGCTTAACTATAATCTGACTGCCTTTTTACGCAGCTTTCGTTTTGATAAGGCCATATATAACAGAAGCAAGGCCTTGGCCTTTAGTTCGTTTTATGTAACCCTGCTCTGGATTACCTATTACGAAATGGACCAACTCGCTATTGGAAGTTTGATAGGCGCCAATGAGGTAGCTGTGTATGCAGTTGCTTTCACCATTTTGACTTATTACCGCACCATAGCCTCCATTATATTTGCACCTTTCCAGTCTCGTTTCAATCATATTAAAGGCTTAGGTCAAGAGGAGGAGCTCAAAAAGTATTATTATTCAGTAATAAGGTTGACTATGCCCGTGGTGGTATTTTCGGTGACCCCGATTCTTTTGCTATCTGAAGAATTTGTGATGGCTTGGGTGGGATCGGACTATGATTCGTCAGTACCACTCCTGATATTTTTAATGCTCTCGAACCTCTTCCTTTTTATTGGTACACCAGGGTCCTATTTGATAGTTACAATGGAAAAAGTGCGAGTGATTTATGCTTTAAATACAGTGATGTCTTTAGTTTATTGGCTGGGTATTGTCGTTTTTATCAATCAAATGGGTGTGCTGGCTTTTGCAGTATTTAAGTTTATCTCTTTCTTTATAGCTACTTTATTTTAAACCAACTACACCATAAAGTATTTAGGCATTTCGCTTGTTACTTTTTTGAAAGACACCATTTTGAGCATATTATTGCCTCTGGCCTTTTCTATGGCCTTACTTTGGCTATTTAAAAGCAATATGTCATTTGAAAGATCGACCACTGACCTGCTGATGGTCATAGGTGCAATAGGTGTATCAATATTGATCTCCGTAATCAGTTTTTATGGTGTTTCAAAAGACTTCAGAGGTCAGCTAAATGAGGTCATTGGAAAGATTTTACCAAAATCACAAACAACTTAGTTTATGAAAGAAGTTTCCATAGGTTCTTGGGTTACACTGAATCATTTCTCTATTGTAGAGGTCATGGCAGGAGCAGGTTTCGATTGGCTTTGTGTAGATATGGAGCATTCGGTAATTGACTACTACGAAGCACAAAAGCTCATTGCTACCATTCAGGCCAAAGGGTTGGAAGCCTATGTCCGGGTTGGCGAAAACAATACACGCATCATCAAACGGATACTCGATGCCGGAGCTGATGGTATCATTGTACCTATGGTAAACAGTGCTGCGGAGGCTACTAGGGCAGTGGAAGCAGTGAAGTATCCTCCGGTTGGCAAAAGAGGGGTAGGACTGGCCAGGGCTCAAAATTATGGATTGGATAATGGCTTTCCGGAATATAGAGATGGGAAGGCCAAGGAAATTAAACTTATTGTACAAATAGAGCATATCAACGCCATCAACGAATTGGAAGAGATTTTAGCCTTGGATGGCATTGATGGCACCTTCATAGGACCCTATGATTTGTCAGGTTCTATGGGCAAGCCTGGCCAGTACAATGATGAAGACGTAAGGCAGGCGCTGGCACGCTATGAAGCCATCGCAAAAAAGATAGATAAATGGATGGGCTTTCATGTGATTGAGCCCGACCATAAAGAGTTTATAAGAAGAGTAGATCAGGGTTACAACTTCCTCGCTTTCAGCCTCGATACGCTGTTTCTTGGGAGTATTTGCCGTCAGGAAGTAACTGCTATAAAAGAAAAGCTTAAATAGAGATAGGATGAACATTATCGGAATTATTCCCGCTAGAATGGCCTCTTCGAGGTTTCCCAATAAACCAATGGCCAAAATACAGGGTATGCCCATGGTAGGCCACGTATATCACAGGAGTAAAATGTGTACTATGATGCAAGAAGTGTACGTGGCTACTTGTGATGAATTAATCAAGGAATATATTGAGTCGGAAGGGGGTAAGGCCATAATGACTGCTGATACTCATGAACGTGCCTCTGATCGGGCCGCTGAGGCACTTCTGAAAATTGAAAAAGAAACCGGTAAAAAAGCAGACATTGTGGTGATGATTCAAGGCGATGAGCCTATGATTACACCTGAAATGATCGATGCTGCTATTCAACCACTGGTAAACGAACCGGAAACGGTGAAAATCACCAACCTAATGGCAGATTTTGATACCATTGAAGAGCATGAAGACCCAAATGAAGTCAAAGTAGTAGTCGACAAGCAAAACAACGCCCTCTATTTCTCTCGCGAACCCATTCCTTCGAGGAAAAAGGGAGTAGCTGATGTGCCAATGAAAAAGCAGGTATGTATCATACCCTTTGAAAGAGATTTTCTGATTGAGTACAATGACATGGAACAGACTCCACTGGAGATCATTGAGTCAGTTGACATGATGCGTTTGTTGGAGAATGGCTTGAAAGTGAAGATGGTACCTACAGATATTAACACGCTCGCTGTAGATACTCAACAAGATCTGGATAGAGTCAATGAAGCAATGTCGGATGACCAGCTGATGAATAAATATTTATAAGACAAAAAGTCTGTTAACCCATGAAAATAGCCGTCACATCACCTTCATTTTCTAAAAATCCGGTACTGATTGAAGAGGTTAGGAAAATTGCGCCAGAAGCCAAACTCAATGATTCAGGAATCAGACTTAAGGGTGAAGCGCTTTATGAATTTATTAAGGATGCCGATACACTAATTGTAGGGTTGGAACAGATGGATGAGGCTTTGCTCAGCCGTTTGCCTGATCTGAAAATGATTGCCAAATATGGTGTTGGGCTTAATAATGTGGACCTGGAATACTGTGAGAAAAGAGGAATCAGTATCGGTTGGAAAGGTGGAGTGAATCGACTGTCGGTGGCCGAAATGACCCTCGGTTTTATGTTAATGCTTTGCAGAAACCTTTACTATACTTCAAATCAACTCAAATCGGGTACCTGGAATAAGAGTGGAGGTTTCCAGCTTTCGGGAAAGACTATCGGACTCCTTGGGATAGGTTTTGTGGGCAAAGAAGTAGTAAAGCTTTTGCAACCCTTCAACTGCCGTATCCTGGTCAATGACATCAGAGACCAGTCGGATTACTACTATTCTCATGATCTTATTGAGAAAAGTAAAACAGACATTTACAAAGAGGCAGATATCATCTCACTTCATATGCCTTTGGATGAATTAAATCACAATCTGATCAATAAGGAAGCGTTTGCCCATATGAAAGAGAGCGCCTTTGTGATCAATACTGCCAGGGGAGGTATCATCAATGAAGAAGACCTAAAAGAGGCTTTGCTTACCGGAAGATTAGCCGGAGCTGCCATTGATGCTTATGAGACTGAACCTCCTGAGGACAAAAAGCTTCTGGAAATTCCTAATCTGATCACGACTCCACATATAGGGGGTAATTCACGCGAAGCCGTGGAGGCCATGGGCATGAGTGCCATCAATGAAGTAAAGAAGTTCTATCACATTTTCTGATTTATCATGAAGAAGGCTTTAGTTTTTGGAGGTTCAGGGTTCTTAGGCAGTCATGTTGTTGACGCTCTGTTTAACAAGGGGTTTGAAGTAACCATTTTCGACTTAGCACCTTCGCGTTTCCTAAGGCCGGAGTACAAAATGATTGTCGGAAGTACTAGTGATCGGGATCTTGTGTTTTCATCTTTAGAAGGCATGGATTATGTCTATCACTTTTCGGGTATTGCAGGCATTGCCGATGCCGATGCTGACCCTGTCAAAACAGCCGATGCGAACTTTATGAGCACCCTGTACATTCTTGATGCTTGCGTAAAGCATAAAGTGAGCAGGCTGATGTACGCCAGTACCGTATATGTGTACAGTGAGTATGGTTCTTTCTACCGCTGTAGTAAGCAGGCTGCAGAGATTTTTATTGAGAATTATCACCAAGTATACGACCTCAACTACACCATTATGAGGTATGGCTCTTTATATGGCCGTAGGTCAAATCACTTTAATTTCATCGGCAACATCATTAGGCAGGCATTGCAAGAAAAAAAGATTACCAGAAAAGGTAATGGAGAAGAAATAAGGGATTATATCAATGTAATGGATGCCGCCAGAATGAGTGTTGAACTACTAAATACAAAAGAGTCAACTGATTATGTAAGCCTTACCGGTAACCAAACCTTAAGGGTGAAAGATCTGCTGTTAATGGTAAAAGAGATATTCGGTAATAGTATAGATATCGAATACTTGGGAGGAGATAATGAGGGACATTACATGATTACCCCTTATGCTTTCAAGCCCGTTGTGGCTCGAAAGTACACCTCTGACTATTACCTTGATCTTGGGCAGGGAGTACTGGATTGTATTCATGAAATCTACGATGAATTGGAAGCAAAAGGGCATGAATTACCTCCCATTATAACAAAGTAATAATGTCTTCTGATCGCATTCATTGAAATACAAGGCTATCATATTCGATTTTGATGGAGTGATCCTCGACTCAGTGAACATCAAAACCCAGGCATTTGAGGCCATGTACTTGCCCTATGGCAAGGAGGTGGCAAAGAAGGTACGAAAGCATCATTTGCTCAATGGGGGTATTTCACGTTACAAAAAGTTAAGGCACTATCACCAAGACTTTTTGGGCATTGACTTGACTGATAATGAGGTTGAAAGAATGGCGCAGGAATTTTCTAACCTAGTATTCCGCAAGGTGCTAGAATCACCATTCATAACTGGGGCTGATCTTTTTTTGCAGTCCTATGGGAATAAATTGTCACTCTTCGTGGCAACTGGCACTCCTCAAAATGAAATTGAGCAAATAATAAGAAGCCGGAATTTGACCCAATACTTCGTATCCGTTCACGGGTCGCCAACTTCAAAAGAATCAATTATAGAAAATATACTCCTGAGGCATGAGTTAAGAACGAAAGACGTACTTTTTGTTGGCGATGCTATGACCGATTATATTGCTGCACAGCAAAGCAATATTGATTTTATAGGAGTGAGTAGCGATCTGACGAGCTTTCCTAAAAGCACGGTTATTATCAAAAACCTGACAGAGCTAAAGGTAATATTTGACGAGACCTTACAGCACATGAACAGAATGTAAACGAGAGAATTATGTATCAAGTAGTAAAGAAAGTATTAAACTCTGCTGGAATTGATGTTAATCGCATCGCCCCAAATCAGGTAAATTATTGGCCACGAAATACCCCGGAAAAGATCGTTTTTTATGAACTTGACGATCAATTTCACACCAACTACGAAAAAGCACAGGTGTCCACTCAAATGGATTTGTCGGATAATGCTTATAGAAGACAACGTCATTATACGTTGGTGCAGCTCTTTAGAAATACTCTCGAAATTCCTGGGCAAGTGGCCGAGTGTGGCACTTTTCATGGTTTATCAGCCTATCAAATTTCCAAAATAATCAAGGAAAGCCAAATGGATAAACGCTTTCATATATTCGATTCGTTTGAAGGCCTTTCAGAAATCAAAGAAGAGGATCGTTCTGATGATGTAAAAGTATCAGATTCAGAATTAAGAACTCAATTCGCCTATGGAATTGACTTGGTGAGAAAAAATCTCGAGGGATTCGATTTTGTAGAGTTGTTTAAAGGCTGGATACCAGAGCGTTTTCAAGAGGTTGCAGAACACGAATACTCGTTCGTGCATGTTGATGTAGACCTCTATGAACCCATTAAAGAATGTATTGATTTTTTCTTCCCAAGGTTGAGTAAAGGTGGTATTATGGTCTTTGATGATTATGGTTTTAGTCCCCAGTTTCCCGGAGCCAAAAAGGCGGTTGATGAGTTTTTAAATAAAAACGAGGTTTCTCATTTTATCTCGCTACCTAGCGGGCAAGCTTATATTATTAAATAATAGATTTTAAATGAGAACGTATTTAGTCACAGGGGCAGCAGGTTTTATTGGGGCCGCAGTTGCAAAAGAACTAATTGAGCAAGGACATAAGGTCGTTAGCATTGATAATTTATCGACAGGCGTTAGAGATAACCTGCCCGAGGGTACAGATTTTATTGAGGGAGATTGCCAGGATCCACAAGTAATAGAAGGCCTCAAGCAGTATCAATTTGATGCTATTTTTCACATTGCTGGCCAAAGCTCTGGTGAAATTAGCTTTGATAACCCTGTCTATGACTTGCAGACCAATGCTCAGTCTACGCTCATGTTGCTGGATTATGCACGCCATCATGGTTGTAACAATGTGATCTATGCCTCTACTATGTCTGTTTATGGGGATCAACCCGATTTCTCGATAGACGAGTCGTACACGCCCCGACCCAAATCATTTTATGGTGTGGGCAAGCTGGCCAGTGAACATTACCTAAGAGTTTACTCAGCAAATTATGGTATAGGTACTTCTGCACTCAGGTTATTCAATGTGTTTGGTCCTGGTCAGAACCTGGAGAACATGAGGCAAGGGATGGCGAGTATATTCATGGCCATGGCCATAAGAGAAAGCAAGATGCTGGTGAAAGGAGACAAGCGCAGGTATCGTGACTTCGTCTATATAGACGATGTGGTGAGCGCATTTTTGGCTGCTGCTAATAGACCACAAAAAGACTATGAATGCTTTAATGTATGCACCGGCAAACGGACCTATGTTGAAGACGTGGTAGATCACATCAACCTGAATCTGGATAAAGCTGTACCGGTAACTTATGTCGGTAGTACACCTGGAGATCAGTTTGGTATAGTGGGCGAACCAAAGAAATTAATAAGTTATACCGGATGGCAGCCACAGGTAGGCTTTGCCGAAGGAATGAAACAAATGGTCGATTGGGCCAAAATGAAATTAGCAAATGACTAACCCTAGTAAATGTAGAATCTGTACTGCCGATGCGGATCAGCAGCATTTGAGAGCTGAATACGTTTTTGGTAGTAAGACCGGTCATAAATTTTGGCAGTGTAAGGCATGTGGCCTGGTTTACCTGTACCCTATTCCTTCCCAGGAAGAAGAAGACCAATTTTATGCTCAGGAGTTTGAGAAGTTTATGGAGAACCGCTCTGGTAGCGACCGCAACTGGAGTGGCCCTGAAGCGCATATCAAAACCAACCTGGATCAGGCGGTACGAAGATGGGAATTTTTGAAAGACTACATAGAACCCGCTCAGGAGGTATTGGAAATAGGCTGTTCATCAGGTTTCATGATGGACGACCTCAAAACCAGGGGTATCAATGTGGTGGGTATTGAACCCTCAGGTGGTTTCGGTGATTTTCTTACCAATCGTGGGCACGAACACTATAACAGCCCAGAAGAGTTGTTGGAGAAAACACCAGATAGAAAGTTTGACATGGTTATGCATTTCTTTGTATTGGAGCACATTCGCGATACTAAAGCATTCCTTGAGTCTCAGCTCGCTTTGCTTAAGCCTGGTGGTTGGATCGTAGCGGAAGTACCCAATGTGAATGACCCGCTTACCTCCGTTTATAAAATTCCGGCCTTCGAAAAGTTCTACTGGTCTATTGCCCATCATTATTACTTCAACCCGGCATCCTTAACTCAGGTATTGGAAACCATTGATTGCAATCAGTATCATTTTGTGAATGAACAGCGATATGACCTTTCCAATCATATCACCTGGCTGCAAGATGGTAAGCCGGGAGGACAAGGAAGGTTTGATCACATCTTTTCCAACGAAACACTTCACGCCTACAAACAAGACTTGATCAAAACCGACCACTGCGATACATTCTTCCTTTACATACAAAAAGCCCTTTAAAGACTAATTCAATGAGGCTTAACTCTTGAAATGAGAGTACTTGACTTAGAAAACCTTCTCCCGGAAGAAAGCAAACGATTTGACCAGCTGGCTCATGAAGTTAAAAAGGAATACAATGAACTTGTAGGAGGGCTGGCCAAACAACTCAAATACGATTTCGATTGGCTTTTGAGTCCGCTGCTTAGTCGCAACCCTTATTTGGTACCCACCTTCGAGCAACTATGTTTTCTGAGGCTCATCGCAGAGCTTCTACGGGAAAAGGAAACAATAAACAAAGTAGCAACATCAGATAGGACGCTGGCCCTGGTGTTACAAGGAAATGGTGTTTCGGTAGAATTAAGACAATCTTCCAAAGCCACTTTTGGCCTGAAGGCAGGTCTTAAAAGGATTCTAATCCTTCTATATACGGCCTTTGTATACATCAAATCACGCTCAAAGAAGAGGTCTAACGCAATACTTAAGGGGAAAGAGTTGATATTAATAGAGCTGTTTTTATTGCCATCAATGTTTAAAAATGGTCGGTTTGAGGATCGTTACTTTCCTGGAATTTTGGATCATTTGGAAGATGACCAACGGTCACAAATTTACTTCATTCCACAACTGATTAACGTCAAGAAAGGGATTAAGCCCTTACTCAATAGGGCTTCAGATGCTAGTTATCAATTCATATATAAATTTGATTTCCTTCGACTAAGCGACTATGTATACGCCCTAATGGCTAGTTGGCGAATGCGAGGAAAAGTGAAAGGCCTACAAAGTGGTACTTTTCATGGTTTCGATATCCAGCCTTTAATTGAGGAAGCTATCAAAAAGTCATATTATGACAACTCTCAATTTATAGGCTTGCTTAATTACCGCTTTATAAAGCGGTTGAAAAATAAAGGAATAAGAGTTAAGCTCTTTGTAGACTGGTTTGAAAATCA
>Ga0316204_10001916_pt1 | contig 51613 bp, 46 predicted proteins | sample 6monrhotite_MG_2_FD_205661 | JGI IMG/M metagenome (GOLD analysis project Ga0316204, IMG submission 205661) | Microbial mat bacterial communities from mineral coupon in-situ incubated in ocean water Damariscotta River, Maine, United States -... | ecosystem: Environmental > Aquatic > Marine >... | reverse complement strand
ATAACCAGACCCGTTATGCTCACGACTGTTCCTCCCGTTGAACTGAAACGACTTCGACCGCGTCCACCGGGCACGGCGCAACACACGCCCCGCACCCCGTGCAGGCGGATGGATCTATAATGGGATGGGCGACGCCACCAAGCGCCAGTTGAAAGCGGATCGCACGCGCGTCGCAACGATCGCCGCAAACGCGGCACGTCACGCCATTTTGCGAAAGGCAGGTGGCGGCGAAGCGCGCCACAGTGCGCCATGGATCGACGCGATATATATCGCCCGCCACAATGGCTCCCGGCTCGCACACCTGGGCGCAATCGCCGCAAAATGTACATGCGCCGTTTTGAAAATCAATTTCAGGAAATCCGCCGCCGCCGCGCACGATCACGCCCTCGGCGCACGCGCGCTGGCATTCATCGCATTGGCTACAGGCAGCAAGAAAAACGGGCTCAGGCGCAGACCATGGCGGACGGACAGGAGTATCGGCCAGACCAGCCACACGCCCTGCGAACAACGCCCTTCGGGATATCGACACCTGCATAGATGGCTCCCTGGTCATGCCCACAATGACTTGGTTTCCTAAGCGACCGGCGCCGAGAAACCTATTCTCGCTCTCACCTTAGGGCCGCGATTTTATCATTCTGACCAAAAGGATTCCCGAATATTCAATTATCGAGATATTCACCCCCGAACCTCCTTGATCACGGTCAAGAATACTGACATTTTTTTGTGTGAAACATGCACCTTAAGGTGTCAAAGCCATGCGTAAACAACATATAATGGTTATAAAACAACCTTTAGCCCTCAGAAAAGAAAGGTCTTATTCAGCGATAGCCATTCTTCGGTCCGCAATTGTGGTGAGCATTGATCGCATTATTCTTGAATGGATCGAATGTGGGGGCCCATATACGGTCATGGAACTCAGCGAAATAACGGGCGTCGATTTATCGTGCGCGTTTGCCGCGACACTCCAAATCCATGCGATGCCATTTGCTTTGCTGACCGGCTACCACTGGGGCAGCGCCGCATTGCTGCGCAAAAGCTAAAGAGTTCAGCGGCGACCTGACCGAAACCCTGGCCAGTCTCGCAGCCCCTAAACGTACAGCGCCCGGAGAGCCCAGATCAAAGCGCATACGTTAGAATTTTAGCGATTTTGCGATCGCCTTTAAGGTTTTACCAACGTTGATCGGCTTGACCAAATAATCTTCAAAACCGGCGCTCATGGCGTAGCGGATATCTTTTTCCATGGCGTTGGCGCTAATGGCGATCACCGGAATATGTCTTGTTTTGTCGTTGCTGTGCAATACTCTCATGGCGTCTACGCCGCTCATGCCCGGTAGATTGATATCCATCAAAATAAGGTTTGGATGCTCGGTTTCCGCCAGCGCAATGCCGTCTTCCGCCGTGTTCGCTGAGAGCATATCTAAGTGATCGTATTTACCCAGTATCATCTGCATCAGTTGCAGATTTGCGGAGTTGTCTTCCACGTACAGAACGGTCTGGCGCGAAGGACTGGTTTCAGACGACGGGTTGATGGCGTCAATTTGTTTTTGTACGACATCTGAAGACGGCAAGGCCGACGCCAAGGGCAGCTCAAACCAAAACAAAGAACCTTCCCCTTCTTTCGACGTAAAACCGATAGAGCCGTTCATCAGCAGGGTCAGTTCCTTGGTGATGGTGAGCCCGATGCCGGTTCCTTCGATCTCTCCATTTTCAGCGCCAAGCCTGTTAAATGGCATGAAAACCTGATCTTGCAATTCGGTTTTAATACCGTACCCGGTATCTCGGATTTCGAAACGACATGTTTCCCCGACGATGCAACACGAGAGCGATATCGCGCCGCCTTCACGATTGTATTTCGATGCATTGGACAGCAGGTTCAACAAAATCTGTTTTAATCGCGTGATGTCGGCCAAAACATGCACCGCACCCGATTTGGGGATGTCGTGCTTGATTTGGATATGGCGTTTGTCGGCCATTGTTTGCGCCATGGCCAAAGCGTCCACAAGAACCGGCGTTACATCGATGGACTCAATGGATACGGTTAAGTTTCCCGTTTCAATTCTCGCCAAGTTCAAAACTTGATCGATCAATTCCAGTAAAAGATCGCCACCTTTCAATATTTGATCGACCGCCGAACCCTGAGATGCGGTCAACTTGTGATCGGCGTCCATCTTGAGAAGCTGCCCAAAACCAAGGACGGCGTTCAGAGGGGTGCGCAGCTCATGGCTCATGGAAGACAGAAACTGCGACTTGGCGAGATTGGCTTGCTCAGCTTCAATTCGTGCGGCGTTCAGTCGATCCTCGAACTCCTTTCGATCCGAAATATCGCGCATAATCCCGATGAACTTTTGGTCGCCATCTAAATTCATTGGCGAAACATTGAGCTCAATTGGGAACGTCTCGCCAGTTTTGCGCAACCCTTCTAAATCACGTGCCTGATTGATGATTCGCGACTGGTGTAACTCTGAGTCGTGAATATAGTGATCGTGCGCCGCACGTTCGCTTTCAGGCATGAGAATATTAATGTTTTGCCCGACAACCTCATCAGCGCTATAGAGAAAAATCTTTTCCGCGGATGGATTAAACGTTTCGATGACACCCTGACTCGACAGCGTGATGATGCCTTCGGCGCTGTTGTGCACAATGCTTTGAAAACGCTGTTCCCTTGATGCAATTTCGCGTTGGGCTTCGTTTTCCAGTTGGCGATAAGCTTGCTTGAGCTCATCGACCAAGACCGTAAAAGCATCCGCCAGATCGTCGATTTCGTCTTGTTCGTCGGAGGTGAAGGAAATATCTAAGTTTTTTACCTCGGAAACTTTTTTCGCCTCATGTTGCAGGCGAGCCAGCTTGCGCGTTTGTCTTCGCGCTAAGATGAACCCACCAAACAAAGCGACGATAAAAATACCGCCGCTCATCGCCGAAACATTCACCAGCAACTCATTGAGCGGCTTTTCGATAAAATCAGGTTTGGCGCCCAGGCTGACGATCAGAGGCGCGCCACGGATGCTTTTGGGCAACAACAGCGGTACGTCAATGAGCGGGGCGTTTGATGACGCGCGCTGACGCCCTTGCGCCGGCGATGTTTCAGACGCGATGCGCAAATCAAGTATGGATAGCCACTCCGCTTCGGAAAACACCCGCCGAATGAAATCGAAATTTAGCCACTCATGCAGGTTGACCTGAAAGACCAACGCTCCTTCTGCCGTTCCGGTGTTGCGGAAGATAATCGGTTCGGCGAGAAACAGATAAGGGGTCTCGCCAACCAATAGGACCTTTCCATACCCCTCGGCGCGCTCGACAACGTCAGCAATCGATTCAGGCGACATCAGCAGTTCTGAAACGGAGCGGTTGGACGCGATGGATTTGCCTTGAAAGTTGGTCATGACCACGGTGAGTTCAAAACCTGCCGACGCAGACAAACCCGACACAAAATCACGCAGGTATGTTTCCCGCCCGACGTCGTCGGCAAGCGCGTTCGCAATGAGGGCGTTTGCCGACAGCTCCCGTAGGTTATATACCAGCGAAAAAATCCGCTCCTCAATGTCATGACTGAGTGTTCGCGCCTGTCCTTCAAGCGACCGATTGGCCACGGTCAGCGACATTTCGCGCAACGCATTATAGGAAATTGCGGATGTGATGAGGATGACGGTAATCGACAAAGCCGCCGAAGACAGCATAAGGCGCGCAGAAAACCCCTGCCACCAGCGCCGTTTTCTGACCTGATCTGGAGTTATGCTCTCCATTTGATCCGTCATGAGTAAATCCTTATTTACCGTGCAGCCGGCACAAGCGCGCCATCAGCGCGAAACTTTGCAAAAAAGACCTGATCCGGCGACAGCGCATCGTGTGAAGTGGCGCTAAAGGGTTGCGTATACGTGCGCACCAACCCGCCATGAGTTCCCAGCGTTTCCAGGGCATCGCGAATGGCGCGGCGGTCTGTGGATTGAGCCGCGTTAATGGCCTTGGCCAAAATATGCATCATGTCATATGCGTGACCGACGCCAACAGGCGATAGGATGGTTGTCACATCTTTGATATCCGCAATGGCCGCAACGGTGTTCTTGAAGGTTTCCAGCGCCGCCGGCGGAGCGGTGAAAAAACTGAACGTTTGCACAACGGTGAAATCAAGATCCGCCAAAGTCGGCCCACTTTCTTCAACCATATTTCCACCGGTCACGCCCCAGTGTGAAATAATCGGCACGCGTTTGACCTTTTTTTGCTCACCCAATTGGCGCACCAACAACGAACCCTCTAAATCGTTGGCGACCAAAAGAATCGACTGGGCGCCGGCGTTGATCAGGGTCCGGTAATGTTGGAGCATGTCTCGCTCACCCCAATTATACCAGATGGTCCCCACCAAATCCGCCGTAGGCGTATCAACCAGCGCCTTATCCAATGCTTTTTGATTGCTACGTCCCCAACCTGTATTGGGCAGCAAGAGACCAAACTTTCCACCACCCTTGGCTTGGGCCTGAGCCAGCATCGCGGGCATGGCCCACGAATCTTTCAGCGAAAGACGGAATGAATAGCTGGGCGCATAAGAATGATCGGTGATGCCGTCGGCAGCGCCCCATACGTCCAACAGTGGGATTTGCTTGTCATGAGCTATTTTAAGCTGTTGCAAAATCACCGGGCTGAAACGCCCGCCAAACACGGCGACGAGGTTTTCTTGCGCCGCAAAGTCTTCAAGATTGGCGATGCCGCGCGCAGATACAGAGCGATTGTCTTTGATTTCAAGTAGGATAGGACGACCGTCAAGCACCCCGCCAGCTGCGTTGATTTCATGAATGGCCGCCTTCAGGCCCAATTCGATTGCCTGGGCGGAAGTTGAATTTTTAACGCCGTATGCGCCATCAAAGCCAACCAAAACAGGGCCATCTGCAGCTTGCAAAGATTGTGCGCACAAAACAGCCGAAAAAACGGTGGCGATAAGCGTTTTCAATGCAATTTTCATGAAATGGACCTCAATGGATGCGAACCCGTGAATGGTCGGACCATTAAAGCGCTTTATAAGTGGTTTTGCCACCAAGCAATCCACTTAATGTAAAACTTAAATCTTTCCGTTCACGTGCGCTTGCCTATCTAGAAAGCGTTGATGTCGAACCCATTGCTCCCCTCCAATACACACGCGTCATAGCCCCCGGCGCACTTTGCTTTGCCTAAGCAAACTCAGCCGTTTTCTGCTCATTATGATACGGGGGGCACGGGACCATTGAACGTGGGACGCGGGCATGAGCGAGGCGTCTTGCATTCTCACATCACTACATTCGATCACCTCTCCGTAGAGAAGTAAATGGTGCCCCCAGCCGGAATCGAACCGGCACTCCCTTGCGAGAACGGGATTTTGAATCCCGCGCGTCTACCAGTTCCGCCACAGGGGCACTGTGATGTTTGGTGAACGGACGCCATAATACTCAGAGACGCGCTGCGGTCAACACATATAGATACGATATTGAACTGACCCGCACAGATCGAAGAATGCGCCCAATTGCCCAACAGGCTCAGGGCTGCTATGACCAATGCCGGGCGGGGGAAATTCGCTCGTTTCGAACCACCAACCCGATATCGGGGGAGTTTCCATCTTGCTGCGCAGCGTCTACGACTGGACCATGAATTTTGCCGCCCACCGCAATGCGTTCTGGGCGCTGTTTATCATTTCATTTATCGAAAGCTCGGTCTTTCCGATTCCCCCCGACATTCTGCTCATCCCGATGATCCTCGCCAGTCGCGAGAAAGCCTGGAAAATCGCCCTGGTTTGCACCATCGGCAGCGTTCTGGGCGGCATCGCCGGATACGGCATCGGCTATTTCTTGTTCGAGCAGTTCGGTCGCCCCTTGTTGGAATTTTATGGCAAAGCCGGAAAATTCACCGAATTCCAAGAAATGTACAACGCTTGGGGCGTGTGGGTGGTCGCCATGGCGGGTTTGACGCCGTTCCCTTACAAGGTCATCACCATCGCCAGCGGCGTTACGGCGCTAAACCTCGGCACCTTCATCATCGCATCCGTAGTGTCACGCGGCATCCGCTTTTTCCTGGAAGCCTGGCTGCTGTGGTACTTCGGCGATCCGATCCGCGATTTTGTTGAAAAATACCTCGGCATCTTGGTAACCGGCGGTTTTGTGGTGTTGCTCGGCGGGTTTGTCGCGGTCAAGTTTCTCTTTTAGATGCAACAAGGCATGACGTTCATGAGCAACAAACGCCTCTACCCTGCACTTTTGATCTTGGTTAGCGTCGGATCGCTTGGCGCGGCCTACACCGCTCAGTTCGGCTTTGACCTTGAGCCCTGCGTGCTGTGCCTCTATCAGCGCATTCCCTTCGCCATCGCGATCCTCTTGGGTTTGACGGGCCTGTGGCGACCCCAGTGGCTGGCGGCGCTGTTCACGCTGGCGTTCGTCGCGTTCGCCATCAATGGTGGGATCGCATTTTATCATGTGGGGGTCGAGCAACATTGGTGGGCGTCCGCCGTCGGCTGCGGCGGCAAGCTGCCGACCCAGATTTCCACCGCCGACTTGTTCGCCAGCTTGGACACAAAACCGCCAAAGCCGTGCGACGCAGTGGACTGGACGATGTTCGGCATTTCCATGGCGGGGTGGAATATACTATTCTCAAACGGGTTGGCGCTGGCATCTCTATATGTGCTGCGCACCCGCAAATGGGAGACCTGAACGATGAGCAAATCTGCGAAAACCACCACGCCTGTGGGCGGGCGTATGCCTGGCGATCCGACCAAGGATGAGCTGATCGAACGCATCATCCGCGTCGATCAAGCCGGTGAATATGGCGCGGTGCGCATCTATCAAGGTCAGCTGTCGGTGCTCGGCAAAGGCCCCAAAGGCGACACGATCCGCCACATGAAAGAACAAGAAGACGTTCACCTCGACACCTTCACCAAAATGGCGTCCGATCGCCGCGTGCGCCCCACGGCGCTGATGCCGCTGTGGCACATCGCCGGATTTGCGCTCGGCGCCGGCACCGCGTTGCTCGGCGAAAAAGCCGCCATGGCGTGCACCGTTGCAGTCGAAGAAACCATCGACGAGCACTATCAAGCCCAGATCAAAAAGCTCGGCGACGACGAAAAAGACCTCCGCGACACCTGCGCCAAATTTCGCGAAGAAGAGCTGGAACACCGCGACATCGGCTACGCGCACGGCGCCGAAAACGCCGCCGGCTACCCGATCCTCAGCCGCGCCATAAAATTCGGAACTAAACTGGCGATCAATTTGTCTGAGAAAATCTAAGCTTTCTCAGCACACAGCTTGCCCCTCTAGCGCGATTTCAGATACGCCAACATGGTGTCGGCGTCCGAAACTTCGAACGGGTCGGCTGGGCAGTTGTCTTGGAAGCCGTCTTCGGAAAACATCTTTTTGATCTCGCCGTCTTCCACATACATGCAATAGCGCCACGAGCGCATGCCAAAGCCTAAGTTCGATTTGTCGACCAACATGCCCATCTTGCGGGTGAACTCGCCGTTGCCGTCGGGCAGCAAGAAGACATTCTTGGCGTTTTGCGACTTGCCCCACTGAAACATAACAAAGGCGTCGTTGACCGACAGGCAGACGACTTCGTCTACGCCTTGGGCCTTAAACTCATCGTACAGTTCTTCAAAGCGCGGCAGGTGGCTGGTGGAACATGTCGGCGTAAATGCGCCGGGCAGCGAAAAGACCACCACATTGCGGCCCTTGAAAACGTCATCGGCGCTCACGTCTTTCCATTCAAAAGGATTGTCCCCTTCAATGGCTTCATTGCGCACGCGGGTCTTGAAAATGGTATCGGGAACGCGGGTCATATCACTCTCCATCTGAAATAAATTCATCGGCGTTCATAACGCCAGCACATCAATTATATGTAAGCCTGAAAACCAAAGGCGACAACGCTGGCTACAGCACCCAATCGGGGCGCACATAATGGCAGGTGTAGCCGTTTGGAATGCGCAGTAGATAATCTTGGTGTTCAGGCTCCGCCTGCCAAAAATCCCCCGCCGGGGCGACTTCGGTGACCACTTTTCCGGGCCAATGACCAGATGCCTCGACATCGGCGATCGTCTGGCGGGCGATCTGTTCTTGCTCGTCACCGACGTAGTAAATGGCGGAGCGATAAGACATGCCCCGGTCATTGCCCTGGCGGTCCGGCGTGGTGGGATCGTGGATTTGGAAGAAAAACTCGAGGATTTTGCGGTACGAAATCTGCTCGGGGTCGAAGTTAATCTCGATCCCCTCCGCATGGGTTCCATGGTTTCGATAGGTCGCATGGGCCACATCGCCACCGGTATAGCCGACCCGGGTAGAGACAACGCCGGGCATTTTGCGGATCAAATCCTGCATGCCCCAAAAACAGCCCCCGGCCAACACAGCGCGTTCGCTCATAACCGCGTCCTCCACTTAGCTTTTACGTTTTGTCACCAAGCCCGCGATCACGCCGCGCATGGTGCGGACTTCTTGTTCGGTCATACGGGCGCGTTGGAACATGTTGCGTAGATTGCGGATCATACCGGGTTTTTTCGCTTCGACGCCTAAAAACCCGCAGTCGGTGAGCTCAGTTTCCAAATGCTCAAACATGCCGACCAGTTCTTCCTTGGTGGCGCGACGGGTATCGAGGCGCACTTCGTAGATTTCGTCAGGCTGGTTTGCCGCGGCCTGAAACCATTCGTATCCCATCAGCAACACCGCTTGGGCCAAGTTGAGAGACGTAAAGCCGGGGTTCAATGGCGCCATCAAAATGCTGTCGGCGAGCGCGATGTCGTCGTTATGTAAGCCCACCGCTTCACGGCCGAACAACACCCCACATTGTACGTCTTGGCTGCGCAACGCGCGCATTTCCTTAGACGCGCCGCTGGGCGTGAGCACGTCTTTGGACATATCGCGCGCCCGCGCCGTGGTGGCGAACACATGGCCAAGATCGGCGATGGCTTCGGCTGTGGTGTCGAACACGCGGGCATTTTCTAGCACCACATCCGCGCCCGACGCGGTCTTATAGGCCAAAGGGTTGGGCCAGCCATCACGCGGCGCCACCAGGCGCAAATCCAATAGAGCGCAGTTGAGCATCGCCCGCGCCACCATGCCGATGTTTTCACCCAGTTGCGGCTTCACCAAGATCACGGCGGGACCGCCTTCGGCTGCGGAAGACGCGGTTTGCTTGGACGGTCGGCGGTGGCGAGTGGAGGAGGAGGTTGTGCTCATGTCTCTTTAAGCGGCTGAAGCGCCGTCGCAAAATAGTTTGTAAATCAAGGAATCACGCAGCGCATTGTACGACGCGTCGATGACGTTGGCCGACACCCCGACCGTCGACCAGGTGCGGCCACTTTCATCGGTGCTTGCGATCATCACCCGCGTGACTGCGGCGGTGGCGGCGCCGGGCGTTAAGATACGCACCTTATAATCGACCAGGCGCAAGTCGCTCAAGCTTGGATACAGCGGCAGCAGAACTTTGCGCAAAGCCGCATCCAGCGCGTTCACCGGACCATTGCCTTCGGCCACCGCCATACGCTGATCGCTTTCGTGTTTATCGCTGGTCAACGCCAGCTTGACGGTGGCTTCCGAAAGGGTCACCAAATCGCCCTTGGCGTTCCAGCGGCGCTCATCGATGACGCGAAAGCTGGAACAGTGGAAATATTCCGGCACACTGCCCATGGCGCGACGCGCCAACAGCTCAAAACTGGCCCCGGCGCCATCATAGGCGTAGCCCTGCTTTTCCTTTTCCTTGACCTTGTCGAGCAGCGTGTTGATGCGCGGGTCTTTGCCGTCGATCTCCAACCCAATCTCGCGAAACCGCGCCAATATGTTGGATCGGCCGGCCTGATCGGAGACCAGAATTTGGCGATGATTGCCGACGCTTTCGGGATCGACGTGCTCATAACAGCGCGGGTCTTTTTCCACCGCAGAGACGTGCAGTCCGCCTTTGTGGGCAAACGCGGACTCGCCGACATAGGGGCGGTGACGGTCCGGGGCGCGATTGAGGCGCTCGTCTAGGGCGTTGGACACGTGGCTCAAATGCTTCAAGCCAGCGGCCCCAACCCCGGTTTCAAACCCCATTTTCAACATCAGTGTCGGGATCACGCTGACCAAGTTGGCGTTGCCGCAGCGTTCGCCCAAGCCGTTGATGGTGCCTTGAACCATGCGCGCCCCCGAACGCACCGCCGCCAAGGAATTGGCCACGGCGTTGCCGGTGTCGTCATGGCAATGGATGCCGATTTTATCGCCCGGCACAGTTTCGCACACACGGGCGACGATCTCTTCAATTTCAAACGGCAGCGTTCCGCCGTTGGTGTCGCACAGCACCACCCAGCGCGCCCCGCCGTCAATGGCCGCTTTCAAGCATTCCATGGCGAAGGCTGGGTTGGCTTTGTAACCATCAAAGAAATGCTCTGCGTCGAACAGCACTTCGTCCATTTTGGTGACAGCGTAGGCGATGCTGTCGCGGATCATGGCGATGTTTTCATCGCGCGCGATCCCTAACGCCACATCGACGTGGTAATCCCACGTTTTTCCGACCATGCACACCACCCGCGCGTCGGTGCCCAACAGGGCATTAAGGCCGGGGTCGTTATCGGCGCTGCGGCCAGCGCGGCGCGTCATGCCAAATGCGGTGATGCGCGCGGATTCCGTCGTGGGCAAGTTGTCGAAAAAGCTGTCGTCGGTGGGGTTGGCGCCGGGCCAGCCGCCTTCGATGTAATCGACGCCCAGATCATCGAGATCGCGCGCAATCACGTCTTTGTCCACGGGTCCGAAGTCAACGCCCGAGGTCTGCGCGCCGTCGCGCAAGGTGGTATCATAGATGTAGACGCGGTTGGCGCTCATGGTCAAAGCATATCCCTATGTTCCAAGAACAGCGGAGCATGCCCAATTTCGCGCCTGCACACAAGATTTTCCGCGCAGGTCACGTCAATCGCCCACAGCCATGGTTGACAGCTTCATGACGCTGGGCTTGGAGATATACACGCTTGCGTATATTCTCAGCACAGAATGATTCGATGCGCAGTGAAAATTCAGTATCGTCGCGTTCATAAAAACGACGCACCGACAAGGGCTTGAACCAATACCAATGAGTGGCGATTTCGATTTTGAGCATGACGACGACTACCCGGCGCTGCGCGAACGGTGCATGGGTACGAACGTTAACGAGCAGACTTTGCTCGCCACCGACTATTTGAACCATTTCAATGAAGTCGTGATGACTTTGGAAATGTTAGCCGATATGCCAGAGCTTCTCGAAGAAGCCCAAATGTGGGCGCCCAAGGACTACAAAGACCATTTTCGCGACAGCACCATCGCCGACAAAGAGCTGGCCATCGAAGCCTATGACCATGCGCCGCCGAAGTTCAAAGAACCGTTCGAGCAAAACATCGAAAAGATCAATCACTTGATCACCACCTCGGTGGAACGGTTGAGCGGCGATTTGGAAAGCGGCGATATGGATTTGGTGCGCGCCAACGCCCAGGCCCTCAGCCAAGTCATTCAGCGCTTGATGGATATGTGCAGCGCCAATATTCACGGTTCTGAAACCACTATGGACCAAGCCGATATCGACAACATGATCGGCGCCGCCCCAGCCCCGACGTCCAGCGCAAGCAGTCAAGCGGACATTGATTCTCTTTTCGATTAGCACAACGCTTAGGCCGAGGGTTTACGCACCTGATCGATCGGAAATGGTGTCACGTTTCCGCCGGCAAGGCGCACGAACTCTTCAAACGGAACCGGACGGCTGAACAAATAGCCCTGCCCGATATCGCTGCCCAGGCCGTGCAGGAAGGTGCTTTGCCGCTCGTTCTCCACCCCTTCGGCGATGATTTTCAGGCCAAGGTTTTGCGCCATGTTGATGATCGCTTTGGCCATGGTTACAGCATCGGGATTGTCCGGCAATCCGGTCACGAAGGATCGATCGACTTTGAGCGCGTCCAAGGGGAACTTGGTGAGATAACTGAGCGACGAATACCCGGTGCCAAAATCATCGATGCTGAGCGACACCCCAAGCGCTTTCAATTCTTTGAGCACCCGTACGGTCTCTTCGGCGTTTTCGACCAACATGCTTTCGGTCAATTCCAGATCCAGGCAATGACTGGGCAACGACGTCAGTTCAAGGACTTCTTTCACTCGCTCAGCCAGATTGCCCTGACGGAATTGTCGCACCGACAGGTTCACCGCAACACTGACATCCGCCAGTCCCAGATCCGCCCATTCTTTGGCTTGGCGACAGGCGTTTACCAAAATCCAGTCGCCGATGGGTACGATCAGGCCGGTCTCTTCGCTGACGGGTACAAATTCAACTGGAGAAACCGGGCCAAGGTCCGGGTTCGTCCACCGCGCCAGAGCTTCCGCACCGATGATGCGTCCCGTGCTGAGGTCGACCTTGGGCTGATAGGCGATATGAAATTCATCGTTTTCCAGAGCGTGGCGCAGGCCATGTTCAAGCGCCATGCGGCGTAGCGCATTGGCGCTGAGGGTCGATGAATAAAACTGGTAATTGTTGCGCCCTTGCTTCTTGGCGTGGTGAGACGCGGTGTAGACGTTTTTCAAAAGGTCATCGACGTTATCGCAACTGTCAGGATATATGACCACACCGATGGAACCGGAGCTATAAAGTTCCTTACCGTCCACGTGAAACGGCTGGCTCAAAGCCCGCAACATGCGTGTGGCGACGACCTCAACCTCTTCTTCCTCGGCAACGCTTTCCAAGATGATGGTGAATTCGTCACCCGATAGGCGCGCCACCGTATCCCTGGTGCGCACGCACGATTCCAAACGCTTGCCCGCCAATTGCAACACCACGTCGCCCGCAGCATGACCCATGGCGTCGTTGATGTGCTTGAAATTATCCAGATCGACAAACAAAACGGCCGACTTGGCGCCGGTTTTATCAGACCTAATGGTGCTTTCCTTCAACCGCTCGCTGAACAAATAACGGTTGGGTAAGTGCGTCAAGGGATCGCGGGTGGCCAAAAAGGTGAGACGGTCTTCGGCCTTTTTGCGTTCCGTGATGTCGCGCACCACAGCGATATAGTGCAAACGATCCCGCAAATTAAAATCGCTGAGGCTGACTTCCAACGGGAACCCGGCGCCATCCTTGCGCACGCCCCCAACTTCGCGCCCACCTTCGGACTGCGCCAGGTCGACTTCTAAATTTTTCAAAATTGTTGCGGAATCCGACTGCCGCCGACCGCGCGCATCAGGGATGAGGTCCGAAATACTCACCCCCGCAAGACCGCCGGATGAGTACCCAAAAATGCGTTCGGCCGCCGGGTTTGCGGTCTCAACCACGCCCATTTCGTTAATCGTGATGAGACCATCGACCGTGGTGTCCATGATGGTGCGCAGGAATTCTTCACGTTCCGTCACTTCGCGGATGCTACGATTTTTTTCCGTCACGTCACGCGCCACCAAAATCACTTGGCGCACCACGCCATCCACTTCTTCATAAACCGAAGCGGCGATTTCAACATCCACCTCACGCCCATCATCCGCCATCATTTTCATCGATGTGCGGCGCGTTTCGCTCAACAAGGCCGAAAAGTGATCGTTTAGAAGATCTTCAAAATCAGAATGAACGAAATCTTTTAGGGAATGCAGCTGAGCTTGCTCTTGATCCACCGCCAAAAGCGCACATCCAGCTGGGTTCAAGAAGTGGATCGACCCTTCGATGGAACAAATGGCAATCAGGTCTGGGGCAAGGTCAATCAAGTTGGCTTGATTCTCATCGCTGCGCGCCATCGCTTCATAGCGGCGGTCCTCAAGCAGCTCATTGAGCAGATCGAGAATGCTTTGACCAGATTTGCGAATATCTTCCGCGTATTCACGGTACTGGGGGTGCGACATGGGGCCGAGCATCTCGGCGCTCATCATGTCTGCAAAACCGATGATGTTGTTGAGCGGGGTGCGCATTTCGTGCGAAAGGGTACGCAGGACACCACGCCCTTCCCGCTTTTGCGGGCTCTCTATCTGTGCGCCCGTCGCGCCCGAGCTGAGATCGTCGTTCTGGCCCATGGTTCTGCCAAATATCCTGCGTAATCCAAGTGACTTTCGCAATCCAGGTGAGGCGCTGCAACAGCAGTCACAACCACACCCCCTGACCCGGCTACCCTAGACCGGCGCTCTTCATAACCTTAGCCGCAGAAGCGTTCCTCCGACACGGCGTGAGAACCCATGATAGTGATGGTTCACCATGTATTCTACATGCAAATCAATGCAGAAAGGAAAGGCTAATACAACGGGCCACGCAAATAACGGCAACAATACACTCTATGGTTGCGATCAACGCCGGTGAGTCTTGTTGTGGGATTCATATATGGAGATGGGAGCGCAGGCCCGCCCCAACAAGAGCAAAAGGGCCACAATTTTCTCGCGATTCGCGCTTTCTGCCTTACTGTCGACGCCAGGTCGTGCCGTCGGCCCCGTCTTCAAGAATAACGCCCGCAGCCATAAGTTCGTCACGAATACGGTCAGAGGCCGCAAAGTCTTTGTCTGCGCGCGCCTGTTTGCGCTGTGCAATCATGGCGTCAATATCGGCGCCGGACAAGCCGCCCGCGGCGCTGGCGTCGCCACGCAGCCACGTTTCGGGGCTTTGCCCCAGCAAGCCGAGTAGATCCCCGGCCAACAAAAGCGCCCCCTTGAGGCGGGCCTTTTCCGCCCCATCCGTCGCCGCGTTCAATTTGGTTTTCAACTCGAACAAATGAGCGATCGCCTTGGGCGTGTTGATATCGTCACTCAACGCCGCCATCACATCGCCGGGCGCCTCGTCGGGCACGTCCGCTTTGACGTCGGCGTTGCGTAGCGCCAAGTAGAACTCATCGAGTTCTTTTTTCGCCTCGCGGATGCCGTCTTTGCGGAAATCCAGCGGTTGACGATAGTGGGTTTTCAAAAGCGTCAAGCGGATCGCTTCTCCGGGAAACTCATCCAAAAGATCGTGTACGGTGTAGAAATTGCCCAAGGACTTGGACATCTTCTCACCTTCCGACATCAAGTAGCCATTGTGCAGCCAGTAATTGACGAATTTCGAACCGCCATGCGCACAGGTCGACTGCGCGATTTCATTTTCATGGTGCGGGAAAATCAAATCTTGGCCGCCGCCGTGAATATCGAAGGTCGGACCGAGATGTTTTTCGCTCATCGCCGAGCATTCGATGTGCCAGCCCGGACGCCCACGCCCCCATGGGCTGTCCCAACCGGGCTGATCATCGGTGGATGGCTTCCACAACACAAAATCGGCGGCGTCTTTTTTGTAAGGCGCCATATCAACCCGCGCCACGGCGACCATCTCGTCACGATTGCGGCCTGAGAGGTGACCGTAGTCACGGTAGCTTGGCACGTCGAACAACACGTGGCCGTCGGCTGCATACGCGTTTCCGGACGCCACCAACTTACCGATCATGGTGATCATGTTGGCGATGTGTTCCGTGGCGCGCGGCATCACGTCGGGGTGCATCGCGCCCAAGGCGCTCATGTCGTCCAAGTAGGCCTGTTCGGTGCGCTTGGTGATATCGGAAATGCTTTCGCCGCTTTCCTTGGCGCGATTGATGATCTTGTCGTCCACATCGGTGATGTTGCGCGCATAGATCACATGCTCTTCCCCGTAAACGTCGCGCAGCAACCGATACAGCACGTCGAACACCACCACCGGCCGGGCGTTGCCGATGTGCGCATAGTCGTAAACGGTCGGCCCACACACATACATGCGCACACGTTTTTCATCGATGGGGACAAACTCGTCCTTGGCGCGTTTGAGGGTATTAAACAGCTGAATGGTCACGACGTTAGCCTCGCTTGCCTTGAAGTCGATGTGCGGCGCGGTCCCGACCGATCAACGGCAAAAACACTTTGAGTTCCGGTCCGTGATCAAGCCCCGTCAACGCTTTGCGCAGCGGCATGAACAAATCTTTGCCCTTGCGCCCCGTCGCATCCTTCACAGCCTTGGTCCACGCCCCCCAAGTTTGCTCATCCCACGCGCCATCCGGCAACAAGGTCGCCGCTTGCGCAAGAAAATCGGCGTCGCCTGCGTCGATCACCGGATCGATGTCGGCGTCGGCGATATCGATCCAGATTTTTACGTCGGTGATGCGTTCCAGGTTGGCGCGTACAACGTTCCACAGCTCTTGCGTCGCGCCATCCGGCAATCGCGTGACAACGTTGGCATAGTCCGTGGCATGCAACACCTGGGCGTTGAGACGCGCCAATTGCGCCGGATCGAATTTCGGCGTGGCGCGAGAAAAGTGCGAGAAATCGAACGCTTCGATGAGCGTGGCCAGATCGGCTTCCGCTTTGATATCGTCGGAGGTGCCAAGGTGGGCGAGATAGCTGGCCAGCGCCAGCGTTTCGATCCCGTCTGCGCGCAAATCGCGCAGCGCCAACGAACCCAAGCGCTTGGACAGCCCGCCGCCTTCGATGTCGGTCATCAGCGGCAAGTGAGCGAACGCCGGGACCGCAGCCCCCATGGCTTCGAACATCTGCACCTGCAGCGCCGTGTTGGCGACGTGGTCTTCGCCACGGATCACATGGGTCATGCCCATATCGCGATCATCCACCGCGCTGGGCAACATATACAGCCATGATCCGTCATGGCGGCGGATCACCGGATCGGACAGCTTCTCGGCGTCGAAATGAACCGGGCCGCGCACCAAGTCGTTAAATTCAATGGCGCCCGGCGTCAGCTTGAAACGCCAGTGCGCGTCACGCCCTTCGTCGATAAAGCTTTGCAGCTTTTCAGCGCTCGGCGGGGTGTAGATCGGCGGCAAGCCGCGACTGCGCAAACGCTTGCGCATGAAGTCCAGCTCTTCCGGCGTCTCATAGCACTCATAGACCCGGCCTGCGGCTTTCAACTGCTCAAACGCACTGTCGTAAGCGGCGAGACGATCCGATTGCTTTTCTTCCCCGTCCCAGTCCATGCCCAGCCAGCGCAGGTCTTCGCGAATACCCTCGGCGTATTCATCGCGCGAACGTTCCTTATCGGTATCGTCCAGGCGCAAAATAAAGCGACCGCCCATGTGTTTAGCGGCGAGCCAGTTGATCAGCGCCATGCGCGCATTGCCGACGTGAAGGTGGCCCGTGGGGCTGGGTGCGAAGCGGAATGTGGTCATGTGTTTCAAGCCGTAAAACCATTGGTGAGCGGGTAGCGCCGATCGCGTCCGAAAGCGCGTGAGGTGATTTTGACGCCGGGTGGCGCTTGGCGACGTTTGTACTCTGCCCGGTCCAGCATGCGCCAGACTCTTTCGACCGTTTCCAGGTCATAACCGCGCGCCGCGATGTCGGCCACCGGCATTTCTTTTTCAATCAGGCAATAGAGCATATCGTCGAGATCATCATAAGGCGGCAAGGTATCCTGATCGGTCTGATCGGGTTTCAATTCCGCGCTTGGGGCCTTGGTGATGATGCGTTGAGGCACCGCCATGCCGCTGGGGCCCATCAAGCCATCGGTGTGGTTGGCGTTGCGCCATGCGCACAATTGATAGACGCGGGTTTTGTAGACGTCTTTCAACACGTTGTAGCCGCCGCACATGTCGCCATAAAGCGTCGCGTAACCCACCGACATTTCCGATTTATTGCCGGTCGAGACCACCATGTAGCCGAATTTGTTGGACATCGCCATCAAGATCAATCCGCGCGAACGGGCCTGAATATTTTCTTCGGTGGTGTCTGCGGGATGCTGCACGAACTGCTCACGCAGCAATCCGTCGAACGCGTCCATTGCCGGTTGAATGGCGATGGTGTCGAGCTTCACGCCCAAAAGCTTCGCCGCCTCGGCGGCGTCTTCCAGGCTTTCGTTCGACGTATAAGGCGATGGCATCATCACGCAATGCACCCGGTCCGCGCCCAACGCATCGACCGCGATAGCCGCCGTGATGGCGCTGTCGACGCCGCCCGACAGACCGATCATCACACCGGGGAAATAGTTCTTGTTGACGTAATCCTTGAGCCCCAACACCAGCGCTTTGTAGATGGCTTCATCGTCATCCAGCGCATCCGCCATCACGCCCGGCTTGGGCGCCAAGATGTCATTGTCCCAGCCAAACGACACCGCCTCAACCCGGCTTTCAAACACTGGCAACTGCACCTTGACGTCGCCGCTTTCGTTGATGACGAACGAACCGCCGTCAAACACCAGCTCGTCCTGACCACCGACTTGGTTGGCGTAAACCAACGGCAAGCCGGTTTCACGCGCGCGCTCGCGGGCCAAATCGACGCGGACATGGGATTTTCCCAGCTCATACGGCGAACCGTTGAGCACCAAAAGAACTTCGGCGCCATCTTTCATCAAAGCTTGCGCACCGTCCGCCACCCACATGTCTTCGCAGGTCATGACCCCCAATTTAACGCCGCGAAAGTTCACCGCACCCGGTCGATCGCCGGGGGTAAACAGACGCTTTTCATCGAACACACCGTAATTTGGCAAAGCGCACTTGGGCACCACTGCCTTGATCTTACCGCCATCGAGCAAAAGCGCCGCGTTATACAAGTGCGCATCATCCACCCACGGCGCGCTGATCAACAGCCCCGGTCCACCGTCAGAGGTCAACTTCGCCAGCCCCAAAACGGCTTGTTTGACCGCGTCCTGAAAGCTCTTTTTCAGCACCAGGTCTTCGGGTGGATAGCCAGAAACCACCAATTCGCCGGTCATCACCAAATCGCAACCGAGATCTTGCGCTTCGGCGCGGGCGGCGAGGATCAGCTCGACGTTGGCGGCAATGTCGCCCACGGTGGGATTGATCTGGGCGATGGCGATGGTTGGCTGGTCTGTCATTGAAGCTTCTTGGGATCCTGTAAGGCTGAAAACGCCAATATAATAAGGCAAGGCGGAGGGTAGGCTCCCCCCCCCAACCCTGTCAACGCGGCAAGATGTCTCTCTTACCAGAGATTTTCAAGGCTTCACACTCTGCAATAGCCCTATCTACAATTGCTCATACCAATTAAGGTTGGAATTGAAGGCTGATTTTCGCTATTTTCCCTAGGGAAAGCCGCCAACTTTGATCGCAGAAGTGACTGAGAAGGGACGACACACTGTATGACACCGATGCCACCCGAAGAACTCGGCCAAAAGCTCCGAAGAGAACGCTCGCGCGCCCTGGCCCGGGCCGTGGTCACGGCTTTTACCGAGCGTCTTAAGGAAGAAGCGGCAAAACAGGGCGGTTTTTTGTCGCAGCGTCACATTGACGAGCTGAATATCGAGTTCCAAACAAAATCAGATCAACTGAGCGGCGTGTTCGAGCAGGCCCTTCTTGACGCCACGCGCGAACAGGAAGAACTGAAATGGCACTCCATCAAGCGCCCGGCATTCGACCGCTTGATGGTCAAACGGTTCGAGCACCTGTTGTTGCATCGGGGCCCCAACGGCATCGCCCACGGTGTCATATCCAGACGTATGTTACCCGGGTTCTTTCTCGCCCTACACATGATGATGGGACCGCAAGAGCGCGAACGCTATCACTGGCGCTGCGATTCGGCGGTGGAACGCATCATGAAAGGCCGCATCCCTGTGGACTGGGACCTGATTGATCAAGACCCTGATGTGCATGACATCGTGCTCGACGCCCAATACGCCATCGCCATGCACTTCGACGACATGTCCCGGCGCGCGGACTGGTTCATCAACATCACCAATGCGCATTTAGCCCCACCCGCCCACAAAGACGCCGGTGACGCCAATTGGGAACTGACCCCACGCGCGTTACATGTGTTGCTCAACAGTTTGTTGGCCGACCTCAGCACCGCGGTGAGCGACGACGCTGCATGGCATCGTTTGGCCCAGCGTCACCCGGATGCGGACCGCAACAAGTTGGCTTTAATCCTTGATCGCATGAACTGATCAGACATCCACCGGACAACGAAAAACGCGCCCCGACTGCGGAGCGCGTTTTTATATCCGTAACCCATCATAGAAAGCAGATACGTTTACCGTTCGGCTTGACGCTCGTCTTTCAGCTGTTCGGCCAGCAAAAACGCCAATTCCAAAGCCTGGGTCGCGTTCAAGCGTGGATCGCAGTGAGTGTGATAGCGTTCCGACAAATCCGATTCACCGATGTCCTGACCGCCCCCGACGCATTCGGTCACGTCCTGGCCGGTCATTTCGAAATGCACGCCGCCAGCGTGGCTGCCTTCGGACTTGTGCACTTGGAAAAAGGCTTTGACCTCTTGCAAAATCGCATCGACGTGGCGAGTCTTGAAGCCGACGGAACTTTTCACCGTGTTGGCGTGCATAGGATCGCATGACCACACCACATGACGACCTTCGCGTTTAACCGCGCGGATCAAGCCCGGCAGCACATCGCCGATTTTGTCCGAACCCATGCGCGTGATCAAGGTCAAGCGCCCGGCTTCGTTTTCAGGATTCAACGCGTCGATCAAGCGGATCAGCTCATCGGGTTCGATGCCCGGTCCGACCTTGCAGCCCACCGGGTTTTTCACGCCCTTGAGGAATTCGATGTGCGCGCCATCCAGCTGACGGGTGCGTTCACCGATCCACAACATGTGCGCGGAGGTATCGTACCAATCGCCGGAAATGGAATCGACCCGGGTCATGGATTGCTCATAGTTCAACAGCAGCGCTTCATGCGAGGTGAAGAACGAGGTCTCGCGGATCTGCTTGGTGGTTTGCGCATTCATGCCGCACGCGGCCATGAATTCCAGCGCTTCTTGAATGCGCACCGACATGTCGCGATAGCGTTCGCCCAGCGGGTTATCTTCAACGAAGCTGAGGTTCCAGCGCTGCACCTTGTGCAAATCGGCGAAACCGCCTTGAGCAAACGCGCGCAACAAATTTAGCGTCGCCGCCGACTGGTTGAACGCCTGGATCAGGCGTTCGGGGTCGGGGATGCGGGCCTCTGGGGTGAAGTCCATGCCGTTGACCATGTCGCCACGGTAAGCGGGCAGCTCGACGCCATCGATGGTTTCGGTGTCGGCCGAACGCGGCTTGGCAAATTGCCCGGCCATGCGACCGACTTTGACCACCGGGCAGCCCGCGCCGAAGGTGAGCACAATCGCCATCTGCAACAAAACGCGAAAGGTGTCGCGAATGTTGTCGGGATGGAACTCAGCAAAGCTTTCTGCGCAGTCGCCGCCTTGCAGCAAAAACGCATCGCCAGCGGCGACTTCGGCCAATTTGGCTTTCAAATTGCGGGCTTCGCCGGCAAACACCAGCGGCGGAAAGTTCTGGATGCGCTTTTCAACGTCTTCCAACGCCTTCAAATCCGGATAATTCGGCATTTGGATGGCTTTTTTGCTTCTCCAGCTCGCGGGCGTCCATTGTTCGGACATGGGCGACAATCCTCTTTCTCGTTCAGCCTAATGCTCGTGCCTTGTCTAAACCGGGGAGGTCCTAAGGCTTGAACGCAGGGTGATACGCTGAATCGTGTCATTTTTCCAGGGCAAAGGTCGCCAAACAGGCGTTTTCGCCATTTTGCGACATCCCATCATGCGTCTTCGTCGTGATCGGGCAGTTTTTCGCGCATGGTGACGAATTCTTCCGCAGCCGTCGGGTGAATGCCGACGGTGGCGTCGAACTGGGCTTTGGTGGCCCCGCATTTGAGCGCCACGGCGAAGCCTTGGATGATTTCCGGGGCGTCGTCGCCGACCATGTGACACCCCACCACGCGTTGGCTATCACGCTCCACAATCAGTTTCATCATGGCGTGGGACTCGCGTCCCGACAGGGTGTGTTTCATGGGGCGAAAGCGCGACATGTAGATGTCCACGTCACCTTTCGCACGAGCTTGATCTTCCATCAAACCCACCGTGCCGACCGGCGGATGGCTGAACACCGCAGCGGGCACGTTGTCATAATCCATCGGCGTTGGGCGGCCTTCGAATTGGGTGGCGACGAACGCCATGCCTTCGTTGATCGCCACCGGGGTCAGCTCAATGCGCGAAATCACGTCGCCGAGCGCGAAGATCGACGGGGTCGAGGTCTGGAAATATTCATCCACCACCACAGCGCCTTTGTCCGTGAGCTTCACGCCCACCTCTTCCAGGCCCAGACCCTTGGTGTTGGGCGTGCGTCCGGTGGCGTAAAAAACCTTGTCACAGTCGATGGTTTCAGTGCCGTGCAGACGCACCGAATAGCCCCCCCCATGTTCCGGGTCTTGAGGTTCGATGGAGCGCACCACGCATTCGCGGTGAATGGTGACGCCTTGCTTTTCCATTTCGGTCGCCAAGGCTTCGCGAATGTCCTCGTCAAAGCCGCGCAGGATATTGCCCGCGCGAATGATGATGGTGACGTCCGCGCCCAGCGCGTTGAACAGTCCGGCGAACTCAACTGCGATGTAACCGCCGCCAACGATGACGATGCGCTCTGGCAATTCTTCCAAATCCAACGCTTCGTTCGACGTGATCGCGTGTTCGATCCCCGGCACGTCGGGCAGATGCGGCCAGCCGCCGGTGGCGATGAGGATGCGTTCCGCCGAATAGGTCTTGCCGTTGACCTCAACCGAATGGGGGCCGGTGACCACCCCGCGACCATCAAGATGATCGACGTTGTTTTCGCGCAAGATGCGCCCGTAGATGCCTTCCAAGCGATCAAGCTCGGCGTTTTTGTTGGCGATCAACGTGCCCCAATCAAATGTCGGCTTGGCCACGGTCCAGCCATAGCCGCGGGCATCGCCAAAATCATGAGCGAAGTGCGCGGCGTAGACCAACAGCTTTTTCGGCACGCAACCGCGCATCACACAGGTGCCGCCGACGCGGCTTTCTTCCACCACCGCAACGCGCGCACCAGTGCGCGCCGCCATGCGCGACGCCCGCACGCCGCCGGAACCGGCGCCAATGGTGATCAGGTCGTAATCGAATTTGGACATATCGCTGTTCTCATACCTTCAGGATAAATGCGCTGGGCTCTATATATAGGACGTCGGGCGAGCTTTAAATGCCGCCGATGCAAAGATATTTGACCTCGACGAACTCTTCGATGCCGTATTTGCCGCCTTCGCGGCCGAGGCCCGATTCCTTGACTCCGCCAAACGGGGCGACCTCGGTCGAGATGATGCCTTCGTTGATGCCGACGATGCCGTATTCCAAGGCTTCGGCGACGCGGTACACACGACCGATATCGCGGGCGTAGAAATACGCCGCCAGACCATACGGCGTGTCATTGGCTTGCTGGATCACGTCGGCTTCGTCTTTAAAGCGATATAATGGCGCGACCGGACCGAAAATTTCTTCCGACGCGCAGGCCATATCACTGGTGACATCGGTGAGGATGGTCGGGGTGTAGAACGTGCCACCCAGTTCGTGTCGCGCCCCGCCGACGACGACTTTTGCGCCCTTTGACACCGCGTCGGCGACCAAGTTCTCGACCTTTTCAATCGCGGCGGCGTTGATCAACGGGCCTTGGGAAATGCCGTCATCAAAGCCCGATCCGACTTTGAGCTCACCGACCGCAACGGCCATTTTTTCAGCAAAAGCGTCATAAACGCCGTCTTGCACATAAATGCGGTTGGCGCACACGCAGGTTTGCCCGGCGTTGCGGTATTTCGACGCCATCACGCCCGCGATGGCGGCGTCCAGGTCGGCATCGTCAAAAACGATGAACGGCGCGTTACCGCCCAATTCCAGGGAGACCTTTTTGACGGTGTCGGCGCATTGCTTCATCAGCAACTTTCCGACGGCGGTGGAGCCAGTGAACGACACTTTGCGCACGGTTGGGTTGGACGTAATTTCTCCGCCGATTTCTTTGGGGATGCCCGTCACCACATTGAACACGCCTTTGGGGATGCCCGCGCGTTCCGCCAACACGGCCAAAGCCAGCGCAGAATACGGCGTGTCTTCGGCGGGCTTAGCGACCACGGTGCAACCCGCCGCCATCGCCGGGGCGCACTTGCGCGTGATCATCGCGTTGGGGAAGTTCCACGGCGTGATTGACGCCACAACGCCAATCGGCTGCTTGATCACCTGGATACGGCGATTTGGCGCATTGGTGGGCACCGTTTCGCCGTACAGACGCTTGGCTTCTTCGGCGAACCACTCAATAAAAGATGCGCCGTAGACGATTTCCCCCATCGCCTCCGTCAGCGGTTTACCTTGTTCGGCGGTCATCAGATGGGCCAAGTCCTCTTGGTTTTCCATCACCAGATCGAACCACTTTTTTAAGATGACGGCGCGCTCTTTGGCGGTCTTGGCGCGCCACGCGGGCAGCGCGGCGTCGGCGGCGGCGATGGCGCGCGCGGTTTCCTCCCGGCCCATTTCAGGAACCACGCCCAACACGTCGCCGTTCGCAGGGTTGGTGACGGCGAAGGTCTGGTTGTTGTCGGCGTCGACCCAAGCGCCATTGATGTAGGCTTGCTGGCGAAACAGAGTGGTGTCTTTCAAGTCCATGAAACATCTCCGGGGAGGTTAAGTCTGCATTTGCGGCGCAGTATAGCCCCGCAAATGCGAACTGTTAACCACGCTCCCCAACCTTTCCAACCTAGGCGCTTGAGCTTCTAGTCTCTGGAACCCTTAGGCTGAAAAGATCGCAATGGACTTGAAAGCCCAAAACCTATGAAAAGCTTACGCTTGCCTTTGATCTCCATCAGCGCCGCCTTGGCGCTCACCGCCTGTGGCGACAGTCTGGACCGCGCCGACGTCACCAACTCCGAAGCGGTCGCGCTGGGGGAGAAGCTCTATGCGGAGAACTGCGCGGAATGCCACCAAGCCGACCTCAGTGGCGAGCCCAACTGGCGCGAGACCAAAGCCGACGGCACCCTGCCCGCGCCGCCCCACGACGACAGTGGCCACACCTGGCATCATGATGACCAGTTGCTGTTCAAATACACCAAACTGGGCGGCGCCGGGGTTGCGCCGCCGGGCTTCAAAAGCGCCATGCCGGGTTTCGGCGCAAAACTATCGGACCCCGAAATCTGGGCAGTGCTGAGCTACATCAAAAGCCGCTGGAGCCTCAAAGCCCAAGCTCGCCAAGCGGGTCTCAACAAATAAACCGCTCAGATAAGGTGTTGCTTGAAAAAGGCAACGGTGCGCTGCCAAGCCAGCTTGGCTTGAGCTTCGTTGTAACGCGGTGTGGAATTGTTGTGAAAACCATGACGCGTGCCTGCATAGGAATGCATCTCGAACGACACCTTGTTGGCGGTCAGCGCATCCTTGTAACCGTCACGCATGGCATTGACGCGCGGATCGTCTTCGGCATAGTGGATCAACAACGGCGCGCGGATTTTCGCCACGTCTTCGGTCGCCGGGGCGCTGCCATAAAACGGCACGCCGGCGTTGAGGTCTGCCCCCATGTCGACGGCCAGCGCATTGATCACCCCACCGCCGTAACAAAAGCCCGTCGCGCCTAGCTTGCCATTGGACAGCTCATGACTTTTCAAATAGGTCGCGCTGTTCAATAGGTCCGTATAGAGCTTTTGGCGATCCAAGCTTTTCTGCATGACCTTGCCATCGTCATCGTTGCCTGGATAGCCGCCAATGGGGGCCAGTCCGTCTGGGGCCAAGGCCAAAAACCCTTCAACGGCGACGCGCCGCGCCACGTCTTCGATGTGCGGGTTAAGGCCCCGATTTTCGTGCACCACCAAAACGGCCGGAAACGGCCCAACGCCCGCGGGCTGCACCATATAGCCGCGCATTGCACCTGACGTGCCGCCAGGCGAAGGATAGTCTACATAGCGCGCCTTGATGCGGTCATCGGTGAACGAAATCGTTTGCGCTTCGGCGTAATGCGGCAGCAAGGCTTCAGCCATGGCCAGCGCAGATCCGCCGATCACCACCAAGCCCGCCGCGCGTGAAAGGAACTCACGCCGCGACATCGTGCTGTGACAATATTCGTCATAAAGATCATAGACTTTAGGGTCGATTGCGTTGTGGTCCATGGAGCCCTCCCGATTAAAGCCGACGACGCAAAATAGCGCCGGTCTGAAACATATAATCATGCTCTGCGGCGCCGCCATATTTATTTGCGCCGCCCGTCATTTTTTGATGAGACAAAATTTTGCCCGCAAGCGTTATGCGGAAACGATGTCCAAAAGCGCTGCGCGCAATTTCCGGTCGCGCTTGAGGCGCCATTCGCGGCTCATCGCTTCACCGCGATTGACGTAGCGTTCGGCGTACAGCAACACCCAAGCGCGCCCACGCGTGGACTTGGCCCCTTTGCCGGCGTTATGGGTTTTCAGGCGCGCATCGAGATCGGTGGTCCAACCCACATAGGTGCGCGGACCGCCTTTTCCCTCACTGCCGAGAACATAAACGAAGCTGCTCATGCGCAACGCCTAAGGTCGGGCGACGGAAACGCCGACGCCGATGATGATCGCTCCGGTGATCCGGTTGACGCGGCGCGCAATGGCCGGATGTTTCAAAAACCGCCTCAACTGCTGCCCCAAGAGGCAAACCATGCTGATTCCCGCCAATAACGTCAGGCCCACCGTGAGCACGACTTGCCCGCCGATCATCGGCGTAAGGGTCTTAAGATCGACGAACAGCGGCAGAAATGAAAGATAGAACACCACCAGCTTTGCATTGGCGCCGTTGATGAGAAACCCGACCAATATCTGCTTGAATGCGGAACGTTCGGCCTGAGGTTCCTCTAAAGCGACGTCCGTGCTGGTGAACTGCCGGTATCCCAAGTAGATCAGGTACATGGCCCCCGCCAACTTGACGTAAACCATCACCGGGGCCAATACCGAGGCCATCGCGCCTAAGGAAAACAGCGCAATCAACAGATACAACACCGCCCCAATGACTTCGCCGAGCGCCATCAAAAACCCCGCACGAAAGCCGTTGCGCGCACTGGTCGCGAGCACCGCCAAATTGGCGGGGCCCGGCGACAGGACAAACACCAATGAGGCCAGAACGAGATTCAAAGTGGTCGTAAAATCCATTTCGCACCCTTCCACGTTCCACGCGGCGCAATGAACGCCCTCAGATGATGGAGATTTTATTCCACAGTAACCGATTTGGCGAGGTTGCGGGGCTGATCCACATCGGTGCCTTTGATGCACGCGACATGATAGGCTAAAAGTTGCACCGGGATGGCGTACAAAATCGGCGCGACGAACGGATCGACTTGCGGCAACGCAATGGTCGCGGCGGCGAGCTTGCCCAGCTTTTCCGCCCCCGGCACGTCGGACAAAAAGATCACCCGGCCACCGCGCGCGATGACCTCTTGCATGTTGGAGGCGGTTTTTTCGAACAGCTCGTCAGTCGGCGCGATGACGATGACCGGCACATTTTCGTCGATCAACGCGATCGGGCCGTGTTTCATTTCCCCCGCCGCGTAGCCTTCGGCGTGGATGTAGCTGATCTCTTTCAGCTTCAACGCGCCTTCCATGGCGATGGGGAAATTGCTGCCCCGGCCCAGATACAGAACGTCGCGGGCTTCGGCCACTTCGGCGGCGAGTTCTTTCAGTCGCTCGTCATGGTTCAATACGTCTGCGGCGATGGCGGGGACTTCGATTAAGGCTTCGACCAAACGTGCTTCGCAGTCGTGTTCGATAGCGCCTTTGGCGCGGCCCATGGCGATGGCCAGACACGCCAGAACCACCAACTGGGTGGTGAAGGCCTTGGTCGAGGCCACACCGACTTCGGGTCCGGCGTAGGTCAGCAACGTACCGTCGCTTTCGCGGCTGATGGTGCTGTCGGGCACGTTGACGATGCTGAGAATGTGCTGACCCTTGTCGCGGGCATGACGCAACGCGGCCAAGGTATCCGCCGTTTCACCCGATTGCGACACGAACAACGCCGCGCCGCCTTCGACCAGCGGCGCATCACGGTAGCGAAATTCAGACGCGACATCGACCTCGACCGGGATGCGCGCCAGTTTTTCAATCCAATAACGCGCCGTTTGGCAGGCGTAATACGACGTGCCGCACGCGATCATCGTCAACCGCGTCACCCCCGCCAGATCGAACGGCAGGTCCGGCATGGTGATGGTGCGATCACCGGGATTGACGAACCCCGAAAGGGTGTCGCCAATGACTTGAGGCTGCTCGTAAATTTCTTTGAGCATGAAGTGACGATAGCCGCCCTTGCCGACCGACGCGTTGGATAGGTCGCTGATGCGCACAGGTCGTTCGACAGGTTCGCCCGCTGCGTTGAAGACTTCGGCGCCGCCTTTGCTGAGCACCGCCCAGTCGCCATCTTCGATGTACATCACCTTGTTGGTCAGGTGCGACAAGGCAATGGCGTCGGAACCGAGATACATTTCGCCCTCGCCCACGCCGATGGCCAGCGGGCTACCGCGACGAGCGCCGATCATCAAGTCGTGCTCACCAGCAAAGATAATCGCCAGCGCAAACGCGCCATGCAGACGCGCCAGCGCCTTAGCGGTCGCGTCTTTCGGCGACAGCCCTTCATCCAAATACGCCGTGATCAGGTGCACCACCGCTTCGGTATCGGTGTCGGACGCGAACACATGGCCCTTGGCGGTAAGCTCTTCTTTCAGCTCTTGAAAGTTTTCGATGATGCCGTTGTGCACCATAGCGACACGATCAGTGATGTGCGGGTGGGCATTGGCTTCGTTGGGAATACCGTGGGTGGCCCAGCGGGTATGGCCGATGCCGACGTCGCCGCTCAGCGGATTGTCTTGCAACACGGCTTCGAGGTTCTTGAGCTTACCTTCGGCGCGGCGGCGGTCGATGCCGCCATCCACCAGCGTCGCAATGCCAGCGGAATCGTAGCCGCGATATTCCAGACGTCTCAACCCCTCGACAATCTGAGAGGTCGCCGTGTTCTTTCCAATGATACCGATGATGCCGCACATGTGCCGGGTTCAGTCTTTCGTTTTCTGGTCTTTTTGAGATTGCTTGCGTTCGCGGTAACGTTGGGCCGCGCCGCAGGCGTTCTTTTGATCCGCGCGGGTGGTGACGATGTCGTTTTCGCCAACATCGCGGGTGATGGTCGACCCTGCGCCAACGATGGCCCCCGCGCCAACATTGACCGGCGCGACCAGCGCGGTGTTGGACCCGATAAACGCGCCCGCGCCGATGGTGGTTTTGGACTTCATATAGCCGTCGTAATTGCACGTGATGGTGCCGGCGCCAATGTTGGCCCCCGCGCCGACGTGGGCATCGCCGATGTAGGTCAAGTGATTGACCTTGCCGCCCGCATCGACGACGGCGTTTTTGATTTCAACGAAATTACCGACCCGCGCGCCGTCGCCCAAGGTGGTTCCGGGACGCAAGCGCGCAAACGGGCCGACAATGGCGTTGGCTTCGATGCCGACCCCTTCAAAATGGCAAAAAGCTTTGATATGCACATTGTTGCCGACCGTTACGCCGGGACCGAAGAACACGTTGGGTTCGATCAGCACCTCTTTGCCAATGCGCGTGTCATGGGAAAAATAGACCGTGGACGGATCGATCAAGGTCGCGCCGCCCTTCATGGCTTTTTCACGCAAGCGATCCTGGGCGATGGTTTCCACCAAGGCCAGTTCGATGCGGGAATTGACCCCGATAAGTTCTTCTTCGTCGCCTTCGACCACCGCGCAATTGAAACCGTCTTCGCGCGCCAGGCTGACACAGTCGGTCAGATAATATTCGCCCTTGGCGTTGTCGTTGCTGAGCCGCGCCAGCAGCGACGGCAAAAACTCACCGTCAAAACACATCACCCCGGAATTGCACAAGGGAATATCCAGTTCTTCAGGCGTGGCGTCGCCGGCTTCGACAATGGCCAGCAGATCGCCGTCTTCTTCGTCCACCACCAGACGACCATAAGCCCCCGGTTCACCCGGCATGAAGCCCAGCACCACCACGGTGGGCGCAAAACGCCCCTCGACCGGCTGGCGGGCCTCAAGCATGCCATTAAGGGTCTGTTCCGAAATCAACGGCGTGTCGCCATACAGCACCAACACATTGCCATTAAAACCGCCCAGCGCCTCCATGCCCGTTTTGACCGCATCGCCGGTGCCCAGGCGCTCATGCTGCACCACGGTTTGGTGCGGGGCCACGGCGGCTTCCAGCTCCGCCATGTCGGGGCCGACCACCACCACGACTTTTTCCAGGCTCAGCTTCGCGAGGGTGTCCAGCAGGTGATTGACCATAGGGTGGCCCGCCACCGGGTGCATGACCTTGGGCTTTTCGGACCGCATACGCGTGCCGAGACCGGCGGCCAGAACAATCGCGGCAGTTTTCTTATTTGACATCCGTGTTAGCCCACCTACATATCCGGGGAAGATTTCGATCATTTTGTCTGTGGCGCAAAGTGCCACATGCTGGGCCTCCCCGCCAAGTCAAAGATTACTACGGATTATTTCATTATGAATGAACAAAAATTGGGGGCCATCAGCGCCCTGATCTTCGACCTCGACGGGACCCTCATCGACAGCGCCCCAGACCTGCAAGCCGCAGGCAATCGCATGCTGGTTCCCTTGGGCCGGCGCGAGGTCAGCGTAGAGGAAGTTCAACTGATGATCGGCGACGGCGTGCCGAAGCTGGTTGAGCGGTGTTTTGAGGCCACCGGCGACATTCCGCCCGACGACGAGTTCCAAACCCACGTCGCCGCCTTCATCAAAGACTACGAACCTCGCTCCGCCGAACTGACGGTGGCGTTCGACGGCGCATTCGATATCTTGAAAAAGCTCAGAGCCCTGGGCATTAAGCTGTCCATTTGCACCAACAAGCCATATGGCGCGACCATGGAAATCCTCTCCAAGCTGGGCTTGGCCGAGTATTTCGATGTGGTCATCGGTGGCGACACCCTGCCCGGCATCAAGAAACCCGACCCCCGCCACTTGCTGGCGGCCCTTGAAAAAATGGGTGTCGAGCCATCCGCGTCCGCGATGGTCGGCGACAACGGCAACGACGTGCAAGCTTCGCACGCGGCGGGCCTTCCGGTGGTGCTGCTCAGCCACGGCTACACCAAGATCCCCGTCGCTGAACTGGGCGCGGAAGCCGTGATCGATCATTTTTCGGATCTGGAAAACGCACTGGCGAACCTCTCGTAAGCCTACGTTTCCCCCCGCCCCGGTCCCAGGCCCCGAAAGCCGCCTTGACAGGCGAAACCCAGGGCCTTATACCGCCGAGACCGAAACAATCGGGCGCGTAGCTCAGCGGGAGAGCACTGCCTTCACACGGCAGGGGTCACAGGTTCAATCCCTGTCGCGCCCACCATCGAAACCCCTAGGGAAACCTGGGGGTTTTGTTGCTTCAGTGTCCATCTAACGCACTTCAACTTGGCGGGTCGCCGAGTAGCTTTGATTGTTGCGGAACAACGCCACCTTGGCTCGATACGTTCCCGAACGCCATTTCGCGGCCTTTAGGCGCAGACCGCTGAAAGCGTAATAGCGGGCTTTTTTGGCTTTGATCTCAACGCGTTGCTTATGAATCTGGACACCTGTCGGGTCTGTGATCTCGAAAACGATCTCATCACCCGCGCTTACCCTGAAAAACTCGGCCCATACGACGATGGCCGCCGCAGTCGCATCAAGCGGTCGGTCATGGTACTGCCCTTCACGGATTGACTTGATATCCGGTTTTTGCGGCGCAAAGCCAACATTGTAAATTGCGGTGGGTTGATACGGGAGTTGCTCAAGTGTTTGCGCATCCCACAAGGTTTGCGCCCCGACACCACATTGCTTTTTGCGATCAAAACCGGCAAAGGGGTCGACAACTTCCCTACCTCGCTCCACCTGAAAATGAAGATGAGGAAAAACCGTTTGCCCTGAAAGCCCCACCAAGCCCAGGTGTTGTCCACGTTCGACCCGATCGCCGGTTTTAAGCCGCACGCTGTTTTGGCGCATATGACAGTACTGTGTGGTGAAGCCGTGATCGTGTTGGATGCGCAGCCCGTTGCCACATTCCTTGTTCTCGACAACACGGCCAACATCAGGCATGCCGTCTCGCACACCGACAACCTGCCCGGCGGCGGCGGCGAATACAGGTACGCCGTTGCGCACAGCCGCCATGTCGCGCACAGCGAAATCCGTGCCTTTGTGCTGATCGCCCGGCGGTGCATCGTACGTGGCGTCGCCACAGGCGTAATCCACGGCGCCCTTGCCGGGTTTCAGATCGACATAATTGGGAATCCAACACGTCACGCCTATTACGCAGCCGATGGGAAGGCTGAACGTCAGGCGACCTTCAGCCGCATGCGCCAGCGTTGACGACATCGCGACAAAGCAAATCACGAAGAGCAGCTTTGTCACGATACTTTTCATATCAGCGTCAACCTCTTGCAGCCACAATGATCGCGTCTATGTTAGCGTAAGACTGTGCTTCCAGCGTCCGGTTTTTGTCATCCGGCCCGTCCCACCAACACATAATTTCAAGGGCGAAAATCTGCTCATCGGAAAAGCGTTTTCCGTTCAACAATCATTTCCATGTGCAGAGCAGTTTACTCACCCACCCGTGCTTTGCCGGATTTGATCAAAAGCTAGTTTGAGGGCGTCGCGAAAGCCCAATGTCGGGGCAAAACCGACTTCATTTCGCAACCGGGTTGCATCGGCCACCAGAACCGGCGGATCGTCGGAGCGATCGGGGAGCGCGCCCAAACGCACCAGTTCAGGATGGCCGGAATATTCACCCATCGTGGTGGCGACCTCTGCGATGGTGTGCGGCTCACCGGTGGCGACGTTGACCGCGCCCTCGACGTCACTCATCAATAAAGCGCTAAAGCCCCAACCGACATCGCGGGCCGCCATAAAGTCGCGCACCTGAACGCCGGATGAGCACTTGGCTTCGCGCCCTGCGTTCAACGCCAAAACAATCGACGGCACCAGACGGTTTTCGTTTTCGCCGACGCCATATAGCAAAAACACCCGCCCCCACGCTTGGCTCATCCCCGTTTGGGCGGCGAAGGCTTCAAGCCACTGGGAAAATTCCAGCTTGCACTGACCGTATAGGGTATGGGGTTTGAGCGGGGTATCATATTCCCGGCATATCCCGTCACCCAATTGCTTCCAATCATATTCAGCGCACGAACCGGCCATCACCACGCGCTGACCATCGTTCTCCTGAAAAGCCTCGATCAAACGCTGAGAAGCTATCTGCCAATCATGATTTTGCTCAGTCGCCCAGAACTGGCCGTGTTCCGTGACCCACGCCAAATGCAACAGGTGCGTGGCTTGAACCTCAGCGGCAAGCTTCTTCGCCGCGCCGTCGCTCAACAAATCGCAGCTGTGCCAAATCACCCCCGGCGGCGACGTTGCGGGCGGCGTGCGCGCGACACCGTGAACTTCATGCCCATGAGCTACCAGCGCGGCCACCGCATGCTTGCCGATCAAGCCGCTCGCCCCGGTGACCAGCACGCGTGTCATGCATCACCTTTGAAGTCGGGACCCATATAATCGGGATAGCTGGCGTCGCGGTCCGATATCACGACCGGGTCTATGGGCCATTCAACGCCGAAGGCCGGGTCGTTCCAGCGCACGCCGCGCGCCAAGTCGGCAATGAATGTCTCCCCCATTTGGTAGTGAACCAAGGCGTCGTCGGTCAGCGTGATGAAACCGTGCGCGCACCCGGGCGGCACAAACAAGGCTTTGTGATTGTCCGCCGTCAGCTCAACGCCGCCCCACTGACAATACGTCTGTGAGCCTTCGCGCACATCCACCACCACATCGAAGATTGCGCCTTTGATGCAGCTCACCAGTTTGGGATCGGGCTTGGGCTCAGCTTGGTAATGCAAGCCGCGCAACGTGCCCTTTTTGACATTGTGCGACAGATTTCCCTGCACCACATTCAGCGCCAACCCTGCGTCGGCAAACTCTTGTGCGCAGAAGCTGCGCGCAAAAAAGCCCCGCTCATCGCCCAAGGGCTCAATCTCAATGAGCGCCGCACCTTGGATTATCAGCGGAGTAATCTTCATCACCACACCTCAATTTCCGGCACGGCGACGACGAATTTGGCGTCCCAGCCACGGATGTGTTTGAGCTGTTCTGCGATTTCGGCGCGCAGGTTCCACGGCAAGATCAGCACGTAGTCGGGCTTGGCGCTGTCGATGTGATCGGGCGACAAGATCGGGATGCGGCTGCCGGGTAGGTATTTGTCTTGCTTGGCGGGGTTGCCGTCGCACACAAATTCGATTTGATCGGCGCCGACATCGGCGTAGTTCAGCAGCGTGTTGCCCTTTGCTGCGGCGCCATAGGCCGCCACCATTTTGCCGTCCACTTGAGCGGCGTCCAAAAACGCCAATAAACCCTCACGCACGCTTTGGCATTTGACCTCGAAGCCTTCGTAGGTCGCGCGGCTGTGCAGCCCGGCGGCGGCTTCTTTATCGCGCATTGCGGCCAGCGCGGCCATTTCAGGATGGGCGGTGCTGTCGGCCTTGCACGCGAACACCCTCAGCGAACCGCCGTGGGTGGTGATTTCGTCGACGTCGAACACCTTCAAGCCGCATTCGCCAAAAATCCGTTCCACCGCCAACAGCGACAGATACGAATAGTGTTCGTGATAGATGGTGTCGAACTGCACCAAGTTGAGCAGGTTCAAAAGATGTGGAAATTCCACCGTCATCACGCCGTCATTATTAAGCAAAATCGCGAACCCTTCGACGAAACTGCGGATGTCGGGGACGTGCGCCAACACGTTGTTTGCCGCCATCAAGTCCGCGCTGTGGCCTGCGGCTTTGAGGCGCGTCGCGGTGTCGGCATTGAAAAATGCGACCTCTGTCTGCACGCCTTTTGCGCGCGCGGCTTCGGCGCAGCCCGCCGCCGGGTCGACGCCCAGAACCTGCACGCCCGCATTCACGAAGTGCTGCAACAAATAACCGTCGTTGCTGGCGATCTCCACCACCTTACTGTCCGCGCCCAGACCAAAGCGTTCGATCATGGTCTCGGCGTAAGACTTCGCATGGGCGACCCAGCTGGCGGAAAAGGACGAGAAGTACGCGTAGTCGGCGTTGAAAATCTCGTCCGCCGGAACGTCGTCGGCCAACTGCGCCAGATGGCAGTTTTCACACACCACGGCGTGCAACGGAAATATTTTTTCCTCCGCTTCGGCGTTTGATAAATAGCTGTTGGACGGCGGCTGCGCGCCCAGATCGACCAAGCTCAAGGTGATGTCGGAACCGCAAAAACGGCACGTGCATAGGGTGGCTGTCATATCTCGGCTCCGTACTCTTTAAGCTGTCGGACAGTCAGTTCGCGGGCGTCCGCGCCGTTCAAGAAAGCCCCGTACCAATCGGCGGTGATACGCACCGCATCGTCCACATCCAAGCGCGCCGACCAACCCAAAACCTCGCGGGCCAAGGTGGCGTCCACCGACAGCAAGGTCTTTTCTTTCAGTTTCGACGGCTCCACATCCGGGTCCATGTCATGACCCAGCGCCGCCATCATCTTGTCGGTGATCGCGCCGACCGTGGCGCTGGGGCCCGGCGGCGGGCCGAAATTCATCGACAAAGGCGTCATATCGGGCTGGTCCATCAAGCGCTCAATATACATCAAGTAGCCGGCGTTCAAATCCAGCACGTGCTGCCACGGCCGGGTCGCGTCGGGGCTGCGCAGGGTGAGCTTTTCGCCGCCCGCCAAGGCGCGGTAAATGTCGGGGATCAGGCGGTCTTCGGAAAAGTCGCCGCCGCCGATCACATTGCCCGCGCGCGCCGTGGCGATGACCACATCGCGCTCCGCGAAATAGCTTTTGGCCCACGATTTGGTGACGATTTCTTGGCACGCTTTGGACGCCGAATACGGGTCGTCGCCGCCCAGCGGCGCGTCTTCCGCGAACGCTTCGCCGTCGTCGGTGTTTTGATAGACCTTGTCGCTGGTCACGATCAGCGCGACTTTAAGATGTGCGGCGTCGCGCAACGCTTCCATCACATTCGCCGTGCCCAAGATATTTGACGACAACGTGTCCAGCGGTTCGCGGTACGAGCGGCGCACCAACGCTTGCGCCGCCATGTGGATGACGATCTCAGGATCAGAATCAGCCACCGCGCGCTTCACCGCCGCGCCGTCGCGCACGTCGCCGATGGTCGAACGGATGCCCGGCCACGGCGACAGCAAATCAAACAAGCTCGGCTCCGTTTCCGGCGCCAAACCAAACCCTGAAACCTCAGCTCCCATCTGCGCCAACCACAACGCCATCCACGTGCCCTTGAAGCCCGTGTGGCCGGTCAGCAACACACGCTTGCCAGACCAAAATGACGGGGTGATGTGGATGCTCATCAAACGGTTCCTTTGGGTCGTGCGCGCTCAGTTGATTTCGATGCGGGCTTGCCGCGCATATAAGCAAGCGCGCCGCAAAAGCGCGCCGCGTCACGATGCGCTTTTTTGGGGCGAAACACCAATAACGCCTTCGGTCCAAAGCGCAACATCTGACGCCAGCCCAACGTGCGCGCGGCGGCGGGACTGTGGTGCTTGGCTTCAAAATACAGCCGCGACCATGACATGTTGTAGAATTTTTCCCAATGGCGATCCCAACCGCTGCCGATGGAACCGCCACCGATGTGGCGCGACACGGCTTGGGGCACGACCAAGACTTTAAAGCCTGCGTCCATCAAACGCAGACAAATATCGTCGTCTTCATGATACAGAAAAATGGCGTCATCGAAGAAGCCCACGGTCTTCAGCGCCGACATGCGCACCAAATTCACTGCGCCCGACACCACCCAAGTGCAAAAGCTGCCTTCGGGTTTAGGTTCATTTTCGCGATTGCTGGGCATCAGGTCGCGCTGAAACAACGGCCCATTCCAGGCCCGATCGAAATCGCCATCATCGCCAATCAAAAGCGGAGACAGCAATCCTGCATCCGGGTTCGCGTCGGCCTCGGCGACCAGTTGCGCAAGCGCTTCACCGACAAATTCGGCGTCGGGGTTCATCAACAGCGCGTATTCGGTTTGCACCAAGTCTAAGCCTTGACTGGCGGCATTGCCGTAACCCACGCCGACGGCGTTTTGAATGATTTCGGCGCCTGGCGCACGTTCGCGCACAATGTCCAACGTGTTGTCGGCGCTTTCGTTATCGATCACGATGATCCGCGCCGAGCGCGCCACGCTATCCAGGCACGGCCCGATCACCGCGCTGGAATGGTGTGTCACCACGATTGTGGTGGTGCGTGCCCAAGCGTCTTGCTCTCGGGCGCTTTGCGCAGACGACATCATCTAACCCCAGGTCTTCCACGGCGCGTTACCGCTGGCCCACAGGTCTTCGAGCATGCGTTTTTCGCGTAGCGTATCCATCGGCTGCCAGAACCCTTCGTGATGAAAAGCGCTGAGCTGACCATCGCTAGCGAGGCCTTCCAACGGCGCGCGTTCCCAAACGGTGTCATCGCCGTCGATGCGATCCAGAACGCTCGGTTCCAGAACAAAAAATCCACCGTTGATGAAATCGCCCTCGCCCGCCGGTTTTTCGATGAAGGCGCTGACGCTATCGCCGTCCAACTGGGTGGCGCCGAAACGCCCCGATGGACGGACCACAGTGACGGTCGCGTCGCGGCCTTGATCTTTATGAAAAGCCAACAGCTTGGTGATGTCCACATCCGACAAGCCGTCGCCGTAAGTCATGCAGAACGGTTGGTCTTTATCAAGATACGGCGCAACCCGCTTGACCCGCCCACCGGTCATGCTGTCGGGGCCGGTATCGACCAAGGTCACGCGCCAATCTTCGGCTTCGGATGAATGGTAGGTGATTTCGTTCTTGGCCAGATCCACCGTCACGTCGGAACGGTGCAATACGTAATTGGCGAAGTATTCTTTAATGACGTAGCCCTTGTAACCCAAGCAGACGATGAAGTCCGTCAAGCCGTGAGAGGCGTACATTTTCATGATGTGCCACAAAATCGGCATGCCGCCGATTTCAACCATCGGCTTGGGACGTAGATCGGATTCTTCGGCAATGCGGGTTCCTAACCCGCCGGCGAGAAGTACGACTTTCATGAGCAGCCCCCAAAACAGAAAAGAGAATACAATGTCACACACAAACCCCTTACGTCTTGTGAGACTTGGACTTTCTTTTACCGAACTCCAACCTTGCCGACAAGCGCCAGCTCAGCGTTTCACTTGGCTTTTGTGCCAATTCCAGGCCGTCTTGACGATGGTGTCGAGATCGCTGTGGTTCAAAGTCCAGTCCAGCACCGTGCGGGCTTTGCTGACATCGGCCACCAACATCGGCGCATCGCCGGGGCGGCGCGCTTGCATTTGCACCGTAAAATCGACCCCAGACACCCGTTTGACCGTGTCCAAAACTTGTCGCACGCTTGAACCGACACCGCCACCGAGACAAAAGGCCTCGACACCAGATTGCCCCTCCGCTTGCCCAGCCAGCAACCGACCCAGGGCCTTAACGTGGGCGTTGGCCAGATCGGACACATGAATATAATCGCGCACGCAGGTGCCGTCCGGGGTGGCGTAGTCATCGCCATAAATCGACATGCCCGCGCGTTGGCCCAATGCGGCGTGGCAGGCAATTGGGATCAAATGACTTTCCGGATCATGCGCCTCGCCCAGTTCGCCATCCGGGTCCGCACCCGATGCGTTGAAATAGCGCAACGCCGCAGCGTTCAGCCCATGGGCGACGGAAAAGTCCGCCAGCATGCCCTCCACCACGGCCTTGGTCTTGGCGTACGGGCTGATCGGCGCGATTGGCGAGGTTTCCGTGATCAAGGCGTCGCCAACATCGCCGTGCACCGCGCAGGTGCTGGAAAAAACCATGTCGCGCACGCCCGCGCGACCCATTGCTTCCAAAACGTTCAAGGCCCCGGTGACGTTGGTGCGGTAAAAATCACCAGGATGCTTGACGGATTCGCCAACCTCAATCAACGCGGCGAAGTGCATCACGGCGACTGGCTTATGGGTTTTAAACGCTGCATCCAAATCGACGAGGTTAAGCACGTCGCCGACAACCAGCGGCCCCCATTTGACCGCCCACTCATGACCGTTGGACAGGTTGTCGAAGCTGACCGGCGAATAACCCGCCGCCGCCAGCGCTTTGCACGCATGGCTTCCGACATACCCGGCGCCGCCGGTGACGAGGATAGTTTTGCTCATCAAGCGCGGCTCCTATCCGAAATAATGCCAAAGGAAATGAGGTTGGCCCGAATCATTACAGATTCTGATCGACCTGGGCAATGTTCCTCTGGTGCGAAATGCATCGAAGTGTTTGACCTACTGTTGCGTTTTGCGTTAATCTGGCCACGACGTTCAGCAAATGAACGCCAAAAAAACCGCACACTCAATTGGGATGTTTCAAGCCACATGACTCAAGCGCTGCGCCCAACCTGTTGTCCTGCAAGCCCCAGTTCGTCAGACTTCCTACCTTACGGACGCCACACCATCGACGCGGATGATCTGGCGGCGGTCGCGCGTGTATTGCAAAGTGATTGGCTAACCAGCGGACCTGAGATCGATACGTTCGAGCAAGCTTTTGCACAAAAGGTCGGTGCGAAATACGCCGTGGCGTGTTCCAGCGGCACGGCGGGATTGCATTTGGCGGCGCTCGCCTTGGGTTTAGGCACGGGCGACAAGGCGATTGTGCCAACGTTAACCTTCCTCGCCACCGCCAACACCGCGCGTTATGTCGACGCAGACGTGGTGTTTTGCGATGTCGACGCCGACACCGGATTAATGGGCTTAGAAGCCTTAGAGCAAGCTTATGCCGGCACCAGCGACGTTAAGGCCATTTTCCCCGTTCATCTCAACGGCCAGTGCGCCGACATGGCCGCGCTGTCCGCTTTTGCACGCGAGCACGACTTGGCCATCGTCGAAGATGCCTGCCACGCCATTGGCGGGTCTGTGGATGCGCCAGACGGCACATCCACGCCCGTTGGTTCGTGCGCGTACAGCGACATGACCGTGTTTTCCCTACATCCGGTCAAAACCGTGACCATGGGCGAAGGCGGCGTGGTCACTACCAACGACGAAGCGCTCTATCAAAAAATGACGAGCTTGCGCAGCCACGGCATGATCCGCGATCCAAACGCGATGCAAAACCATGCCCAGGCCACCAGCCCCAGCGGGGCGGCCAATCCTTGGTACTACGAGATGCAAGAACTGGGCTTCAATTTCCGCGCCAGCGCATTGCAATGCGCACTGGGGGCGAGCCAATTGAACAAGCTGGACGGTTTTGTCGCCAAGCGCCAGGAGCTGGCCAATCTTTACGACAACCTGCTGGCCCCGTTGGCGCCGATCATCCAACCGATCCGCCGCGTAGCTTATGGCCAGCCAGCATGGCACCTGTACGTCGCCCTAATCGATTTCGAAGCCGCCGGCGTCGAACGAGCCCGGGTGATGAACGATCTGCTCGCCGATGGCATCGGCACCCAGGTTCATTACCTGCCTGTTCATCGCCAGCCTTATTATCTGGGTTTATACGGTGAAAACGAACTGAGCGGCGCAAATGCCTATTATGCGCGCTGCTTGTCTTTGCCGCTGTTTCCCGAAATGAACAGCACTGACGTCGAGCGCGTGGCTGCATCTTTGCATAATGCGCTTTTGTTGCATCAAGGGGCTTCGTGATGTCGGACAAATCCATGAACAACGAAGACGAAATCACCCTGGGCGTACTGTCTTCGGTGCAAGCAAACCATGAAGTCACCCAGCGAGGTCTGTCCAAAGACCTCGGCATTGCGCTGGGCCTGACCAATGCGTATCTAAAACGCTGTATGCGCAAAGGCCTGATTAAGGTTCAGCAAATCCCGCGTAACCGCTATGCCTACTATCTTACGCCGGAAGGGTTCTCGGAAAAAAGCCGCCTGACAACCCAGTTTTTGAGCACCTCGTTTAATTTTTATCGCCGGGCGCGTTCGCAGTGTGAAAACCTTTTCCAACAGTGCGAGAACAAAGGTTGGCAACGAGTGTCTTTGTATGCGGTCAGTGATCTGACCGAAATCGCCTTACTGTGCGCCAGCCGCTTCGAGATCGAGCTGCTCAGCATTGTTGATTCCAAACATGACGGCGAACTATACCACGACGTACGCATTGCCCGATCTTTGAAAGATGCAGGCCCCTTCGACGCGATCATTTTGACCGACCTCAACGACGCTCAAGGTTCTTACACCTACCTTCTCAGCCAATTGAGCGGCGGCAATATCCTTGCGCCGGATTTCATGCGCGTCACCGACATGAAGGGGCCGTGACATGACAAACTGGTACGTGGCCCACACTCACGCGCGGGGCGAGACCAAAGCGCAAATAAACCTGGAGCATCAAGGCTTTAGTACTTATTTGCCGCGTTTCCTTAAAGAGCGCCGTCACGCCCGGCGTGTCGACACCGTCGCAATGCCGCTGTTTCAACGCTACATCTTCATTCAAATGGACATCGCGAAAACCCGTTGGCGCGCGATTCAATCGACATTCGGCATTCAGAACTTGGTTTGTATCGGCGATGTGCCCGCAACCATCGACGAAGAGATCATTTTGGAGATCCAGAAACGCGAAAACGATGCTGGCTTTGTTCAGGTCGAATCGAGCCAGCGCCTCAAAAAAGGCGACAATATTCGCGTTAACACAGGTCCCTTTGCAAACCTTGAGGGCCTGTTCGATGCCTATAGTGATGCTCTACGCGTTACCGTTTTACTCAACATGTTGGGCGGCAGCATCCCGGTGAAATTGCCCAAAAACCAAGTCCACCCGACAAGTTGATCGGGTTTTTCAACACGTTACCTTCTCAGACCTACCGGTCGAGGTAACAACACGCCGCGCCGCTTCGATCATTACGCGCGCACAAACCTGCAAGGGCCTTGAATCGAACGATAAAAGGCCTTGACCTTAGTGTTCGCGTAATGAACATTGGGCTAAATTATTGGCTGGGATGACTGTGTCTATCGTACAGTTCATTCACCCGGTCTGCGGTAGCGTGCCTGAGTTTAAGAATTTCAACCCAAGCAAAACGCACCCTCAATTGGACACAAATCATCATGACAAATTCATCAGTCACCAGCTCTACTTCGTTGATCCATCGCACCTTCCAGGACCCCAGACCGGACTTGGAAGGACGCGTTATTATGGTCACGGGCGGCACAGGATCTTTTGGCAAGGCGTTCATCCGCCACGTCCTCAAAAATTATAATCCGTTAAAGGTCATTATCTTTTCACGTGACGAACTCAAGCAGTTCGAAATGCAAAATGATCCCTTGCTTAGCCAATACGAAGACAAGCTGCGTTACTTCATTGGTGATGTACGCGACTGTGACCGCCTTGAAATGGCCATGCGCAATGTCGATTACGTCATTCACGCCGCCGCGCTCAAACATGTACCCGCTGCGGAATACAATCCGTTCGAATGCATCCGCACCAATGTTCACGGCGCGGAAAACGTCGTCACCGCCGCCATCCGCGCCAACGTCAAAAAGGTCGTCGCCCTGTCCACGGACAAGGCCGCGAACCCCGCCAATCTATATGGTGCCAGCAAGTTGGCATCCGACAAAATCTTTGTCGCCGCCAACAACTTGAGCGCGGGCCGGCCCTCGTTCTCGGTAGTGCGCTATGGCAACGTGTTGGGGTCACGCGGCAGCGTGGTGCCGTTCTTTCAAAAGCTGCGCGATGAAGGCAGCGATCACTTGCCCATCACCGACCCTCGCATGACACGCTTTTGGGTTACCATCGAACAAGGCGTCAACTTCGTGCTGTCGTCCTTGGCGATGATGCACGGCGGCGAAATTTTCGTGCCGAAGATCCCCAGTTCGACCATTCCCGACATTGCCGCCGCCATCGCCCCGGAACTGCCGACCAAAGTGATTGGCATCCGTCCCGGTGAAAAGCTGCACGAAGTGATGATCACGTCGGACGACGCGCGCAACACCTTGGCCCTGGAAGACCGCTATGTGATCGTTCCGGCGATGGCTTTTTGGAACCCTGAAGTCCACGTTTTCGATGGTATGACCCCGGTCGCGGATGATTTCCATTACTCCAGCGATAAGGCCGAGATTATGACCGTCGAGCAAATCAAAGCCATGATGGCTGAAGCCGAGCTGTGAGTCTGAGTGGATCGATACCGAAGCTTTTCGTGATCAAATTTGTTAACAGACACGCCCTTATTTTCCCGGAAATTACATCATGACGAGCACGCTGCATTCCCAAAATAATCCATACGAGGGCGTTGAAGCACCCGATAATTTTCCGAACCAAGAAGCGGAAGATACGTATCGAAAGGCCGTGCTTGATAAAAGTCTTCAGCAACTGGCGTTTATACGCGAACATTTTCCACAAGCTCAGGACCTCATAGAAGCTTGCTGCGGCAATGGCCGACTTCTTATGGCGCTGGCTCAACATGTGCGCGTCGCCAAAGGGTTCGATCTTTCTAACAGCCGCATCAACTTCGCCAATAAATGGATTTCTGATTGGGGTATCGACAATATCACCGTTTGGCAGGACGATATCTTGATGCCGTCCGACAATGCTAAGGTTGATGCCGATCTTGCACTGTGCATCACCGGCTCATTCGGCTATTTCGACGCGATTACAGCGAATGGCGGCGAGCTCGCGGCCTTAAACTTGGCGCGCATGCTGCGCCCCGGCGGCAGTCTTGTCATGGAACTGTATCAGCACCCGAACGAAATCCAAGCCTGCAAGGCCAACGCAGATGGCCACTTGCGGACTTGGTCTCGGCTCTCCGAATCAGACCCTTTTGCTTTGTACTTGTCCGACTATCACTTTGTAGAAGCCACCGATATCCTTGAGCACAAAAAGATCTTTATCGCCAAAAAAGGCGACATCGATGACACCCGCCAAGAAATGCTCCGGATCTATTCGAAACAAGAACTGATAAACCTTCTTTCTGTGCATTTTGAGAAGTTATGGTTTTACAAAAACTGGCAAAGCGAGCCCTATGCTGAGGGCGACGAGTATATGATACTCACAGCAACTCGAAAATCATAACCACCTCAACTGTATATTTTATTCTATTCATGTCTCTCCCATCTCACCTCCAACAAGGAAAACACATGCCCTTGCGTGCCGCCGTTCTCGGATTGGGATCCATCGGCATGCGGCATGCGCTCAACTTGTTGTCGATGGGCGTCAATGTTGTTGGCTACGACCCACAACAAGAGCGCATCGCACTGCTTCACGCCAACGGCGGAGCGTCGGCCAACACGCCAGAGGCCGCTTTCGAAATGGCAGATTGCGTCATAATCGCCACGCCAAGCGGCCTGCACGACGCCGATTTACGCGCCGCCATCTCGGCACGTAAAGATATTTTCATCGAAAAGCCGCTTGCACACACCACGAACGGTGTGGCCGACCTGATTGGCGAGGCAGAGAAAAATGGCCTTATTCTTTTCGCCGGATTTAACCTGCGTTTTCATCCCGCCGTCATTGCAGCGCGCGAGGCATTGAGCCAAAACAGGCTGGGTCGTATTTTATGGGCGCGATTGATCGCATCCGATTACCTGCCCAATTGGCGCCCCCATCAAGATCACACCAAGGGATACGCGGCGGACCCTCTCTCGGGCGGGGTTATATTTGATCTCATTCATGAATTTGATTTAGCCCGCCATCTTCTCGGGCCCATGCAATGCGAGGCGGCGACGGCGCACAAAAGCGGATCAATCGGCATCCCCTCAGAAGACGTCGCGGATGTCTTGTTGCGCCATAATAATGGTTTCGTCTCTTCACTGCACCTTGATTACGTCACGCGTCCGCCCATACGCCTTACTGAAATCGTCGGTACCCGTGGGCAAATGCGGATTGATCTTCGAAACAGACACATGAGCATCATCGGAATCGACGGAACAATCGAAGATCAAATTCGTTTCGATTCTGTCATCGCAGAAGATTACGTTTCTGAGATGAAATCATTTATGGATTGCGTTGAAAATCGCACGACGCCGCCTTGTTCTGGACGTGAAGCCTTTGACGTTCTGCAACAGGTTTGCCGGGCGCGTGAGATAGCGGGGCTGCCAACATTATGAACACCGTTGCTATCATCCAAGCCCGCATGGGCTCAACGCGCTTGCCTGGGAAAGTGTTGTCCGATCTAGCGGGCAGCCCCGTACTCGAGTGGGTGGTCAGAGCAGCGCGCTGCATTCCCGGCGTTGACAAAGTTGTCGTCGCCACAACGGATTTGGCGGACGACGATAAGATCGCACAGTGGTGTGAGAAAAACCTCACCCCCTGCCACAGAGGGGCGATAGACGATGTGCTGTCCAGATATCATCTGGCCGCGTCCAACGAAAATGCAGATTTTGTGATGCGCCTTACGGGCGATTGCCCTCTGCTCGACCCACACATCTGCGGACAAGTGCTCACACTTCTTAAACGTTCAAAAACGGATTACTGCAGCAACATTGATCCCACAACCTGGCCCGACGGCCTCGATTGCGAAGCCTTTACGATGGCCTCCCTGTCCATTGCACATGCCGAGGCGACCCGACTGTCCGATCGCGAACATGTCACTCCTTTCCTCCGCAACAATCGGCATCGTTTTTCGGTTGAGTCCCTGACCAGTTCCATTAACGATCTCACCCAGGAACGCTGGACGCTGGACACGGAAAAGGATTTTCAATTCCTCACGGCTGTGGCACAACACCTTCCCGCCGATAGGGCTCCTGCGTTTACCGAGGTCCTTGCCGTACTTGATGCGCATCCGAACCTACGTGAAATCAACAATTCTCAAAAACGAAATGAAGGATTCGCCAAGTCGATCCTCGAGGAAGCCTCTCCAACCATTTCGACATTTTCTCGAAGCAACGCTCTTCTTGAGCGGGCACTGAAAAGCATTCCGTTAGGTTCCCAGACTTTCAGTAAAAGTCACATTCAATACCCCCAGGGACAAGCGCCGATGTTTTTGACCCACGGCCAAGGTGGTCGCGTGTGGGATGTCGATGGCAACGAATATGTTGATATGGTCGGCGGATTGCTGCCAATCGTGTTGGGCTACAGGGACTCCGATGTCGATGCCGCCATCCGCAAGCAACTTTGCCGTGGCATCAGCTTTAGCCTCGCTACAGAACTGGAAGCCGATCTCGCCGAGCGGCTCATCGATATCATCCCATGTGCCGAGGCTGTGCGTTTTGGTAAAAACGGCTCCGATGCCACGTCAGCGGCTATCCGCCTCGCCCGTGCATTTACGAAACGTGACCGGGTCGCCGTTTGCGGTTATCACGGCTGGCAAGATTGGTACATCGGCACCACCACTCGTCACCTCGGCGTGCCCGATGCGGTTCGTTCGTTGTCGCATAGCGTCAGCTTCAACGATCTCGATGCGGTTGAGCGTCTTCTGAACCAACACAAAAATGAGTTTGCCGCATTCATACTTGAACCGATGAACTTAACGGAACCGAAGGAAAACTTTCTAAAAGACCTGAAGGCTCTACTTCATGACCACAACACATTGTTGATTTTCGACGAAGTTATCACGGGTTTTCGTTATGCGCTGGGTGGCGCACAAAGCCTTTTCGGCGTCACCCCCGACCTTGCTGCTTTCGGAAAAGCGATGGGCAACGGCATGCCAATATCTGCAATCGTTGGCAATGCCGAAATCATGAATGTCATGAACGACATCTTCTTTTCCGGGACATTTGGTGGTGAAGCACTGTCCCTTGCGGCATCCATCGCTGTCATCGACAAGATGCAGCGCGAACCCGTTATCCAACATCTGTGGGACATGGGCCAAACGCTTGCTGATGAGGTTACACACCTCACTGAAAAACACGGCCTGAGTGAAGTGATTAACTTCCAAGGCAAGCCTCCTTGGAAGATCGCCAGCATCAGCCCCGCTGGCGGCGCCAGAAGCGAAGCGATCAAAACCTTACTTCAATCCGAAATGCTCAAACGCGGGGTGCTGTTTTTGGGCACGCACAATATTTGTTACGCCCATAATAACCAGGACATGCACCATATCCTCCAGGCCTATAACGGTGCATTCAGCGTGCTTACGCAAGAACTGGCAACCGGCGAACTGGAAACACGTTTACCCTTTCCCGCTGTTGAATCAGTTTTTAAGGTCAGATAGTGCCGACAGCTGTTTTTCGAGCGGATGCGTCGCCTGAAATTGGCGGTGGACATATAATGCGCTGCTTGACGCTCGCGAACGTCTTGCGCGATATGGGCGCTGACACATGGTTTGCGTCTAACGCGCAAACTTTCGACACGCTGCCCCTGTTGAAAAACGCTGGTCATAATCTTCTCGAACTCCCCGCACATGGCGATGGACATCGCGACCTTAGAACCAACCTGCCGGGAGCCGAATGGCTGGTGATCGATCATTACGGATTAGACGCTGAATGGATCACCCCACTGCGCGGCTGGGCCCAACGCGTTATGGTCATCGATGACCTTGCCGACCGACCATTGGACTGCGACCTGCTTTTGGACCAGACCTTGGGTCGAGAGGATGGGGACTACCGCCCCCTCACCCCTGCAACATGCACATATCTTTTGGGACCCGATTTTGCACTTTTACGTCCCGAATTCGCCGCCCTAAGATCAGAAAGTTTGATCCGGCGGCGCGACAGCGATCAGGGGTCGACAAAGGTGCTGGTCGCCCTCGGCGCTACAGACCCTAAAAACGTTACAAAGACTGTTTTGGAAACACTGAACTCAATCTCGGCGAACATTGAAATCATGGTTGTTTTGGGGTCTGGTGCACCGCATCTCAGCGCCATCCGCGACACATCCTGGTCCCATCGCCACCCGACGTCTATGTTGGTTGATGTTTCAGATATGGCGACACTGATGGCACACGCGGACATTGCCATCGGTGCCAGTGGCACAAGTTCTTGGGAACGCTGCTGCCTAGGTTTACCGACCATTGCGATTGAGCTGGCGGACAATCAGCACAAAATCAGCACCGCCTTGAGCAGGGCTGGTGCCATCACGTTCCTGGGCCGTTGCGAAGACCTCAGCCAAGACCTGCTCACACAAGCCTTTATACAGTTGTCGTCCACCCCTAGACAATTGCAACACATGTCGATGATGGCCGCGCAAGTTTGCGATGGCCGCGGCGCATCACGGGTTGCAGAGCGTATTCTCTCATGAGCGCAGCAGAAAATTGGTGGTCCCCCCCTCGCCGCGTTACTGTGGTCGTAGACAATGACAGCTGGATACTGCCGTTTGCCAAACAACTTGTTGAAGATGTAATGGCAAATGGTGACGTCGCAGTGTTGGCGCGGTCCCATGATGACATCCCCGCCGGTGAAATTGCGTTCTATTTGGGGTGCGTTAAAATCACCCCGCCCGAGGTGCTCGCCCGCAACAAAAGAAACCTTGTCGTGCATGCGAGTGACCTACCGAAGGGCCGGGGATTCTCACCACTGACATGGCAAATTATTGAGGGCCTCAACGCATTTCCTATATGTTTAATCTTGGCCAATGAACGTGTCGATGAAGGCCCCATCGTCTACCGGCAGTTCATCGAACTTAACGGTGACGAGGTTCTCAAAGAACTACACGATGTGGTGGGCGGTTTGCACGTTTCCATGGCAATGCGCTACTTGATGAAATCTCAAGAACCGGAAAGCCACGAACAGACGGGCGAGCCCACATACTATAGACGTCGACGCCCCGAAGACAGCCGCCTTGATCCACACAAAACCATCGCCGAGCAGTTCAACCTGCTGCGCACCGTGGACAATGACAAATACCCTGCATTTTTTGATTATTTAGATTGTCGCTACGTCCTCAAAATCGAAAAAATTGACCCTAAAAGTACATCATGAGCACGAACATCATCATCGCGGGTCGCCAAATCGGCCCAGGACAGCCCCCGTACATCATTGCCGAAATGTCCGGCAATCATAATGGTGACATCAACCGCGCCTTTACGTTGATAGAGGCCGCCAAGAATGCCGGTGCCGATGCCGTCAAATTGCAAACCTACACAGCCGACACCCTGACCATTGACCATGATAGTCCTGATTTTCAAATTACTGGCGGGTTATGGGATGGAAAAAGCCTCTACGAACTTTATGAACAAGCCCACACGCCCTGGGATTGGCATGAGCGATTGTTTGCCAAAGGCGCGGAACTGGGCATCACCGTTTTCAGCAGCCCATTCGATCATACATCCGTCGATTTTCTTGAAACGCTGAATGCGCCCGCCTACAAAATCGCTTCGTTTGAAGCCATTGACCTCGATCTGGTCAAAAAGGTCGCGGCCACCGGCAAGCCGCTGATCATTTCCACCGGCATGAGCAACGAATGCGAAATTTCCGAAACGGTTCATACAGCCCGCAATGCCGGGGGTCAAAACCTCATTCTTCTGCATTGTATCAGCAGTTATCCGGCTCAACCTGCTGACATGAACTTGCTGACCGTCCCCGACATGGCTGCACGTTTTGATGTCCCGACGGGTCTGTCCGATCACACCCTCGGCACCAGTGTATCTGTTGCCGGTGTGGCTCTAGGGGCGTGCGTCATCGAAAAGCACTTCACCCTAGCGCGCGCCGATGGCGGTCCCGACGCGGCGTTTTCCTTAGAGCCCGATGAACTAAGAGAATTGGTCGATAGCTGCCGCGATATTCATGGCGCACTGGGCACAGCTACGTATGAACGCAGCGAAAGTGAACGCAGCAACATGGTTTTCCGTCGCTCACTCTACGTTGTTGAAGCTATGCGTGCTGGCGATGAATTCTCTCGCACCAATCTACGGTCCATCCGGCCTGGGTATGGTCTTGCCCCGAAACATTTAACCGCCATCCTCGGCCAAAAAGCCGCCTGCGACATTCCTCGCGGTACGCCCATGTCGATAGGCCTCGTCGCCGAGGAACAATAAACATGCGCCACGTGCGCTACCACCAACACAAGCACGGCTACCGTCGTATACAGCGGTGGCGTTAACGTTACCTCTTCCAAGGCTTTCTAAGATGTCTGCAACAGATCAAAAAATATTCGATATCTACTCTGACCATAAGGCCCGAATACTGGCATCATCGGCTCAAGGCGACGCTGAAGCTTGCATGAGTGGCGTGTTTGATCTGTGGATGTTTATGAACCGGTTTCGCAACTGCGACCTTCAATTCTATTTCGATGAAGATCTGCACGATGCCATCAAGGCGTTGAACCCGCGGCGGCACGACAGCTCCCCCCTCTTAAAACCAAAATCAAAATTCAAAATTGCCTTCATCGTCACCAATTTCGTCGATACCGGCGGGGCATCTATTCCGCACCGCTTCATGCTGGAAAAATATGAAGACCAAGACGTCTCCTTCGAGCAATACGTCTTGGTCAGCAATTTGTCACATAAGAGTGAATACAAATCGACCAACACCTACAAATATATGACCGAAAATATTGACGTTAAGGAATTTGAACACCTGCCGCCTGGAATGTCATGGCTCGAAAAGGGCCAATACATTGAGAACTGGATCACAGAGCGAGATATCGATTTCGTTTATATGGCCCCTTGCCCTGCATCGATTTATGCGATCGCCTCGCGCCCCGCATTGGTCCACTCCGTCATGTCTCAAGACTGTTATACCTTTACGATTGGTCCAGGCGCCGGCGATTTCACGTATATGGTCACCACCGACCAAGTCTTTAAATATCGCTTTCAGCGTCAGGCCGCCGAAAAACACGTCAAAGTCGTCATGCTTCCCCTGCACACAGGCGCATATATCGATGACGCAAAGCCGCTGGGCTTGTCCCAATATGGCATCCCAGACACCGCCACAGTTTCGGCGACCACAAACATGTGGAAGTCATGTTTCGGTGATTCTGAAGTTCTCCTAGAGGGGGTCGCCCACCTGATCCGCAAGCACCCAAATTACCATCACATATTTGCAGGAACGCCCCGTTGCTTGGACAATGTTGAAGCTTTCCTCAGCAAAAATCCTGACGTGAAAAGCAACATGCACTTTATTGGAGAGGTGAAAAACATATACCGCCTTCTCAAGGCCGTTGATTTTTGGGTCAATTCGTTTCCCACATCCGGCGGATCGGATATTGAAGCCGCCCTCGTTAACAAACCAACGATCGAATTTATCGCAAACCGTAATTTGAACCTACATGGGGCGGAGTTTTTGCGCTCTCGTGAGTGTGATGTTTTTTCCATGGAAGAATTCATCCAACTCGCGGAACGCTTTATCACCGACCCGCAATACCGCGAAGAGCTGGGACGTTTCTTGAACAACAAGATTACGCGCGAGTTCGACAAGCACTCCATCATCAAAAGCAAAATCTATGATGTCTTTTTGCAAAAATTCGATGCGTTGCTCACTCCACCCGCCAAACTTCCCGAATTAGGTCTTGATGACACCATCGAATATGAAAAACGCATAGCCCTATACAACGCGCACGGTCGCAAAGAATGGGGCACTTTAGAACGCCGTGAATTTCTCGATGATTGCAGAAAATCATTTCCCAATCGACCATTTGCATGGATCAAGGCCCTAGAAGAGGCTATAGAGAGCCGAGATCAGGTACGACTTGAAGCTGTCCATATGGAATGCAGCGATCTATTGTTAACGGACCACCGCATCAATGTCTTGTTGGCTCTTGGATACGAAACACTGGAGCAAATTGACAAAGCTGAGTTCCATGCCCAAAAAGCTCTTGAGCAGGCAAAATATGATCCCATCCCAGCCCGGGTCGCAGCGCGTCTTTTCGTGCGCAATCAAAACACCCATGCCGCACTGCAGGCATGTCAAAAAATTCCCGGACTGGAAACCACCACGGATGAGGAGTTGAAGACATCTTTGGCTACACTGCCCTTAGACACTTTTCCGCTCTATTACAACTACTGAACTTTCGGCGTGAAGCCGGTCTCTATGGAGAAAAATAATGTGTGAAATTGAATTGGATGAGCCCACCGAAGAAGAACGCGCGACGTGGCCGAAAGGCGTCCTTGTCAAATTGGAAAAAGCCTTCGCCGACGTCCGTGGGGACATCCAACCGCTTGTCGATCTTCCTATGAAAAGCTG
>Ga0316204_10001915_pt1 | contig 51618 bp, 47 predicted proteins | sample 6monrhotite_MG_2_FD_205661 | JGI IMG/M metagenome (GOLD analysis project Ga0316204, IMG submission 205661) | Microbial mat bacterial communities from mineral coupon in-situ incubated in ocean water Damariscotta River, Maine, United States -... | ecosystem: Environmental > Aquatic > Marine >... | reverse complement strand
TTGACCGTATTCTGGCGATTGCCGAAGAAACAGGTGTCGAGATCGAAAAAATTCTGGTGACACACCCTCATCTGGATCACATTGGTGGCGTGGCTGAATTAGCGAAACGACTCCAGCTCCCGATTGAGGGGCCACATAAAGAGGATCAATTCTGGATCGATGCCATCCCCCAGCAGTGCGAAATGTTCAATTTCCCGCCACTTGAAGGCTTCACGCCTGACCGCTGGCTAGCGCAAGGTGATCAGGTGACATTCGGCAACATCACGCTTGAAGTACTGCACTGCCCGGGACACACCCCAGGCCACGTGGTCTTTTTCCACAAAACGGATGGCATTGCCATCGTCGGCGACGTGCTCTTTCAGGGCTCCATTGGCCGCTCCGACTTCCCCAAAGGTGACCACGACACACTAATTAACTCCATTAATGAGCGCTTATTACCGCTTGGCGATCACGTACGGTTCATTCCCGGACATGGCCCGATGTCGACCTTTGGCGAAGAGCGACAACACAACCCTTACCTCAAAAACGCCAGTTAATAATAAGCGCAAATAAACGCCTTAAGACAAATTCTGCACAAAGTCACAATCCACCTGTAAATCACTAAAGTTTAAACCTGCTATCCCGTTACATAAAATGTAATAACAGGGCTCACATTGTTACGCCTAATTATCAACTAACCCAGGGATTGAGCTCCGAAAGGATGGATCCGATGAATAAAAATTCACAAAAGGCACGCCCCCTGACGTCGGTGATTAACGATTCACGACAGAAAACCATCAACGTCTACCAACACCCCCAAACCACACAACACCTGGCATTCTAAAGAGATGAATACCATTGCCAGCAATCCCCCTCGCACATGGCAATATTTATTGGCGATTGCGATACCAGCCATCGTGATGGTCGCAGCGCTTAGCGTTAACAACATCAGGGATTACCAACAGCTCAAAAGCACACAGACAGAACTCATGGGGTTATCACATCTCACACCCCTGTTTAACCTCAGTATGACACTGCAAAAAATACGCGGCGTCACTCAGCTACAACGCCATGGCGAAGGCACCCTCAGTGATGAGATCGATCAATTAAAAGCACTGTTAAGCAGTCAGATCGAGACACTAAAAATTTCCCCACGCAGCATAGCACTTGGTATTGACGATGATCTAAAACAACTCGACCTACAGACAAGATACACCCTTGATGCCTCAGAAATAAATACGCCACAAGAGATCTTTCTCAGCCATAGCGCGCTGGTCAACCACTCACTCGATATCATTAAACAATCATCAGAGTATTCTATGCTCGCATTTGACGATGATCCCAATATCTACTTCCTAACCAAACTCATCATCTATCAAATCAGTGACCTCACGGAATCACTCGGACGTGTCCGCGGCATTGGCGGCGGGCTCATTCTCAACGAGAGACTTGGTAATAGCAGGCAATTTGCACAAGAACTTCATGCATTAAAAAACAATCTAAACATCGCGCATCGCAGCACCATGCGCGCAGTCAATACAACCGCTGAAGACGAAAAACGCATCGTCAATTTAATGAAATTACTCTTTCAAACTAGCGATAAATTCATTACTAAAAGTGAAAAGCTGTTAAATGGTGAAAAACTTCAGATCACCGCTCAAGGCTATTTTTCAGAGGGAAGCAGCGCAATCGAACAATCAATGCTACTTTATGCCGACTCAGAAAAACTACTGAATAAACGACTTCAAAACCGCCTATCAAATCTCCAGAAAAACATTTATTTAACCCTCGGTGGCGAACTGATCGCCATTTTAATCATGGCATTCTTTATCTTTCTCTTTTATCGGAAAAACAACACCGCCTTTAAAGAGCTCCAAAAATCCATCAACTCACTCTATGACAGCGAAGCCAAAAACAGATCCATCATCAATAATGCAGTCGATGGCATTATCACCATCAATCAAAGAGGGATTATATTGAGCGCCAATCCAGCCGCCGAAAGTCTTTTCGGTTATAGCGCCCCTGAAATGATCGGAAACAATTTAGACATGCTTATGCCAGAGCCACACCAATCTAGCCATGATGGATACCTCAGCCGCTACCTGGGATCAGGTAAACGAAAAATAATCGGCATAGGGCGTGAAACAGAAGGCATGCGAAAAGATGGCACATTATTTCCAATCGAACTGAGTGTGAGTGAAGCGCCACACAAGGGTGAACGAATTTTCACCGGAACGGTTCATGACATTAGCGCGCATAAAGAGATTGCATTAGAACTCATGCAATATAAAAATCACCTCGAATTTCTGGTTGAAGATAGAACGAAAGAATTAAACACACTACATGATGAGCTAAAGCAATTCACCCATATTGCTTCGCATGATTTAATGGCTCAATTACCAACCATAAAAGAAAATTCTGAAAAGTTAGCCTCTCTCTTTCATCATGAAAACAACCCATCAAAAGAACAGGCCCAGCCAATATCCTCAGACGCTATTGCCACGGTAGAAACGATCATACAAACAAGTAATCAGCTTGAATGGGAAATTGAAGCCCTCGTAAGGCTATCCCACGCGGGCCTGCAAAAACTACAACCAGAAATTGTTGATATGGCAATCATTGCTAATAACTTAAAAATGGCGGCAGAATCAGCGCTTAAAGGCAAATGCGCACACATCAAGATCGGTAAACTCCCAGCCATCTCAACCGATAGAAAAGCAATCGAACAGATCATTTCAAATTTACTAGACAACGCTATTAGGCACTTACTACCAAGCCGTCCGGGAATTATTGAAATCAATGCAGAAAGCCATGACGATTGCTGCTTCTTCTACATCCGCGATAATGGTAAAGGGCTTGCTGATGATGAGATCCCGCAAGTATTCAACCCGTTTCAGGGACAGGATAAAGAAACGTTAACACATGACAGCATTGGGCTTGCCTATGCCATGTATTTAACACGCCGCCTGGGAGGCTCACTTAATTGCCAGTCGACCCTGGGAGAAGGCAGTCTATTTAGCGTTTCACTGCCAATACGAAATAATAAAGCACCAGGAACAGGCATTGATGATGAGCAGGCTATCGCCAGCTAGATGTTCTATTGATCGCCAATAGTTTTAATAAACTTTTGTAACAAACGATTTCTTTATTCCCAAAATCCTTTACAATCAAGTAATGCAACAGACTGATGAAAAAGCTGCTATTACGCTTCGCCTCGATACACTGCGCCTTGAGCATCGCGATCTTGATGCCATCATCGTGCAACTCACATCGCAGATCAAAGCAGACCAATTACTATTAAAGCGCATGAAAAAGCGCAAGCTATGGCTTAAAGATATGATTGCTAAACTTGAGAGCAAACTTATCCCAGATCTTAATGCCTGACGCACCTACCACCTCAACCACTAACCAATCCGAATGGCACGTCTACATCCTTAAATGTTCCGATGGCACGCTCTATACCGGCATTACCACTGACATTGAACGACGCATAAACGAGCATAACAGTAGTCCACTTGGCGCGCGCTATACGCGCTCACGTCGTCCGGTGGCATTGCATTACCATGAGAATGCAAGCAGCCGTTCAGCAGCGCTTAAGCGTGAGATACAGATAAAGAAACTTTCCAGCAGAGCTAAACGATCACTCACCATTCCTTGCCCTAAGGTGCGGTCGATTTAAATACCTTCTCGACACTCCCGAATCACGCGAAATAATTTTTGATAGCCCGCATGCAAACGCGAATTTTTCACAAGCCGGGTTAACGGTGATGGTTGTGTTAGCTCCCAGGGTATCAACACTTGCTGCTTAACAAACGCCATAAACATTTGATGAAGTTCAACCTTACTGACACTGTTATCCAGCTTAATAAGCTGCTTTGCAACATAAATTAAAGCATCCCCCGTCACCCGTTCATATCGATTTATTATCGCAGCACGCTTAACCATCTCGTCAAGCAAATCATCTTCGGATCTAGCAGCGAGTAAAGCGATCTTTTCAACTATCTGCCAGTACAACTGCTGATAAGCACGCACTTGACGCCGTCGATACGATGAAATTACCACATCCTTTTCATCCGCGTAATCTGAACGAAGCACATCGACAAAATGTTCAGCCACCATCCAGTCACCACCCGCTTGAAACCATACTGGCAACTCACGCAGGATATCACGCATACAAAACACCGCATCCCAGCTCACACCATCGCCAACCGCATAAAAGCCTCTAACAGATTTAGCACGCTCAAACGTTGAATAGACACGGCTAAACTCACCAATCAGATCTCGATTCCTTTTATGCTGTAAAAACAGTTGCGCATCAGCATCAGTGATGCCCATTTTGTTCAGTAGCAGCTCATTTTTTGTTCGCGTAAAAACATCGAGAAAGACCTTTACTGCATCTGATTTGGCAAAGAGTTTAATCGGCTGCTTTTTTCCGCTTACTAGATAATCGATTAATTGCGAAAAGGTCTGCACAATATATTTCGCCTTACTCTTCTGCTCGGTAATCGAGGTGGACATGCGCTCAGCATCATCATAACGATATTCATGGTGAAATAGTCCAAATTGACGCAGTGAACCATAGTCGATAATCCCACCATCACATAAAATATTATCGCCATCCCAGTCCATCCAGCAGAAAATATAATCGCTTTCCAGGCGCGCAGCCATGCGCCCAAATGAACGGGCAATATGATCCAACATTGCAAAGTAACGTGCTTTACCCCGCACCATTGGCCACTCGCCATTGGAAACCTGTCGATCAATATAATAATCAACAGCGCCCTTTAAACGGTCATATTGCCCTTGCTTTAAATGATTAAAAAAGTGAGCAGGCCTCAACAGGTTTTTTGCTGCACGGACATTAACCGATGTGCCATCAGGGTAAGCGATTAATAATAATGTGCGCTCAGTCGCCAGCTTACTGCGATGAAAAATATCACTCATCAATGCAGCCCCGACCCCATCAAGTAGATCACCTCGGCCACTGCCATACGAAGCATTTTCATCACCGCTTTTGAAATCTCGTCCTTCGTGTGCTGCCGCAGGGCTTAAGCAGGTGACGCCCGTGCCACAACTTGAAATATCCCAGGTCACGCCCTTGCCACTAAAGCAACCATTCCAGAGGCTACGCCCATCACCAGAGGTCAAACCTGATCGCCCCGGGTGTTGCAGTTGCAGATAACGGGTCGCCATGTATTTTTCAGGGCGGATATCAGCAGCAGGAACTTGCTCGCCATGTTCGAGCTCATATTCATTAATCACTTCGATACTAAACGTATCAAGCAACTTCTGGCTTAATTTTTTATTGAGCGATTGTTTGCACCCCTCGGGTAACAGCCCCATCTCCTGCGCCAGTTCAAAATTAAAGTAGAACACTTCGCCACCGTGACGTGTTTTAACAGCATACTCAACGTAACCGTCTGGCACCGCAGTTTTGAAGGGATGAGCGCCACAAATACGATCGAACGCACTGTAGGTCGTCGCTACTGCAGCGTTCCCCACTTTATTTTTCCGATTGTTTTTGCTCATATTTTCAATATCGGATAGAGAGAATACGACTTTAGAAAAAGTGCATATAACTACTCTCTGAGTTCTTCAGAAGTTTTACGAGTGGCCGCTAGATTAAGTAATATATTTCATCACACTTTTATACATATACATGAGCACACGAATCGAAAACGTCCCCAAGCTACGAACTGTCCCTGCATCAATCGATGCAGGGCTCTACAACAAGGCGCTGCTCGCGACACTTCGGCTTGAAGCGCCATTTAGAATACGCCTGCCCGGTCTCAGAACCATCGACGTTGTCATTAATAGACATACCTGGGTTTGCCTCGACCGTTCGATGTATGACCTCCCAGCCCTTGCATGGACATGCATCAACCAGAACAGCCGTAGCGCCCTACATACCCCGGTCGAATGTGAATTAAACTACTATCACATTCATGCAAACATCTCGGCCCACAAAGTACTCGACAACCTTCATTCAGCCCTGGAAGAAGCAGTCGCCAGCACCCAGCCAAACCAACCTGGAAAAATCATCATATTCCCCCGGTGATGGCGCGTCACAAAAAACCACGCAAAACCACTACCAGTATTCTGCTGGAAATTTATTATTTTACAAAAGGAATGAAAAGTAACTGAGAAGGGAATGGATAAATCAGTTTAACCAAGCATGACCCGCTTGCGCCCTCTGATTTTATTTTTACGTTCGCGAAGAATGCGCATCTTTTTCGCTTTCTCTTTTTCAAATACCGATGCCGCTTCATTCAAGCTAATCGCACCACGCTCAACTTGCTGACACAAACCACTACGCAAGCGGTGCAAACTTTTCCAGGTTGAAAAGTATTTATATTTAGAAACTACCCGTTCCCATTGCTGACTACCTTTCGGCGCATCGCAATAATCACCGCTCTCTGCCATCGCAGAATTAATGCTAAATGAAAGCAACATGGTCATGATAATAGCTTTGATCTTCATACTGTCTATATCGTCAACTCCCAGCACTTCTAAACAGAAGGAAGACGACATGACGGCTATAAAACATACCTAGCAAACCTACAAAGTGGTAGCTACCTGTTTTTTAGAACAAAAAATTATTATTTCTAACGTGGAACAGCACTTAAACATCAACTGCGACGAATTAACGTTCCGACACCCTGATTAGTAAAAACCTCTAGCAAGACAGCGTGTTCAACTCGACCATCAATGATGTGCGCCGTATTCACACCCGCCTGCACTGCCTCCAGTGCACAACGAATTTTCGGCAACATCCCACCATAGATAGACCCATCAGCGATCAAGCGCTCAACATCATTTTTAGTAATGCCAGAGACTACATTTTCATCTTTATCAAGCACACCTGCTGTGTTTGTCAAAAGCATCAGTTTTTCAGCCGCTAAAACTTCTGCAATCTTACCCGCCACCAGATCCGCATTAATATTATAAGACTGACCATCTTCGCCGACACCAATAGGCGCTATCACCGGAATAAAATCACCACCAACCAGCATATCAACGACAGCCGTATTAATACTGGACACTTCTCCCACGTGACCAATATCAATAATCTCAGGTGTGTTCATCTCAGGCGCACTACTGGTAAATTTTAATTTACGCGCATGGATCAGGTCACCATCTTTACCCGTCAAGCCCACCGCTGAGCCACCATGCTGGTTAATCAAACTGACGATCTCTTTATTAACCAACCCACCCAATACCATCTCAACCACATCCATGGTTTCACTATCGGTCACTCGCATCCCTTCTACAAAACGACTCTCTTTACCCAGTTTTTTCAGTAGCGCACCAATCTGTGGCCCACCACCATGGACCACAACTGGATTCATACCGACGAGTTTCATCAACACAACATCGCGTGCAAAACTGTTTTTCAGTGCGTCATCCACCATTGCATTACCACCATATTTAATCACGATGGTTTTACCGGAAAAGCGCTGAATGTAAGGCAGCGCTTCTGTCAGTACCTGAGCAATAGTGGTTGCAGATGTTACGTCTAAAGTCATATCAATACTCAATCAGTAGAACTATTATTTTTTCTTTATGGTTATTTATAGCAACGACTGTCAAATTAAAAAGGGATCACCAGGTCAGAGGCTATTTTCAACATTTCTGTTTTAAACATCCCTTGAATACGTCGTAAAGCGTCTTCGCTATCAGCTTCAAAACGGATCACCAGGCATGGCGTTGTATTCGAAGCACGCACCAATCCCCAGCCGTCGCCAAAGTCGACTCGCATGCCATCAATCGTGTTGACCTCACCATCATCAAAGCTAACCTCAGCAAGGAAGCGCTTGATAAAAGCGTGATGCGCGCCCTCTTCCATTTTCACCTGTAATTCAGGTGTGCTAAAAGACTCAGGCAATCTAGCAAAGAGATCTTTAGGCACAACATCGCTTTTAGTCAAAATCTCTAGCAAGCGCGCACCCGTATAGATACCGTCATCAAAACCGTACCAACGTTCTTTAAAAAAGATGTGGCCACTCATTTCGCCTGCCAACAGTGCCCCAGTCTCCTTCATCTTTGCCTTAATCAACGAGTGGCCTGTTTTCCACATCAATGGCTTACCGCCATGCTGCTCAATCACCTTACCCAGGTGGTTGCTACACTTAATGTCATAAATAATTTCTGCACCAGGATTGCGAGAGAGCACATCGATGGCATACAACATCATCTGTCGATCTGGCCAGATCACATGCCCTGTCGCATCAACCACACCAAGCCGGTCACCATCACCATCAAATGCGAACCCAAGGTCAGCGTTATAGGCCTTCACTGCACGGATCATATCTTCCAGGTTCTTAGGCTGACTTGGATCAGGGTGATGATTAGGAAAATTACCATCCACCTCACAAAAAAGTTCGATCACGTCACAACCCAATTTTTTCAATAACTGAGGCGCAATGACACCCGCCACACCATTACCACAATCCACCACCACTTTTAATTGACTAGGCAACTTAATATCATCGAGTACACAGGCAAGGTAGTCTGGAATAATATCTAGCGAGCGGTATGCGCCTTCATCACCCTCATAATAATCACCCTGTTCAACACGATGCCTCAACCTTTGTATCGCTTCCTCTGCCAATGTTTCCCCAGCCAGCACCATCTTAAAACCATTATAGTTGGTAGGATTGTGACTGCCGGTCACCATCACCCCAGAACCAATACCGAGATGATGCGTCGCAAAATAGAGCAATGGCGTCGGCACCATGCCAACATCAATCACATCCCTTCCGCTATCGCGTAAGCCACGGGTTAGTGCGGCGACAAACAAGCCGCCAGAAAGCCGGCCATCACGTGCGACCGCAACTGTTTTTTGCTGTCGCGCATGTGCCTCACTGCCAATCGCTCGACCAATGTTATAGACCACATCTTCAGTCAAGGTCTCACCCACAACACCTCGAATGTCATATGCCTTAAAAATAGACGCGGAAACGTGATTACCCATGCGCTTTTATGACTCCCTACCTGTTGTCTTTAATCAATGCCGACCGGAATGGCCAAAGCCACCGGCACCACGATCACTGCTATCAAACTCATCAACCACTTCAAAACTTGCCTGAACGACGGGTACAAACACCATTTGCGCAATACGCTCACCGACGCTAATCTCGAACGTGGTGTCGCCACGATTCCAGCACGATACAAACAGCTGCCCCTGATAATCTGAGTCAATCAAGCCAACAAGATTACCCAACACAATGCCATGCTTATGACCCAGCCCAGAACGAGGCAACAACACTGCCGCTAGTGATGGATCGGCAACATGAATCGCCAGTCCAGTCGGTATCAACTGCGTTTCGCCCGGTTTAATTTCGATAGACTCATCGATACACGCACGCAAATCCATCCCCGCCGACCCTTCAGTCGCATAGGCTGGCAGCGGCAGTTCATTGCCGATACGTGAATCAAGAATTTTTAGTTGAATCTTTTGCATCAAACCTCTCCGCTACAATATCAATCAATAAGCGCGCAATTTTCTCTTTGGGTGCCATTGGCAATTCAACACCACCATTTTGCCACAGCACAGTCAGCGCATTTTCATTACTATCAAAACCGCCATGCTCACTGCCTACCCAGTTGGCGGCAATCAAATCCAGCGATTTTTTCTCTAGTTTGATACGCGCATTCTCTTCCAGCTGCTCCGTCTCCGCGGCGAAGCCCACCACAAACATGTCACCTTTATTTTCTGCAATGGTTGCCAGAATATCCGGTGTCTGCTCAAGTGAAAGCTGCGCGCTGCCCTCCTGTTTTTTAATCTTCTGCAATGCCACCTGCAGCGGGCGATAATCCGCCACTGCCGCTGCCGCAATCACAATATCCGGTGTTTCCTGTGCCTGCACGGCCGCGAGCATCTGCTCCGCCGAACGCACATCAATCCGCGTTACCCGCGCTGGCGTCTCCAGCGATACCGGGCCGCTAATCAATGTCACTAGCGCCCCAGCTTCAACGGCGGCGGCGGCAATCGAAAAGCCCATTTTGCCAGAACTGCGATTTGAGATATAACGCACGGGGTCAATATCCTCCTGCGTCGGCCCCGCCGTGATCAACACTCGACGACCCGCTAATATCCCCACATCGAAATACTCAGCACAACTTTCAACAATCTGATCAGGCTCCAACATGCGCCCAGCGCCAACGTCGCCACACGCCTGCTCACCCGAGGCCGGGCCCAACAGCGCCACCCCGCGTTCGGCCAACATCGCCACGCTGGCCTGTGTCGCAGCATTGGCCCACATCTGCTGATTCATCGCTGGCGCTACCGCTAGCGGCGCTGCACTCGCAAGGCAGATCGCAGAAAGCAGGTCATCAGCACGGCCTTGAGCCAGTTTGGCAATAAAGTTGGCGCTCGCTGGCGCGACCACAATCAGATCCGCCCAGCGCGCCTGCTCAATGTGCCCCATCGTCGCCTCCGCGTCGGCATCCATTAGCGCGCTATGAACCGGGCGACCAGAGAGTGTTTGCAGCGTAAATGACGTCACAAAAGCCTGCGCTGCTTCAGTCATCACGACTTGCACCGTTGCCCCCTCATCCATCAGGCGACGCACCAGCTCGGCGCTCTTATACGCCGCTATGCTGCCAGTGACCCCCAGCAAGATCCGTTTATTCGCTAATTTCGCCACTCAACCCACTCAATCCCCACTCAATGAAGGACCCGTTCATTCGATCTTCGACACGCCATCACCACTGCGCCCAAAAACCCGAAAAATAAAACGCGTAAGATAACATTTAATCTAAGCCGTGACTTGTACTATAGTGCGATCAGATACTAGGCATTCACACGGAGGTGACCATGCCACCCATTACAGACTGGCCTGTGAGCGAACGCCCACGGGAAAAACTGCAACTACGTGGCGCTGAGTCGCTCTCAGATGCCGAACTGCTCGCCATCTTCCTGCGCACCGGCATTCGCGGCAAAACGGCGGTGGATCTCGCCCGCGACCTGCTCAATGAATATGGCACGCTACGCAAGCTGCTCGGTGCCGATCACGACCGTTTCTGTCAAAGCGCCGGCCTAGGCACCGCCAAATTTGTTCAATTACAGGCCGTACTGGAAATGAGCCGCCGCTATCTAGGTGAAACGCTCAACAGGAGCGAGCCGCTCACGTCACCAGCCGATACCCGTCGTTTTTTACTCGCTCAACTGCGAGACTATGACTTCGAAGTCTTCGCCTGCCTCTTCCTCGATAATCGTAATCGCGTCATCTGCTTCGAGAAGCTATTTAACGGGACAATTAACGGTGCCAGCGTCCACCCTCGTGAAGTCGTCAAAAAGAGCCTGCAGCACAATGCCGCCGCCGTAATCTTCGCCCATAATCACCCATCAGGCGTTGCCGAGCCGAGCAGCGCCGACAAACACCTGACCCGCCAGCTACAGGATGCACTCTCGCTTATCGACACCCGCGTGCTCGACCATCTGATTATCGGCGACGGACATGTGCTCTCATTTGCCGAACAAGGGCTGCTCTAACCCATTGATATATAAAGGACGCGTTTTTTATACTTGCCTCACCCGAGGCATTTTGGTATAAAGTCCGGCTTCGCTTATGCAGTTCTCGTTTTGGAGGCTTTAGAACAATGTCCAGGGTATGTCAGGTCACAGGAAAACGACCAATGGTGGGAAATAACGTTTCTCACGCAAATAATAAAACAAGGCGCCGTTTCCTTCCTAACCTATCGATCCATCGTTTTTGGGTTGAAGAGGAAAACCGCTGGGTTCGTCTGCGCATCAGCTCAAAAGGCATGCGCATTATCGATAAATGCGGCATCGACAAAGTCCTGGGCGACATTCGCGCTCGCGGCGAAAAAGTTTAAGGAGTAGAGAGATGCGTGAAAAAATCAGACTCGTTTCCAGCGCCAAAACCGGCCACTTCTACACCACAGACAAAAACAAGCGCACCATGCCTGAAAAGATGGAGATCAAAAAATTTGATCCTGTTGTACGCAAGCATGTGATGTACAAAGAAGCTAAAATCAAATAACTGAATCTGATTTAAGCGAGAAAAGCCCTCATATTTGAGGGCTTTTTTTTGGCTAAAAATCAGGGATAGAGAGATTAAACACTTTGTAATTTACATGGGACATCATCTCAGCGAGATCATCCCGTATCGCTTAATCTTACATTTTGTATAAAGACCAAGGGGAGCCGGTCGCTACAAATCATATAATTATGAAATAACTGCTAAACCTTGTAAGGAAAGCCTCTAAATGACCATCGCCAGCAAAATCACCGCCGCCATCTCCGTGATGTTTTTTTTTCTCATCCTTCAGGCGGGCGTCATGCTCTACGGGACGACCAATGTCAAAAATCAAGTTGAAAGCTACACCCAACTGGAACACCAGGTCCTTCAGAAAGCTTACCAGCTCAAAATAGCCGTTATTCATACACAACAATGGCTAACTGACATCAGCGCAACGCGCGGGCTAGACGGTCTCAACGACGGCCTTGATGAAGCCGCCCTTCAGCATCAACAATTCAACACACTACTGGCTGAAATGACTCAAATCGACAACAAAAACAGTGAGTTCTACGCTGCTATGAACGACGCCTACGAGGCCTTTTACACTTCTGGAAAGAAAATGGCTAATGCCTATATCAAACATGGACCCGCAGGTGGCAACCTGTTAATGAGTGAATTTGATGCCACTGCCACTTCACTTGCCAACAGCGTTACCCCGCTACTGGAAGAGACAGAACAACAGTCACAGCAAAGAATAGAGGAGATCCTTAGCAGCAGCAAATGGACTCAGGAGTTCGCCTTTATTCTCATCGGGATCTTTGCAGCACTGCTGGCCGCACTTGCTTATGGCGCAATTAATGGCATTGTAAAACCAATCAAACACATTACCGCAACAGCAAAAGACATCGCCGCCGGCGAAGGCGACCTAACCAAACGACTCGACGAATCGGGTAAAGATGAACTAGGCGAGCTGGCTCACTGGCTAAATCAGTTCATTGCCCACATTCAGGAAATGATCAAAGGCCTCGGCGTCGCCACCACTCAAGTCGAAACAGCCGCTGAGCAGATGCAATCAATCACCGCCACGACCAACCAGAGCATCAGGCAGCAACAACTACAAACAGATCAGGTGGCTACTGCCATTAACGAAATGTCCGCCACCGTACAGGAAGTTGCGCAAAATACCAATGCAGCAGAAACAGCCGCATCGCAAGCACAAGCAGAATCCAACAACGGTCAGCAGATCGTTGAAGAGTCGATGTCAGTCATTGAGGATCTCTCTCGTGAGGTTGAACAAGCCGCGCAGGTCATTCAGGCGCTCGCGGATGATAGCCAGAGCGTTGGCGCTGTTCTTAATGTCATTAAAGACATCGCGGAACAGACTAATCTGTTAGCACTTAATGCAGCGATTGAAGCCGCACGTGCGGGCGAGCAGGGGCGTGGCTTTGCGGTGGTTGCCGATGAAGTACGGACCTTGGCCACTCGCACACAGGAGTCGACACAGGAGATTCAGAGCATCATCGAAAAACTACAGGTTGGCGCACAAAACTCCGTTACTGCGATGGAAACAGGACGAACTCAGGCACGCACCAGCGTTGAACAAGCCGCCAAAATAAAAGATGCCCTGCACGCAATCGGCGGTTCCATTACCACCATTAACAATATGAACATGCAAATTGCCACCGCAGCCGAAGAGCAGAGCGCGGTTGCAGAAGAGATCAACCGAAACGTGGTCGCCATCAGCCAGATTGCCGATGAAACCACCACCAATGCACAGGGGATATCAGATAGCGGCGACGAACTCGCCACAATGTCGCATCAACTTCAAAGCGTGGTGAAGCGCTTTATCGTCTAAGCCCGGCTGCCTCTATCAACCCAGGCGGGTGCGATCAGCTACGGTACTCGGCGTTGATTCGCACATAGTCATATGAGAAATCACAGCTCCAGAGCTGTGCCTGATAAGGCGCATCACCCAACACAATCCGCACCGTGATTTCATCCTGCTTCATCACTGCATCACCCGCCGCCTCAGTATATTCAGCCGCGCGCCCGCCATCTCGTACAATACAGACATCATCCAGATAGATCGCAACTCGCCCAACATCAAGCGTCTCGATACCGGCGCGCCCCACCGCTGCGAGTATTCGCCCCCAATTGGGATCGCTAGCGAAAAAAGCGGTCTTCACTAATGGCGAATGGGCGACCGTATAGGCAACCTGCCGACAGTCGGCCTCGCTATTGCCACCCTCGACATCGATGGTGATAAATTTTGTTGCCCCCTCACCATCTCGAATAATTGCTTGCGCCAACACCACACAGACCTCGGTGATCGCCTGCCTAAGCTGCTGATAGGCACCACTCTCTCCGTCATCAAGCGAGACTACCATCGCCTGACCGCTTGCCATCAGCACACACGCATCATTGGTCGAAGTATCGCCATCGACTGAAATACAGTTAAAGGAGCGGTCAGCCGCATACTGTAAACATTGCTGCAGTAATTCTGGCGAGACATTCGCATCGGTCGCCACATAGGCCAGCATTGTCGCCATGTCTGGGCAGATCATCCCAGAACCTTTAGCAATACCGGTGATGGTGACAGATTCATCGCCAATCATAATCTGCCGCGACAAGCCCTTGGGCAGCGTATCGGTTGTCATGATGCCGTGAGCCGCCTGATGCCAGCCGTTTTCATCAAACTGTGCAGGCAGAGATGGAATCGCCGCTACAAATTTGCCCATCGGTAGCGATTCACCAATCACACCGGTCGAAAACGGTAACACCTCATTGGCGTTGCAGCCTGCAGCATCGGCAAGTAATACACAGCTATCCAACGCATCCTGGTGACCTTGCTCACCCGTGCCAGCATTCGCATTACCTGAATTGATCAATAATAGATGCGGCATCGTAGCTGCGAGATGTTCGCGCGCAACCGTCACTGGCGCGGCACAGAAGGCATTGCGCGTAAAAACAGCGGCACACTGCGTGCCCGCTGCTAATTCAAAGGCAACAAGATCGGTACGACCTGAATATTTAATCCCAGCGGCAGCAGTTGCAATACGCACCCCAGCAACAGGAAGCAGTTCGGGTAATTCTAAGGGGAGATTAACGGCCATCGCGGCATTATAGTCGAGAGCCGCTCACATTATCCAGTGAGAGGCCCTATCAAATTAAACGGGAAGGTCCTTATCAGATAAGGATCAGATTCAGATCAGCTCACTTTACCGTGACACTGCTTGTACTTCTTACCAGAGCCGCAAGGACAAGGCTCATTGCGGCCGACTTTACGGCCTTCGCGCACAAATGGCTCATCAGACTCACCGCTCTCAGACTCAAGCAGTCGTTGATCTTCAGCACCCGCAATCAATGATTCCGCTTCAGCATGTTGAAACTGCATGGGTGGTGCTTGATTGCGACGAGCCGCCTCAATCGCTTCAACATCTTCTTCAGCGCGAATCTGTACTCGAGACAAAATCTTAATCACCTCGAGCTTGATGCGATCCAGTAACTGGGTAAACATCTCAAATGACTCTCGCTTGAATTCCTGCTTCGGATTTTTCTGTGCATAGCCACGCAGACCAATACTCTGACGCAGGTAATCCATTGCCGCCAGGTGCTCTTTCCAGAGACCATCCAACACCTGCAACATCGCAGCCTTTTCAAAATGACGAATCACTTCAGCACCCACCTGGGCCTCTTTATCTGCATAGGCCTGCACAATTTCATCAAGCACACGCTGGCGTAACGTCTCTTCGTGCAACTCTTCATCTTTCTTCAACCACTCTGCAACAGGCATCGGCTGTGAAAATTCATTTTTCAGCGCCTCTTCAAGCCCTGGTACATCCCACTGCTCTTCAAGGCTTTGTGGTGGGATAAACCCATCAATCACCTCATGCACGACATCATCTCTAATTTCATTGATGGTGTCAGAAATATCATCCGCTTCCATCAGCTCGTTACGCTGATCGTAAATCACTTTACGTTGATCATTCGCCACATCATCGAATTCAAGCACCTGCTTACGAATGTCAAAGTTATGCCCTTCAACCTTACGCTGCGCATTTTCAATCGCCTTACTCACCCACGGATGCTCAATCGCTTCGCCATCTTCCATCCCCAGCTTTTGCATCATGCCGGAGACACGGTCTGAGGCAAAAATACGCATCAAACTATCTTCAAGCGACAGGTAGAAACGACTTGAACCGGCATCACCCTGGCGTCCCGAACGGCCACGCAGCTGATTATCAATACGACGCGATTCATGACGCTCAGCACTGATGATATACAGACCACCACTTTCCAGCACCTGATCATGGCGCTTTTGCCACTCGCTTTTAACACGATTAATCGCCACTTCGTCATTAGACTTCAGTGCAGCAAGCTCCGCCTCAAGACTACCACCCAGTACGATATCCGTACCTCGACCCGCCATGTTTGTCGCGATCGTCAACGCACCTGGGCTTCCTGCCTGCGCGACAATTTCAGCCTCACGCTCATGCTGCTTGGCATTCAGCACTTCATGCTTAATGCCCGCCTTAGTTAGCGCCTGAGAAAGCAACTCAGAAGACTCAATCGACGCCGTGCCCACCAGCACTGGCTGCTGACGCGCATTACACTCTTTAAGATCTTCGATAATCGCATTGTATTTTTCATTGATGGTCAAATAAACCAGATCACCGTGATCAATACGTTGCATTGGGCGATGGGTTGGAATCACCAACACCTCAAGGTTATAAATCTGTTGAAATTCGAATGCCTCGGTATCAGCGGTACCCGTCATTCCGGATAGCTTTTCATAGACACGAAAATAGTTCTGAAAGGTGATCGAGGCCAACGTCTGGCTTTCCGTCTGAACGGCCACCCCTTCTTTTGCTTCAACCGCCTGATGCAGGCCATCAGACCAACGACGCCCTGGCATTGTGCGACCAGTAAACTCATCGACAATCACAACTTCATTGTTTTTTACGATGTAATCAACATCTTTCTGAAACAGTGCATGCGCCTTAAGCGCCGCATTGAGATGATGCATTAAACTAATATTTGCGGTGTCATAAAGACTAGCGCCTGCATCCAGCAAACCAGCCGCTTCAAGCATCTCTTCAATTTTCTGATGGCCGTCTTCGGTAAAAAAGACCTGCTTTCCTTTTTCATCTACCGAAAAGTCACCAGGGCCTTCCGTCTCACCGTTCTCGCCAACTTGCTCCTGCCGGCTCAATTTCGGAATAAGTTTATTAATCTCATTGTAGCGCTCTGAGCTATCTTCAGCTGGGCCAGAAATAATTAATGGGGTTCGTGCTTCATCGATAAGAATAGAATCCACTTCATCGATAACGGCATAGTTCAGACCACGCTGCACTTTATCTGCAGTGCTGAAGGCCATGTTATCGCGCAGATAATCAAAGCCGTATTCATTATTCGTTCCATAGGTAATGTCGGCAGCGTAAGCAGCCTGCTTTTCCGGGTGATCCAAACCAGAGATGACTACCCCGGTCGTCATTCCTAAAAAGCCGTAAAGCTTACCCATCCACTCCGAATCACGTGTGGCTAGATAGTCATTGACGGTGATAACGTGAACACCCTTACCGCTCAGTGCATTAAGGTAGGCTGGCAAAGTTGCCACAAGTGTTTTACCTTCACCCGTGCGCATCTCAGAAATTTTCCCCTGATGCAGCACCATGCCACCAATCATCTGAACATCAAAGTGGCGCATGCCAAGGGCTCGCTTGCCTGCCTCTCTAACGACCGCAAAGGCCTCAGGCAGCAGATCGTCAAGCGTGGTGCCCGTATTGTAGCGCTCACGGAATTCATCCGTCTTCTGGCGTAACTCATCATCCGAAAGCGCCTCAAAGGCAGGCTCGAATGCATTGATCTTATCCACAATGCCGTTCAGCTTTTTAAGCTGACGATCATTGCGGCTTCCAAAAACCTTATTGAAAACCTTATTAAGCATGAATACCCAAGGGCGACTGATATGTGTCGCGTCGACTAGTTTTATAATTTAATTATCACAACACCCGAAGATCATCTCGAATCTAGCGTGCTGCATTTATATATTTAATCGGATCAACTAAACGTCCGTTTTTTAATACTTCATAGTGTACGTGCGGCCCGGTTGAGCGTCCACTGGATCCCATCAACGCAATGCGCTGCCCTTTCTCAACCTCAACCCCACTCTGGACTAGAATCTTACTATTATGACCATAGCGTGTCACATAACCATTTCCATGGTTGATCTCCACCAGGTTGCCGTAACCATAGCGTGTACCAGCCCATGTGACCACCCCCGCCGCAGACGCAATCACACCAGAACCATCTTTTCCAGCAAAATCAACACCTTTATGCCGGGCTTGCAGGCCAGTAAACGGGTCAGCTCGCATCCCGTAGTAAGATGAAATCCAGCCCTTTTCAATCGGTCGTCCCGCTGGAAAAACCTCCCCCTCCAACTCACGCCCCATATAAAAGGCTTCCATCACCCGCAGTTGCTGCTCACGATCATCTAGCTGGGCCGCCAACTCGTCTAAAGACGTTAAAAAATCAGGCACTTCAATCTCAGCCAACGATTGCGATTCACCCTCTGGGCCACCCTGAGCTGGGGGCTTGGTAAAGTTGAATTCTCCTCTACCTAGACTCGCCTTCTCCGTCAAACGTCGCCCAAGTGCATTCAACCTGATCGTATGTGCCTGCAAATCACCCAAACGAACAGCCAAAGCATTCATATTCTCACGTGCGGCGCGAGTCGTTTCTGCCAACTCATCGCGATGACGCAGCATCTCAGTTTCCCAGTCACCTGGCAGTGCTTGATTACTCGCCTGAGATTTACCCATTTCATAACCGGCATACATCACACTGCCAGGCAAAATAACAACAAAAAACAGCAAAATAAGCAGCAGCTTATTTTTACCTAAATTAATGCTTGAGGATTTTCTCGCTTTCTTTGAAAACAGAATGATGTTCATCTATCCTTACTCACTATCAATTCTTTCCAATTCACTGAAACCACAAAATGCGCTATAGCAACTCTGTAAAAAAACTTCTGAGCAACGGCAATTCAACACCGCTCCGCCGTTTAACTCAGTTCTCACGCCAACTGACAGAGCTTAGCGCACTCATTCAGAGCTGCTTACCGATGCCACTGCAAGGACATTGCCAAGCAGTCAATATTCGAGGAAAAGCCCTTATATTACAAACAGAAAGCCCTGCCTGGGCATCACAACTTCGCTTTTATACACCCGCTATGCTATCGACTCTGACTCATCATCGCTGCAATTATATCAAAGAGATTAACATCCGGATAAAACCTGTATCGGCCCCTGCACCAAGCTACACAAGAGACAAATTGAAGATTTCTTCTCAATCTGCGACCTTGATCAACAGCCTCGCCGAGTCCACCCCTCACAGTAAGCTAAAACAGTCTTTACTGCGACTAGCCAGCCGAAGATCAGATAAATCGTAGCAACAATCGACGGCTAAATGTGGGTTTAACCCGCAGGTATTGGCTGGGCAAATGAGATCGGTGCCGGCTTGCCTTCCTCTTCAAAGGTCACGAGTTCCCACGCATCCTTGTCAGCCACCAACGTCCGCAACAGATGATTATTAAGATCATGCCCCGATTTATGCCCACTAAAGGCACCAATCAGACTATGCCCTAGCAGATAGAGGTCACCAATCGCATCCAGCACTTTATGCTTCACAAATTCATCGTCGTTACGAAGGCCGTCTTCATTTAAGATGCGGTCGTCATCAACCACAATAGCATTTTTCATGCTGCCACCGAGCGCCAGGTTCTTTTCCCTCAACCACTCGATATCACGCATAAAGCCAAAAGTACGCGCACGACTCACCTCTTTTACAAATGAAGTGGTGGAGAAATCGACGGTTGCCTCTCGTGCTTTACCATCAAATGCCGGGTGCTGGAAATCAATCGCAAATGAAACCTTAAACCCTTCAAATGGATCAAAACGCGCCCATTTGTCGCCATCTTGCACGATCACAGGTTTTTTAATACGGATAAAACGCTTCGGCGCAGGCTGTTCTTCGATCCCGGCTGATTGAATCAAGAAAACAAACGGCCCAGCACTGCCATCCATAATCGGCACTTCGGACGCGCTCAATTCAACATAGGCATTATCGATTCCAAGACCTGCAAACGCAGAAAGTAGATGCTCGACTGTAGAGATACGCACGCCATCTTTAATCAGCGTTGTGGAAAGCCTTGTATCACCTACATTTTCTTCTTTTGCTTCAATTTCAACAGGCTCGTCAAGGTCAACGCGACGAAAAACAATCCCTCTATCCACCGGGGCCGGACGCAGGGTCAAATAGATCTTCTCCCCGGTATGCAGCCCAACACCTGTGGCTCGAATGACATTTTTCAGAGTACGTTGCTTAATCATTTACTTATTTTCCCACCCGCTCCACACACTGACAGATCACGAGCCAAATTAATTCCACACGGCCATCTGCCGATCCCGGCGGATATTAGCATAGCCACACCACCCTGCATAGAAACAGGGTGTTCTTCGGCAATCAAATCAGTGTCGTTTTTGCGAGAAAAACGACCCCGTCACACTCTGGATTATTCGTCCGCGCTTAATCTGCCTGACGTCGTAAAAAGGCCGGCACATCCAGATAATCCAGGTTGGTGTTATCTGCCGAGATTCCACTCTGATCAGCGGCAGTGGTCTGATTACGAATAACCGTTGGACGATCCAGCTTGTTGTAATCCACTTCACCCGCATTGGTTTTCGAGATCAACTTCACTGGCTTGGCTTCTAACTTAACCGAAGCCTGTCCCAGGCCTGTCGCCACCACGGTAACGCGTAGCTCATCCCCCATATCCGCATCAATCACCGTACCGACCACAACAGTCGCATCGTCAGAAGCAAATTCCTTCACGGTATTACCCACTTCTTCAAATTCACCAATCGTCATACTCAGACCAGCCGTTACATTCACCAGAATACCGTGAGCACCCGCAAGATTTACATCTTCAAGTAATGGACTCGCAATCGCTGCTTCAGCCGCTTCACGCGCACGATGCTCTCCGCAAGAACTGCCAGAGCCCATCATCGCCATGCCCATTTCAGACATCACGGTGCGTACATCCGCGAAATCGACATTGATCAAACCAGGGCGAGTAATCAACTCAGCAATACCCTGCACTGCGCCAAGCAATACATCATTGGCAGATTTAAACGCATCCAGTAATGATGCATCTTTACCCAGCACTGATAGTAGCTTTTCATTTGGAATCGTGATCAGCGAATCAACATGCTCACCCAACGCTTCGATCCCTTCATCAGCAATGCGCGCACGCTTTTTACCTTCAAAAGGAAAAGGCTTGGTGACAACTGCCACGGTCAAAATCCCCAGCTCTTTTGCCGTCTGTGCAACAATCGGCGCCGCACCAGTACCGGTACCACCACCCATACCCGCAGTGATAAAGACCATATCTGCACCTTCAATAATTTCAGCAATACGCTCACGATCTTCCATCGCTGCCTGACGACCAATCTCAGGGTTTGCTCCAGCACCCAACCCTTTAGTCACAGTGTTGCCTAACTGCAAGGTTGTTCTTGCTGATGAGTTTTTTAATGCCTGAGCATCGGTGTTGGCACAGATAAAATCAACACCATCTATGTCCGCAGATACCATATGCTCTACCGCATTACCGCCACCACCACCGACGCCAACTACTTTAATCACTGCGTTCTGGCTATATGCATCCATTAATTCAAACATTATATTTCTCCTTTGATACTATTCATTACAATTATTTTTGATGACAACAAACTTAAAAATTACCCTGAAACCAGCTCTTCATCCTCGCCCAGATACCGCCGCCGCCCGAATCCCCTAGATTCGGATTTTTCATATGTCGCTGTGTATGCCCATACAGCAGCAACCCTACGCCCGTTGCATGGATAGGGTTACGCACCACATCAACCAACCCCTCCACATACTGAGGAACACCCAATCGAACTGGCATGTGAAAGATCTCTTCCGCCAACTCGATCACCCCCTCCATCTTCGATGTACCACCTGTTAACACCACACCCGCTGCAATCAGGTCATCAAAACCACTTCGACGTAGCTCTGCCTGAATCAACGTAAACAGCTCTTCATATCTAGGCTCAACCACCTCAGCCAATGTCTGTCGCGCCAAACGTCTTGCAGGGCGGTCACCGACACTGGGCACTTCAATGGTCTCTTCGGGGCTTGCTAGCTGCGTTAGCGCACAGCCATATTTAATTTTAATCTCTTCCGCGTATTGTGTCGGTGTACGCAGTGCAACTGCGATGTCATTGGTGACCTGATCACCCGCGATTGGAATCACCGCGGTATGTCGAATTGAACCATCAGTAAAGATAGCGATATCCGTTGTGCCACCACCGATATCAACCAGACAGACACCGAGCTCTTTTTCATCATCCATCAACACGGAGTAACTTGAAGCAAGCTGTTCAAGAATCACATCATCCACTTCAAGCCCGCAGCGTCGCACACACTTAATAATATTTTGTGCCGCACTCACCGCACCGGTCACCATATGCACCTTCGCCTCAAGTCGTACACCCGACATCCCAATCGGTTCTTTAATCCCTTCCTGGTTATCGATGATGAATTCCTGCGGCAGGATATGCAGAATTTTTTGATCCGCTGGAATCGCCACCGCACGTGCCGCATCAATCACACGATCGACATCACCAGCAGCAATTTCACTATCACGAATCGCAACGATGCCGTGCGAATTAAGACTTCGGATATGACTACCTGCAATACCAGCATAGACCGCATGTATTTCGCAGCCCGCCATCAACTCTGCCTCTTCCACTGCACGTTGAATCGATTGCACCGTCGATTCGATGTTAACCACCACCCCTTTTTTAAGGCCTTTAGATGGATGAGAACCGATGCCGATAATCTCGATCTTATCGTTCTCAGTGATTTCACCCACAATTGCCACCACCTTTGAGGTGCCGATATCCAGGCCGACAATCAGATCTTTTTCATCTTTTCTAGACATGGTTCTGCCTCTCTCCAAGCTCAACCCTGCTATTAATCCAATGATCAACTCTTAGCAATTTCATTTTCATTTCCAGTCACTGCATTCCAACGTACGGCGAAACCATTGGGATAACGCAAATCAACCTCGTCGATTTTTTGCTCCCACGCCTTCAATACCTTCGGGTAGATCTCAATAAAGCGCGTCAGGCGCACTTCGCTCTCTTTCCGCCCCAACAACAACTTCACCCCACTATTCAAAGTCACCAGCCATGCACGCCGCTCATCCTGCTCCAGACGCATAATTGACAATTCATGCACCGCCAACATCCCATCAAGCTTTCGATATTGCGCCAGCACAACAACACCGTCACTGGCAGGGCCAGCCAACTCTGGCAAGTGGCTAAATGTCACGCTATCCTGCGGAAAAAACAGCTCACCATTCGGACTCACCAGGCCTCGATCACGCCAACGCGCAACCGCCGTTTGCTCTTCCAATGAGATATAAAGCGTGTCAGGCCACACTCGTCTCACCGATGCCTGCTTTACCCACGGCAATGTTTCGATTGCCAGCTTGACCTTTTCAACATCCACACCTAAAAAACCGTACTCACTAAAACTTGCCGCAACACGCTTCACATCAAGCGGCTTCACTTGGTCAAACATCCCTTCTACCTGCACCGACTTAATCTGCATCGATTGTGGATCAACCAACTCTACCGCCATGCGTTCACCAGCAAACGCGATCACTAGTAACAGCGCCATCGCACCACCCACACGAGGCAGCCAACGCTTAAACGCATCCAGCAAAGGACGCGGCTGTTTTTCGCTGTCCTTACTCGCCATCGAGATCACCCTCCGCTACCACACTGGTTTCGAGAATGCGCCACACCAGCTGATCAAACTCAATGCCCGCTGCCTTCGCCGCCATCGGTACCAAACTATGATCCGTCATCCCTGGCACTGTATTAACCTCAATCAACCACGCGTCACCCTGCAGATCGCACATCAAATCGACACGACCCCAGCCACGGCACCCCACCGCATAAAATGCATTGAGCGCAAGTTGCTGTAGCGCCTTTTCCTGTACATCACTCAAGCCACAAGGACAGATGTAACCGGTATCATCCGATTGATACTTCGCTTCAAAATCATAAAACTCCCGCGCCGTTTCAACGCGAATCAATGGCAACGCTTCGCCCTGTAAAATCGCAACGGTATATTCCGCCCCATCGACCCAATGTTCCGCCAATACATCCGCACCATTTTCCGCCGCCTTTTGCCACGCAGATGAAAGCGCTTCGGCCTTCATCACTTTACTCATGCCAATACTAGAGCCTTCCGTTGCAGGCTTAACAATCATGGGCAGACCAATTTCACGCGCGACTTGCATAAAATCGCTATCACCATCCAGCACTTTATATGCAGGTGTCGATAATCCTGCACCCTGCCATAGCTGTTTGCTGCGCAACTTATCCATCCCTAATGCAGAACCCATTACACCCGTTCCGGTATAGGGCAGACCTATCGCCTCTAATGCACCTTGTATTACGCCATCTTCACCACCGCGACCGTGCAAAATAATAAACGCGCGATCAAAGCCTGACTGACGAATCTGCAATAGATCATCTTTCGCAGGATCAACCGCATGCGCATCAACGCCGCTACGCAACAGTGATTGCAACACCGCATCACCACTCTTGAGTGAGATTTCACGCTCCGAGGAGTTACCACCCATCAACACGGCAACCTTTCCAAAGTGTGCAGCTTGTTCAATACGCTGTTCCATTACCCTTGCACATCTCCCGTGAGTGCATCACCAACAATGTGCACCTCAGGCTCCAGCCGGATGCCGTGCTCTTTCTCTACCCGTGCCATCACATACTGAATTAATGTTTCAATATCGGTTGCACTCGCATCGCCACTATTAATGATGAAGTTCGCATGTTTTTCTGACACCACCGCACCACCAATCGCATATCCTTTTAACCCACAGGCTTCAATTAAACGTCCAGCATGATCACCTTCAGGATTACGAAACACCGAGCCACAGCTTGCCTGCCCAGTCGGCTGGGTTTCGTTGCGCTTTTCGAGTAATGCCTTGGTGCGCGCCAGCCCGTCCTGGCGCTCAAACTTGAGACGAAAATGACCCGCTATAAACCACTCATCCGGCAACCCCACCACACTTCTGTATGCGATCTTGTACTCTTCTGGTGTACGCAGATAATGTCGACCATGTCGATCCATCGTCTCAACCGCTTCAACAATCGGCCAGGTTTCGCCGCCAAAGGCACCGGCATTCATCGCCAATGCGCCACCCACAGTGCCAGGGATGCCAATCAAAAACTCAGCGCCCGCCAGACCAAAGCGCACGCTAAAGCGAGCAAGCTTTGCACAAGGGACGCCCGCCTCCGCTCGAATCAAATCACTTTCTAATAACGCCAGCTTTCCCAACACCCCTTTGGTACAGATCACCACACCATTAATGCCGCCATCTCTAACCAATAAGTTGCTACCCAATCCGACCCAGACAATCTCTTCATCAGCCGATGTTTTCGCTAAAAAAGTAGCGAGCTCTTCGATCGAGTCAGGTTTAAAAAAGCGCTTCGCCACACCACCCGCACGCCACGAGGTGTGACGTGACATCGGTTCACTGGTTCGCAACTCACCCATAAAGACCTCGCCTTTGCCAGAGATTGTTGTTTCGAGAATGACCGTCACCGCTAAGCTCCCCCGCTTCCATTTCGCAATGTTTTTTCTAACCGTGCAGCAATGGTTCCGACATCACCCGCGCCCAATGTCAGCAATACATCCCCCTGCTGCAACAGGCCAGATAACACCCGCTCCAACTCATCGTTATCTTCTATAAAAACGGGGTCGACCTGGTTACGCGTGCGAATGGCGCGGCATAAGGCACGTGAATCGGCACCCGCGATAGGCGTCTCTCCAGCGGCATAGACATCGAGCATCAACAACACATCCGCCTCTGATAACTCTTTGGCAAAATCATCAAACAGCTCCTGCGTGCGGGTATAACGGTGCGGTTGAAATACCACCACCAGACGTCGTCCTGACCAGCCATCACGAATCGCAGCAATTGCGGCGGCCGCTTCACGTGGATGATGCCCATAATCATCGATCATCAACACTTCACCCACACTGGTTTCAAGCTCGCCATAAACATGAAAACGGCGACCGATCCCCTGAAAGTTTTCAAGCCCTTTCAGAATAGCGGCATCATCAACACCCAGCTCATGCGCAACCGCAATCGCCGCCGTGGCATTCAATACATTATGTTTGCCCGCCATATTAAGTGTGACATCAAGCCACTGCGGCTCACCGGCACGCGAGACTTTAAATTTTGTAATGGCCTGCTGCTGACGAATATCAGAGATCTGAATATCTGCCTTCTCCGATGTGCCGTAGGTCAGCAGAGGACGTGACACTTCAGGCATCACCTCTTTCACCACAGGATCATCCAGACAGACCACCGCCAGCCCATAAAAAGGCAGGTGATGCAGGAACTCAACAAAGGTTTGGCGTAACACAGCGAAGTCACCACCATAGGTACTCAGATGATCCGCATCGATATTGGTCACCACTGCCAATACCGGCTGCAGATGTAAAAAAGAGGCATCACTTTCATCCGCCTCAGCGACCAGATACTGCCCTGCGCCAAGACGTGCGTTGCCGCCAGTACTATTTAGCTGTCCGCCAATAACATAAGTAGGATCTAACCCACCTTCAGCCAACACGCTGGCAATCAAACTGGTGGTGGTGGTTTTACCGTGAGTACCCGCCACCGCGATGCCGTAACGAAAACGCATCAACTCAGCCAACATCTCTGCGCGTGGAATCACCGGAATATGCAATCGATTTGCGGCCACAATTTCAGGATTATCATCTTTAACCGCGGTCGATTTAACCACTACATCACACCCATCAACCACTGATTCATCGTGACCAATCGAGAGCTGCATACCGCGCGCAACAAGCCGCTGAGTGGTCGCATTCGCCCGCATATCAGAACCACTCACCTGATAACCCAGGTTAAGCAATACTTCCGCAATGCCGCTCATCCCAGCACCACCGGCACCAATAAAATGAATGCGCTTAACGCGCGCCATCCACTTATTACTATCAGGCTGTATGATCATCGAATCAGGCATGCGCCACCTCCATACAGACATCCGCAACCTGCTTAGCCGCATCATTCTTTGCAAGCGCGCGACCTTTTTCGGCCATCACTAAAAGGTGCGTTCGCACACCAGCCACATCACCATGCTGCTGGTAAAACCCCGACCATAGTTCCGATAGTTTTTCTGCGCTCAACTCATCCTGCCTAACCATTATTGCTGCACCTGCATCCACCAGGAATGCTGCGTTATGCGCCTGATGATCATCAACGGCGTATGGAAAAGGGACTAGCAGCGCTGCTACACCAGCCGCGCTCAACTCTGAAATTGTTAATGCACCGGCTCGACACAACACCAGATCAGCCCAGCCGTAGGCCTCTGCCATATCGTCAATAAAAGGTTCGACTCGCGCGGTCACTGACTGATCACGATAACCGTCTCGCGCTTCATCAATCAGGCGCTCACCAGCCTGATGCCAGATTTCAGGGCGTTCATTTTCAGGGACTGCTTTCATCGCCAGCGGCACAACGCGATTTAATGACTGCGCACCAAGACTGCCACCCAGCACTAATAGACGCAGCGGGCCTGAACGTTCTTCAAAGCGCGCTTTAGGTATTGGTAGTGCTGCGATCGCCGCGCGCACTGGATTACCCACCAATTGAGGATTCGTTTTTTCCTGCAACGCCTTTGGAAAGGCCTGCATCGTGGTCGTTGCCACTCGTGCCAATAGACGATTGGTCATACCCGCAATCGCATTTTGCTCATGAATCACCAGTGGCTTATGCAGCATCCAGCTCATCAAACCACCGGGGCCCGCCACAAAGCCACCCATGCCTAGCACCGCCATTGGGCGACAACGCATGATAATCACAAAGGATTGAAACAGCGCAGAGACCAGTTTAAACGGCGCCAGCAACCAGCTAACAACGCCTTTACCACGCAGCCCATTGACACTCACCCACTCCATTGGAATACCGGCATCAGGTACCACCTTCGCTTCAATGCCGCGACGCGTACCCATCCAGATCACCTCAACACCACGCGCCTGTAACTCCTGCGCAACTGCCAATGCAGGAAAGACATGCCCACCGGTACCACCCGCCATGATCATGATCCGAGTCACCATGCCTTGGCTCCTTCGGCTTTATCACCTTTTTTATTACCGACAGCCTTTTTATGATTATCGTATTCAATCAGACGTCGCTCGTAATCCACCCGCAATAGCAGCGCAATCGCAAGGCACATCACCAGCACGCTACTGCCGCCATAACTCATAAATGGCAACGTTAATCCTTTAGTCGGTAATACACCCATGTTGACGCCAATATTGATAAACGCCTGAATACCAATCCAGATGCCAATGCCGTAGGCAAGATAAGAGGCGAAACGCATCCCGAGCTTCTCCGCCATGCGCCCGACCATAAAGGCGCGTATCACCACAAAACAGAACAGTGCAATGATCGTCAGGCCACCAACAAATCCCAGCTCTTCCGAAATCACTGCAAATAGAAAATCGGTATGTGCCTCTGGCAGGTAAAACAGTTTTTGCACACTACTACCCAGCCCCACACCAAACCATTCACCACGCCCAAAGGCGATCAATGCCTGCGTTAACTGGAAGCCACTATTGAAGGGGTCTGCCCATGGGTCCATGAAACCAGTAATGCGTTCCATGCGATATGGTGACGAGATCGCCAGTGCCGCCATCGCCAGCGACATCAATACCATCAACACAAGAAACTGAGAGAAGCGTACGCCACCGAGAAACATCATCGCCATCGCAGTTGCTAAAATCACCGCGGCCGCGCCAAAATCAGGCTCCGCCAATAACAACACGCATACTAGCGCCAGCACCGCCATCGGGCGCACAAAACCACCTAATGCGGTCTGCATCGATTCACCATGCCGCACCAGATAGCCCGCCATATAGATAATGACAAAGAGCTTGGCAAATTCCGACGGTTGCACATTAACGATGCCCAGTGACAACCAGCGCATGCTACCGTTGACCTCACGGCCAACCCCCGGTATCAACACCAGAATTAATGACAGCACACCCGCCATCAGGAAATAGCCGCCCATCTTTTCCCAGAACTCAAGCGGCACACGCAATAGCGCTGCTGCTGCCAGCACGCCAATCGTGACGTAGATCATCTGGCGAATCAGATAGTAGAGCGGTTGGTCCAGTTTTCGATCTGCAATCTCAAACGATGAAGAACCCACCATCACGATGCCAATACCCAGCAACATAAAGATCACAAACAACAACCAGTAATCGGTGACGAACTTAACATCCGTGATACGTGGCTGCTTCGACTTAATCGTCACCACTTCTTCAGCGCTCGGCTTGCGGAAGGCCATTGCACGACTCATGCAAGCACCTCCTTAACCGCGCTGATAAAGGCTTCACCACGCGCTTCGAACCCACTAAACATATCAAAACTGGCACAGGCGGGTGATAGCAGCACCACATCGCCAGGCTGTGCCAGCTGCGTCGCGCGAACAACTGCGGCATCGATCGAATTCACATGCATGACCGGCACAACGCCATCAATCGCAGCCTCAATTAACGGCGCATCCTGCCCAATCAAAATGACAGCGCGCGCCTTCTCGGCCAACACTGGCTTGAGCGCGCTAAAGTCTGCATCTTTACCAACCCCACCGGCAATCAACACCACTGGCGAGTCAACGCCCTGCAGTGCTGCTACGGTTGCACCAACATTGGTGCCCTTTGAATCATTAAACCAGCTAACACTGTTTTTTTCTGCCACCCACTGCATCCGGTGAGGCAGGCCAGCAAAGCGCTTCAAGCCATCAACAATGGCAACGCTATCGATACCAACGCTATCCGCCAACGCTGCTGCAGCCAATGCATTTGCAATATTATGTGAACCCTTCAGCGCCAACTCATCAACAGGCATCAACAGCTGCCCACCCTTTGCCAGGTAACGCACGCCATCTTGTAACTTCACACCGAAATTATTTTCAGACGGCTCATCCAACCCAAATGAACAGCTGGTTCGATCGTGATAGTCGGACTTGTTAAGCGCCTCATCTTCACGGTTCCAGATCACCACACCATCACCACGTGTGACGCGCTGTTTAGCTTCAAGATAGTGAGCCAAATCGTCATAACGATCCAGATGGTCTGGGCTAAGGTTCAAAACGACAGAGGCTGCCGCATTTAATTCATGAGTAGTTTCCAATTGAAAGCTGGATAGCTCAAGCACATAAAAATCAACCTCATCACTAGTGGCTGATGATGGAATCAAATCCAGCACCGGAATGCCAATGTTGCCGCCCATCGCTACCTGCTTACCGGCACAACGTAGAATTTCATGCAGTAATTCAGTCACGGTACTTTTACCATTCGAGCCAGTAATCGCCAGCACTGGCGCATTGATGTGGCGCGCAAAGAGATCGATATCGCCGATCACAGGAATGCCTGCGGCTATCGCAGCCGCTATTGCAGGTGTCTGCAGTGAAACGCCCGGACTCAACATGATTTCACGACAGTTCAAAAACAGACGTTCATCGAATGAACCCAGCTGTACTTCTACCTCGGGCAGCTCAGCATGCAATGCAGCCAGAGCAGGGGGTGCTTCACGACTATCAACCACCAACAACGGCACATTGCGAGCGCTCAAAAAGCGCGCGCAGGAAAGCCCGGTCTTACCAAGACCGACGATCAAACTCCGCTGTTTAGCCACATCATTCATTGCACTGTTTGCTACCCACTCCATACCAGCCGAATCATTCACTGATTCAGTCTTTGTTACTCGCAGCGGTTCCGCCACGGTTTGTTCAGTTAGGACTTGTTCAATTGAGTTGACCACTAGCCTCACCTGATCTTCAACGAAGCCAGTCCGATTAACACCAGAATCACCGTAATAATCCAGAAACGAACAATCACGCGCGGCTCTGGCCATCCCTTTAATTCAAAATGGTGATGCAGTGGCGCCATGCGAAAAACCCGCTTGCCGGTCAATTTATAAGAGGCCACCTGAATCATCACCGAGGCGGTCTCTGCAACAAAAATACCGCCCATAATTAGCAATACAATCTCCTGCCGTACAACCACAGCAACCACACCCAGTGCAGCACCCAGCGCCAGCGCACCAACATCACCCATAAAGACCTGCGCAGGATGAGTGTTAAACCATAAAAAACCGAGGCCGGCACCGGCCAGTGCGCCACAGAAAATCGCCACTTCACCGACACCTGCGACATAGGGAATACCGAGATAGGCGGCAAATTTCACATGCCCCGTCACATAGGCAAAAATCCCCAGGGCACTGGCGACCATTACCGTCGGCATAATCGCAAGCCCATCAAGCCCATCAGTCAGATTCACCGCATTGCTAAAACCGACGATCATCAAGTAGGTCAGCAGGATATACATGATGCCGAGGTCTATCGCGACATCCTTTATAAAGGGGAAAATAAGCTGTGTTTCGATCGGCATTTTTGCTGTCGCATAGAGAAAAACAGCAGCGGCAAGACCGGCAACTGACTGCCACATAAATTTTTTACGCGCGCTCAGCCCATCAGAGCTGCCACCCACAATCTTACGGTAATCATCAATCCAGCCGATCGCACCAAACATTAACGTGACGATTAGCACTACCCACACATAACGATTACCAAGGTCACCCCACAGCAGCGTACTGATCGCAATCGCCACCAGAATCAGCGCGCCACCCATGGTTGGCGTACCCGATTTAATCAGATGACTCTGCGGCCCATCATCACGAATATTCTGACCAATCTGATAATGATTCAATTTACGAATCATGACCGGACCAACCACAAAAGAGATAATCAATGCCGTCAGCACACCTAAAATTGCGCGCAATGTCAGGTATTGGAAAACACCAAAACCACTGTAACTCTCGGCTAAATATTCTGTCAGTAGTAGTAGCATCTTAGCCCCCTACCCCTGCAGCTCGCGCAAAGACGACATCTTTATCTGCACCACCCGACAAGCCATCTTCCGCTAACAGGGCCGCGACAACTCGCTCCATCTGCATACTGCGCGATCCTTTCACCATCACCGTCGCGCGCTTGCCAGAGGATGCTAACGCAGCCTTTAGTTCATCAATCAATTCATCTTGAGACGCAAAATGACTCGCCTTGTCACCAAATGTCTGCGCGCTGTGTTGTGCCATTTCGCCAAAGGTAAAGAGTCGATCAATACCGCAACACTTCGCCTGCTCACCCATCTGTTGATGCATACTCACCGCATGCTCACCCAACTCACCCATATCCGCTAACACCAGAATTTTTTCGCCGTCGTTACTCTCATTCAGTACATCTAATCCCGCCTGCAATGAGGCGGGATTGGCGTTGTATGTATCATCAATCACGGTCACACCAGCCGAGTTTTGTTTAATCTGCAATCGACCACCGACAGCAGCCAGCGCCTGCAAGCCATCTTTCACCGCTTCTAGCGTTGCACCTGCCGCAATAGCTGCAGCACTTGCCGCGAGGGCGTTCATCACATTATGTCGCCCCGGTAGTGGCAACATGACATCAACACTCGTTGCGCCAGCATGTAATTTAAAACGGTAACCGGCACCCACTACCGGCTGTAGATCAGTTCCCGACACATCAGCGGGGTGATTGATACCAAAATGTTGATGCGCTATCGCCGCACAGATCGAGTCCCATACCGCGGTATATTTATCATCCGCATTGATAATCGCTACGCCATCTTTTTGTAGCCCTTCAAAGATTTCACCTTTAGCTTTAGCGACACCGGCGATATCACCAAAGCCTTCAAGATGAGCAGGGCCTGCGTTATTAAGCAATGCAACCGTCGGCTTGGCCAGATTGGTGAGATAACGAATTTCACCGTGGTGATTCGCCCCCATCTCAATCACCGCATAACGGTGTTCGCTATTGATTCGCATCAGCGTCAGTGGCACACCGATTTCATTATTCAGATTACCCTTAGTCGCCAATACTTTTCCCTGCTGAGAAAGAATCGATGCCAGCATCTCTTTGACGGTGGTTTTACCATTGCTACCGGTCACCGCAATCACAGGGATTTGATATTGCATCCGCCATGCCGATGCCAACTCACCCAGCGCTCGGCGGCTATCGCTCACAATCACTTGAGGCAAATCACTCTCAACGAATTGCTCCACTAATAGCGCAATTGCACCACCCTGCTCTGCCGCCTTAACAAAGGCGTGGCCATCAAAGTTTGGCCCTTTTAATGCGACAAACAGTTCACCCGTTTTAATTGAGCGACTGTCGATACTTAGCGCAGAGAACTCAACATCCTGGCCCTGTAATTTTCCGCCACAGATCTGCGCCAATTGAGACAGACAAAAGGTGTTATGAGAGGCCTGCGACATCACGCGACCTCCTGCAAAATTGATTGCACACATTCACGATCACTAAATGGCAATGTCTGCTCACCCACGATCTGATACGACTCATGCCCTTTACCGGCCACCACCACCACATCATCAGCTCCGGCACTTTTCAATGCCGTGCTAATGGCTGTCGCACGCTCATGAATCACAGCCACTTTTTTACCCAAGGCAATACCCGCCACAATATCGTGAACAATCACCACAGCATCTTCACTGCGAGGGTTATCATCGGTAATTATTATTTCATCTGCGTACTGCGAAGCAACCGCCCCCATCAATGGGCGCTTACCACTATCACGATCACCACCGCAACCAAAGACACAGATCAGACGACCACGACAATGATCCCGCAGTGCAAGCAACACACTCTGCAACGCATCTGGGGTGTGGGCATAATCAATCACGACCAGTGGCTGCTCGCCTTCACCGCCAAGACGCTCCATGCGGCCACTGGCATTACGCACCTGCGCCAGTAACGCCAACGCTTTATCCAGCGCCACATCCATCAGCAACAGCACCGACAACACCGCCAGTAAATTACTCGCGTTAAATGCACCCAATAAGTGCTCGCTTCGCAATACGCCATTTCCCCAGGAGGAAACAATACGCATCTCGATACCAGATTCATCCAGCCGAGTCACCGCGCCATAGACACCCCGCGATTTAAGCAACGCAGTAACATCCTGCGACTCATTGATCAGCCCATACGCCACTGCATTCACATCAGTAGGCAGCGTCGCTAGCAGCTCTTTACCGAAGGCATCATCGCGATTGATCACCGCGTGACTCAATCCCGCTATATCAAACAGTTTGCGCTTGGCTGCGCCATAAGACTCAAGGTCACCGTGATAATCAAGATGATCACGGGTTAAATTTGTAAACACCGCAACATCAAAGGCAACCGCCGCAACCCGCGCCTGTTCAAGCGCATGTGATGACACTTCCATCACGACACTGCTTGCGCCTGCATCAACCATCTCTTTTAAATGAGACTGCAACACCACTGCGTTCGGCGTGGTATGCGTCGCCACCTGTAGTGCATCTGGCAGGCCGTAACCCAACGTTCCCATCACACCACATCGGTCGCCATTCAACTGCAACACCTGCGACAAAAAATGACAGCATGAAGTTTTACCATTGGTACCGGTCACGCCGACCACAAACAGTTGCTGCGATGGATCTGCAAAAAAGCGCGAGGCGATCATGCCCACTTTCTGCTGTAATTCATTTATGCGGATCATCGGCACTCGGTTTACGAGTGAGGCTTCAACATCGCCATCAAAGACAACCGCACTTGCCCCAGCCGCAATTGCATCCTGAATATATTGCGTGCCGTCAGCGCTAGCGCCTCGGTATGCTATAAATAGATCGCCAGCAGATATCTCACGGCTATCAATCGTTAGTCCATGCACATCACAGTCGTTAGCTGCCGTCACATCCGACAGACCCGCCAGTAAATGGCGTAATGATTGCCCACCACGTTTCACTGCAGCGCCACTCATAAGTGACTCCCGACCGCAGCGTGCAGTGTTGATTCGTCCTGCTTAGGCAGCGCATGCTCTGCGATTTTCTGATTCAGGCGCTTCATATCAAAACGCGGCACATCATCGGGCACGACGCCTAACTGACGTAACGCACCACCCATCACCTTGGAAAAAGCGGGCGCTGCGGCCTGGCCACCGTGATACGCTTCAGTGCGAGGTTCATTGATCATCACCACTGCAACCAGACGCGGATCACTCACCGGTGCCATACCGGCAAAGATAGAGATATAACGCTCTTCCGAATAACCACCGACATCAGATTTATGCACGGTACCGGTCTTGCCTGCAACGCGATAACCCACCACGCCCGCCTTAACACCCGTGCCCTTTTCAGAGACCACCGCCTCCATCATCTTGAGCACACGCTTCGCCACTGCCGGTTCCATTACCTGCTCCGGCTCTAGCGGCTCACCATCCAGCGCAAGAAAAGAGGCCGGACTGACCCGCCCCTCATTTGCCAGCACAACATAGGCCTGCGCTAACTGTAGCGAGGTCACCGACATGCCGTAACCAAACGAGAACGTGGCCTGATCGATATCACTCCACTTCCAGTGATCCGTCATCAAGCCAGAAACTTCACCGGGAAAGCCGCTATGCGTTAGTGAACCAAAGCCTGCACGCGAATAAACATCCCATAATTTTTCAGGCTCCAGCGCGAGTGCCAGCTTACTCGCGCCAACATTACTCGACTTAACCAGAATGTCGGTCAGATTAAGATTGCCGTAATTCTTTGGATCGCGCACCGTGTCGCGCCCCACGCGGTAATAGCCCGGTGCGGTTCTGATCACATTGCCAGGCAGGTATTTTTTAGACTCAAGCGCCGCTGCAACCGTGAAGGGCTTCATTGTAGAACCCGGCTCAAACACATCGGTCACAGCGCGGTTACGCACGTGACTATTTTTCAACGTACTGCGATTGTTCGGGTTATATGATGGCTGATTAACCATCGCCAGCACTTCGCTGGTTTTAGCATCAAGCACAACGATTGAACCAGAGCGTGCACGGTGATCACGCATCGCTGTTTTCAATTCACGATAGGCAAGATACTGAATGTTACGATCAATACTCAACCGCAACTCTCTGCCTGCCTCTGGCACATTAATGCTCTCGACATCTTCAACCACATGGCCCAGGCGATTTTTGATCACACGCTTGCTGCCGGAAGTACCCTGTAACCACTTATCATAAGCAAGTTCCAGCCCTTCCTGCCCCTTATCATCCACATTGGTAAAACCCACCACATGTGCCGCCACTTCACCGGCAGGATAATAACGACGATATTCACGCTGCAAAAAGACACCCGGTATCCCCAGCGCCTTTACTTGCTGTGCGATGTCCGGATTGATACGTCGCTTCAGATAGACAAATTCTCGCGTTTGTCGCGTCATCACACGCTGACTCAACTCATCAATATCCAGCTCAAGCAGCTTCGCCAGCTTTGGCCACTCGGTACTCGCCGTAATCAGTTCCTGCGGGTTTACCCACACCGAATCAACCGGCGTACTAATCGCCAGCGGCTCACCGTTGCGGTCTGTGATCATGCCGCGGTGCGCAGGGATTTCCATCACACGTAGATGGCGCGCCTCACCCTCTTCCTGCAAAAATTGACTATCCGCTACCTGTAGATCAACCGCGCGCCAGATCAATAGCCCCGCCGACAGCATGATCGCCCCCAGCACAATGCTGTGTCGTACTGGGTGAATCAGCACCGGCTGCGTTGATTTGTCTGCTTTCTTATTCATGGCGAGACAATCACAATCTGATCAGGTTTAGGCACATCCATCTGCAAACGAGTACGCGCCACTTGCTCAACACGATTAGGTGTCGCCCAGGTGCTCTGCTCTAACTGCAACTGCCCCCACTCAACATTCAAGCCGTCACGCATCCCTTCCAGCGACTGCAACTCAACGAACAGCTTACGACTGTGATGCTTGCTATAGACCACGCCCAACGCGGTACACAGCACCGCGGTTGCGAGCACAATTAAAAAGATCATCTGACCCTTAATCATGCGAGCTTCTCCGCGATGCGCATCACCGCACTGCGTGCACGCGGATTAACCGCCAGCTCTTCTTTACCTGCATAGATCGCCTTGCCAACACGACGTAGACGCTTTCCTCGCGTGCTTTCCATCACTGGCAACCCGCGCGGGAACTGCTCACCACGCTCCTGGTCACGCATAAAACGTTTTACGATTCTGTCTTCCAGCGAATGAAAGCTGATCACCACCAGACGCCCGCCCACTTCCAGCACATCCAGCACCTGGTCGAGCGCCGCATGCAGATCATCCAGCTCGTGATTCACCGCAATTCGAATCGCCTGAAAGGCACGGGTAGCAGGGTCTTTGCCCTTTTCCCACGATGGGTTGGCCTTCGCAACAATCGCCTGTAACTGTGCTGTGGTTTCGATCGGTGCCTCTTCACGCGCAGCCACAATCGCACGCGCAATGCGTGGCGCGTAACGCTCTTCACCGTAATCTCGGAGTACTTTAATCATTTCATCGACAGGGGCTCGCGCCACCCATTGTGCGGCGCTTTCACCCACATCCGGGTTCATGCGCATATCGAGCGGGCCATCATTGCGGAAACTAAAACCACGCGAAGCGTCATCTAACTGAGGTGAAGAGACCCCAAGATCGAGCAGCACACCGCTGACCTTTCCTGTTAGCCCCTGCGCCTCAACAAGCTGACTAAGCATTGCAAATGATCCCTGTTGAATCAAAAAACGAGCATCAACCCCGAACTGCTGCTGCGCGACTGCCACCGCTTCAGGGTCCTTATCGATTGCCAATAGTCGTCCCGACTGATCAAGCCCCTCCATCACCTTTAAGGCATGTCCGCCACGCCCAAAGGTTGCATCCACATAAACACCCGCCGGTTTTACTGCTAATGCTGCTACTGCCTCATTAAGTAAAACCGCCCGATGCTGAAATGATTCATTCTCAAATTCATCCATCATCAAACTACAACGACAACGATTCCAGCGCGTCACTCAACGGAGCGTCGTCCTCATCCTCTTCCAACCACTCATCTCGACGCTTAATCCAGCTCTCCTCATTCCACAATTCAAGTTTGTTACCCTGCCCGATCATCACCACTTTCTTTTCGAGCGCAGCAAACTCTCGTAGCGGTGGCGGCAGTAAAATGCGATGATTTCCGTCCATGTCACATTCAGTCGCATGGCCGATCAATAATCGCTGCAAACGGCGCGTCTGCCTGTCCATGTTGGGCATTGCAGTGAGCTTGGCCTCTAGCACTTCCCACTCCTGCAACGGATAGAGCAACAGGCAATGATCTCGGTCGACAGTCACCACCAATTTGCCGTCACAAAGCACACTCAAGCGCTCCCGAAACTTACTCGGAATCGCCAAACGGCCTTTAACATCCAAATTGAGTGTATGCACTCCCCGAAACACCGCAGCTCTCTCCTTTCCAAATAACCCACAATTAACCACTTTCACCCACTTATCGACACTATATACCCGTTTATATAGCTGTCAAGGAAAAAGCAACTACTTTTGTGACGGATTCCCCCTTTACAGACAAAGACTTAGCTAAAGAATTTTTTTTTCGCAAAGGTGGGAGAAAATGCACTTTTTCAAAGATTTTTTAAATCATAAGGTTGGAAAATAGAGCTAGAAAGTACATGAGGTTTGAGCGGAATATCGCCCACGGAAAAATTAATTTTGCGCCGCCTGATTAATTTTCCAACAATTTAGCTGGGACCGAGCGCGAGAGGTTGAGCGCCAATCAGACCTGACCGACACCAATATTTCTTTATGACATATGGCAAAACCGTCACTTTACCCACCCAACACACCGTCATTCCGTTGTGCTTTTAAACGGAATCCAGTCAAAACAGGATTCCACCTTCCTTTGAGCTCATCACACCGCAGCAGCGCAGCCCGCTCATAACAATATAAAAATATAGGTATGATTTGGTGCCTGCTTATGGCATTTTAAGGTGACTGCTATCGACCCGCTGCTTGTCATATTGATAATTGTCTTTAAATTTCAGTAGCTTCTCGAGTCCAGAGCCCGACATCGACAAGTCGAACTTGAACTTTGCTCCGCCAGCGAAACATAGCAGTCGTTAATTTCACTAAAAAAAACAGACACTTAATAGTCTTTTTTTCGGAGTTGGCAACTATAGCGAAGAGACTGTCTATACAAATAGAAAAGACCCATCATGCACCTATCAAGCTTTAATAAAATATATTTTCAACTGACTACAAACTTAATTGTCCTACTGCTTTGCGGGGCAAGTACAATCCAGACTGTCTTTGCTGTCGATTTTATATCTAACGACATCCTTGATGCTGGAACTGGTGCCAATTCTGTTATTAGCGGTGATTTTGATGGGATCAACGGTCTTGATCTGGCCATAACCGTTGAATTTTCTGACGCCGTATCGATCTTTCTGAATAATGGTGATGGTAGCTATTCAGCCAAGGTGGATTATGCTACCGCAACTAGGCCTATTTCAATCACTAGCGGTGATTTCGACGGGGCCAACGGCCCTGATCTAGCCATGATACACCGAGTTTCTAATACTATCTCAGTCTTAATGAACAACGGTGATGGTAGCTTTGCCGCCAAAGTCGACTATACAACGGGCTTATTATCTCCAGAAGGCATTACCAGTGGCGATTTCGATGACATCAACGGTACTGATTTGGCAGTGGCTGATAGCGGAACCAATGCTGTCTCAGTCTTTCTGAATAATGGGGATGGTAGCTTTGCTGTCAAGGTCGACTACAGCACCCCGGGAACCCCTCAGGCAGTCACTAATGGCGATTTCGATGGCATCAATGGCCCTGATCTAGCCACTACCAACCCAGCGACCCAAACCATTTCGGTCTTTCTAAATAACGGTGATGGTAGCTTCGCAGATAAAGCAGATTACACTACTGGAATACATCCCTGGTCAATCACCAGCGCAGATTTCGATGGGAGTAATGGCCCCGACCTGGCTGTTGCTAATCGCACCTCCAATACCGTGTCGGTTTTTTTGAATAATGGCGATGGCACTTATACCTCCAAGATCGATTACAGTACTAGCGCTAATCCTCGCGCTATTACCAGCGGTGATTTCGACGGGATCAAAGGCCCAGACCTAGCCGTGACCAACCTTGATTCCAATACCGTTTCGATTCTTCTAAACAATGGAGATGGTAGTTATGCTGCCAAGACCGATTACAGTGTAGGGCAACTCCCCAACTCCATCACTAGCGGTGATTTCGATGGAGCTAATGGCCCAGATTTGGCCGTAGTTATTTCCAATCGTGTATCAGTTCTTTTCAGTAATGGTGATGGTACCTATACTGCTAAGACTGACTACAGCACTGGAATACATCCTTATTCAGTTACCAGTGCCGATTTCGACGGAATCAATGGCCCCGATCTAGCTACAGCTAACAGCTGGCCCAGCACTATGTCAGTCTTTCTTAATAATGGTGATGGTACCTATGCCTCCAAAGTCGATTACAATACTGGTGCAGATCCTCGTGCCATTACTACTGGTGATTTCGATAGGATCAATGGCCCTGATTTAGCCGTGGTCAACGTAGACTCCAATACAGTATCGATCTTTCTAAACAATGGTAATGGCAACTATGCTGCCAAGGTCGATTACAGCACTGGGTTAGTTCCTTATTCAATTACCAGCGGTGACTATGACGGAATCAATGGCCCCGATCTAGCCGTGGGCAATCACAGCTCTAACACCGTATCGATCTTTCTGAATAACGGCGATGGCAGCTATGGCACCAAGGTCGATTACACTACTGGGGCAAAACCCTGGTCGGTCACCAACGCAGATTTCGATAGGATTAATGGCCCCGATCTGGCCGTGACCAACCTTGATTCCAATACCGCATCAGTCTTTCTGAATAATGGTGATGGTAGCTTTGCAGCCAAGGTTGATTACAGTGCCGGCTTATCTCCTCAGTCAGTTATCAGTGGCGATTTCGACAACGCCAAAGGCCCAGACCTAGCCGTGGCCAACCGCAGTTCCAACACCGTATCGGTCTTTCTGAATAACGGTAATGGTAGCTATGCAGCCAAGGTCGATTATGCAACCGGGGAGCAACCCTGGTCGCTCACTAGCGCAGACTTCGACGGAATCAATGGCCCAGATATAGTCGCGGGCAACAAAACCTCTCACACTATATCGGTCTTGCTGAATAACGGCGATGGTAGCTATACCACCAAGATCGATTACAGCACCGGGTTATCTCCTCAATCAATCACCAACGGTGATTTCGATGGGGTCAATGGCCCAGATCTAGCCATAACCAACCTAGCTGAAGCTACTGTTTCGATCTTTATTAACAGTACTGACCTAATCCCTGATGCTTTTGTTTTTTCGGACCAAGATGATGTAGCCATGAGCACGATGATTACCTCTGAATCTGTGACGCTTACTGGTCTTGATGGAGGAGCGCCCATTTCAATCACTGGAGGTGAATACAGCGTTAACGGCGGCGCATATACTGCTGTTGCTGGCACTATTGGCAACTCTGATACGGTGAACGTACGCCTCACCAGTTCAACGAACTACTTCACCACAATCAACACTATGCTAACAATCGGAGGGGTGAGTGATACTTTTAGTGTAACCACTCTTACCGACACAGTACCTGACTCCTTTACCTTCAGCGACCTGACCGATGTCGCCTTAAGCACTTTGATCACCTCCAATCCTTTCACCATTGCTGGACTCGGTGTCTCGGCAATGATCAGTGTTAGTGGTGGCGAGTACAGTATCAATGGTGGAGGTTTTACCTCGACCAGCGGCTTAGTCAATAATAATGACATTGTACGCGTGCGCCACACAAGCTCACCAAATTACGACACAACAACCCACACTGTTCTAACTATCGGGGGAGTAAGTAGCAACTTCAGCATCACTACTCTTAAGGAAATATCCAGTGGTGGTGGAGGGGCCTTCAATATCTGGGGGCTTATTATTTTCACGCTATATGCAATGATAAGACTTAGAAAGTTCAATTAATATTTCAACCCTTTTATTTTAGATTCAAAATGCTGACATAATCATTATGTCGGATTATAAATACCGATGAACTCTCCCTATAACGACTATGCTTATAGCATTACTGCTCGTGTCAACTCACTTCAACAGCAGCTGATTACTGACAAAACGCTGTCAGTAGCCCACCACTAAACTACCAGCTGATACACTTTAACTTCAAACCCAAACAGAGATCCGCCCAAACCAATCAGAGCAACAGGAGAAAAAGCCCGCCATGTTTATCGTGCTACTTAAATTTTCAGACAACAAAGCCGCGGCAAGCGAGCACATGGAAGGCCACAAGGCGTGGCTTAAACAGGGTTTTGATGACGATGTTTTTTTGCTGGCGGGTTCTCTTCAACCCAACCTGGGCGGTGGCATACTGGCGCATAACGCGTCACTGAGTGAGCTTCAACAGCGGGTGAACGATGATCCATTTGTGGCGGAAAATGTGGTGAACGCGGAGATTATGGAGCTAGCAGCAGCAAAGGCTGATGAACGACTGAGCTTTCTGCTCGATTGAGCGATGGCTTTTATGCCGGTGCGTTTGCAACAAGCGTCAGCTCGCACCACATAAAATAAAAAGGGTCTAGCTCTAATGAACTAAACCCTTGAATTTGGAGCTGGCGATAGGAGTCGAACCTACGACCTGCTGATTACAAATCAGCTGCTCTACCAACTGAGCTACGCCAGCACTGCCTTACAGCGCGGCAGATTATAACAATAAACCCACAGGAAAATCATCCCCTTATTTACAACTTATACATTTCACTTAACGACAGCCGACCGGCATCAGCTGCGCGGCTGGAAAACGATCCGCCAGTGCGACGCCCAGCTCATCGGCCAGAATACGTTGTTGATCGCCCTCAAAACCAGACAACACCAGCCAGAACGCCTTGGTCTTGCGATAACGCTTTTTAGTTTGATAATTGACATACCCCAACGCCCTAAGCTCAGCCAGGCGACGCTTCAGTGTATTTTGCTTTCCAAAGATGCCCAATGAAATAATCAACTCACCATCTGCCAGACGCGCAATCCCGATATCCTTGATACCCTGCCCTTTAAGCGCCGTTACATCATCTCGCGCCGATTGAAGCGAGTCGTACTCCGCGAGGTAAATCCACTCGCCCAGCAAGCTTTCATCCTCTCGCGCGGTGATCGCCGCGTCAAAGCCATACTGCACCGCCATTGCCTCTAATTCCTGAGGCTGCGCACGCTGCTTAAATGGCCCCGCTTTATAACAAATCGCGATCAGTGCAGGCGGCTCGACCTCTGCAACGACTTCAGCTATCGTAGGTGATGCCTCCGACTCGGAACCCACGGCAGTCGCAATCTTAACCGGTTCCTGCTCGACTTCTGATTCCGTCAGCGCTGTCTCCTCTAGCACGGACTCCTCTGATGCCAGCCCCTCTAATCGAGCCTCATCTAATGACGATTCAGCCACCGCAAGCGGCTGAACAGGGATCACATCAATCACAATCGCCGGCTCTTCACTCACCAACACCAACGACGGAACCGCGGCCTTTTCAGGCAATGCCTTCAATTCAAGTCCTGCTGACTCTTCCAGCCCCCATTGATTGTCTGCCAGATACTGCCAGCCAAAAAAAGCGACATTAAGCACCAGCACCATTAAAACAAATGCCCTCATTGACTCGCTGCTCCTGCCACCATTGCCACTCCTTTCAATACCAAATCAGGCTCAAACAGACTTTCACCCTGCAAATGCGGTTTAACCATTTCAGCATCACCACCGGTCAACACCAGAGAGACCTCAGCGCCAAGCTTCGTCTGCGCATCTGACAACACACGATCAATCAACGCCACCGCCGTGTAACAGGCACCACCTGAAATAGCATCCGCCGTATTTCGCATCATAAACTGCATTTCGCCACCTGCCTGCCATTCATTCGAAACATTCAGTCCTTCTGTATTATCGAGCAACGCGCCCTGCATTAACGACACGCCCGGTACAATCATACCGCCAAGGTGAACACCGTCAGCACTCAGCAGATCAACCGTCAATGCGGTACCGCAATCGACGATACAGAGCGCGCCATCCGACAGCTGCCGCGCCGCAATCAACGCCAACCAGCGATCCACACCCAGCGAGCGCGGCTCATCGTAACCATTGACCACACCAAAAGCAGCGGCCGATGTGGTCACAAACTCAACCTGACAGCCCCAAACCGTCGCCACTTCAGACTGCAACTGCTCTCGGTAGCCATCCTGCGCCACATTTGAAACGACCACGCGCGTGGGGCCATACTGCTTCGCCTGCACCGCATCAATCACACAGCGCACATCGCCACCACCACGCGGCAGCGCACCGCCCGACTGAAACTCACCGCCAATCAGACCCGCCCACTTTATCCTTGTATTACCGATATCTAATAGCAAAATCATTTTGATTCCAGCATCAATCAAATTTACGATGGCGCAACGGCGCGCAGCAGGGAGACATCACCCGACAGATAGCGGCTCACTTTGCCTTCTCGCTCAATCAATAGCGCACCCGTGGTATCGACCCCGTGCGCCCTTCCTTCAATGACGTTCTGCGCCTGCTGCAATGTCACGCATTTACCCGCCATCACATCCATCTGCTGCCAACGCGCTAAAAACGGCGCAAAACCCGCTTTCTGGAATTCCAGCATCGCCGCTGCAAGCGAGCCAATCAACACCCCCGCGGCGTGATTGCGCGACACCGGCTCAGTCAACAGCTCATCCAGCGCAATCCACGGCTGATCAATCGACTCATCAATCTCCGACGGTGCTCGCACGTTCACGCCGACACCGATCACCACCCGGCTTGCCCCCGAAAATTCACCACTCATCTCAAGCAGAATACCCGCCAGCTTCCGCCCTTCTATATATAGGTCGTTCGGCCACTTCAAACCAGGCCGCTCAAGACCCAATGATGACAGCCCCTCAGCCACCGCTACCGCCACCGCAAGCGACAGACCCGAAAGCGCGTCCGGCCCGCAGTTAAAACGCCATGCCAATGAGAAACAGAGATTAGCACCAAACGATGAGACCCAACGACGCCCCTGACGACCGCGCCCCGCCGACTGATATTCAGTCAGGCAAACCGAGCCACCTGGCAACGCCAACGCTTCCGGACGCATCAAATGACTATTGGTAGAATCCAGCGTCGAGTGGAGATCAATGTCAGTAATCAGCGGCCGCGCCGCATCCGGCAGACTCTCCATAATCCGGGATTCACAGAGTAACTCCAGCGGCGTTCTCAGCCGATAGCCACGCCCCGTCACCGCATAAATATCGAGCCCGTAGTCGCGCAGCGTTTGGACATGCCGCCAGATCGCACTGCGCCCAACACCCAACTCAATGCCTAGCGCATCACCAGAATGAAAGCTGCCATCCGACAGTATTTTAAGTAGCTTGAATCTTGTCTGCATCGCGCAAGTGTAACCGAATCACCCATAGCGCGCTTATAACAACATCCATTTAAACAATGAAATCAAAGAGCAACAGGCAAAAAAAAGCCAGCGCGAGTTCCCTCACGCTGGCTTTAGTCAATCTATATGCTATGCAAATAGATCTTATGTATGTATTGCTACTGACTAGCCAATAACAAGCGCTACTGCCCACAAACCCAGCAGGATGGCGATAGTTGCGATACAAATCAGTGAATCATTTTTATTAACATTAACGGCAGTTGACATAACAAGAGCTCCTCTTTCGACATTGAATATTAGTATTTATCGACCAATCCAGCGCGTTATTAACTTACTAAATTGGTGGGATAATACCCCTCTAAATAAAGAGGTATATAAACCATACATAAAGAAGGAGATAGAATCAACCCCTACAGCTGCAATAACAAAAGAAGCAAAATGCCCACGACCAAAAAACCGTAACACCTACAACCACTGAAACCCCGTGGACGCCTATTTTTATTTATCAGAGCTCATGAACAAAACAGTGCCGCCGATAGCGAATTCAAATCGAAACCTATTATAGATTATTCAATTTTTCACGGATGAAATAACTCATAGTAAGCTCAGGCACTGACTGACAGGCTATTTAGCGGGAAGTATAGACATGAAGATCAAAACGCCCGATGCGAGCTTTATTGATGAGAAAAGCACTATAGCCGACCTGAAAGCGCTACTCAGTCAACCCGGCATAAATGAGCTACGTGCCTGCCAGCAATGCAAAATAGCGTGCCAGTGTTCAAACTCAAGTCACTGCGCCTGCCAGTGCTCCGCCGAGTGCAGCAACATCCCGACAGCAATTTCAACTGAACCTGCGCTCTATCCTATCGAGCCTGGCGTTGCAAAACTCGTCTTTGAACTCAATTCTTTAAGGCTATTTGAAACCTGCTGGTCCTGTGAAGGACACCTGGATAACCACGGGGACGTCAAAAAATTGCCGCGAATCTGGTTTTATACACAATCACCAGTCTACGCCCAACTCGCGGCCATACACCTGACCAACCTGTCGTGCAGACATAAAATCACGCACAGATGGGCCATTCAAATGATCTCATTAAAGGAAAACCTCCACCACACATACAGCATGGAGCCGATTCCCGAGCACACAACTCAACCAAATATCGATGCGTTACAACAGGACCTTAAGATCATTTCTCAAAACTTTTCACAACACATAAAAGCAATCGCAAGAGAGCAACTACAGAGACTTGAACAAGCACCAACCACTCACCAGGCAGCTCATAACAACACAAAACTGAAATTGGCTTAAAACCTGCAGCCACCTCTATAAAGTCAAAGTGACTGGCAATAAAAGCACTCTCACGCAACTTTAGAGGAATGCCGCCATGCTAAGCTATATCTACCGTATCGTACGTGAATATCAGAAAATCCATCACTGCTCGCCCAATGTTCTATACCTGAATAAAGAACAGTTTCGCCATTTACGACATGCTTTTTCGGATCCGGATAACATTGACGAAATAAGCCATCAGCTTGCAATGCACATCATCATTAGTCACGACGCGCTCCATCCTCACCTGGCTAGAATTGAAAAGTGCTGGGGACAGTCAGACCAACTGCCTGATATCGACACACGGCATACTTCTTGTACACACAAAAACTTAAGGAACAACAAGAAGGGGCTATAAAAAAGGAAATAAAAAAGCGGTGGCGTTAATTCCCAAATAAGGCATTTAGCAACCTATCTGGGTATCAACTCAACCACCGCTGTGATTTGCTCGTAGCACCGATTAACGATGAATCGAGCGAATTCTAGTGCACAACTTAAATAAGCATCTCAAGTGAATAAAACCGAAGCCTATTCAATGATAGTATTTTAGATGTTAGTGCCAATCAGACCTAATACGGTAATAATTGCTGCAACAGCAAAAACAAAAAGACCATCCTGTTTCGAAATATTTGCATCAGACATTATTCTCATCTCCTCAAAATCAAACTCTGTATGTATGACAGGAATGCTGTAACTTCGGCATCCCCCCTCGAGAAGTAACATACCAAAACACTCAACAAATTTGCAAGCATTATTTTCAGAAAAATAACATATTTATTATAGTGTTATAATGCCATAGACCACTTTTAAAATATGGTTTTTTCGACCAAAAGAAACAATCAATCAGAAAAATAACCTATAAATAACGCGGAAAGCATCCTGATGATCACCACGCTAGCGGCAAAATAGACAAGCCCAGTGGATATCTCAACAAACAACAGGACAGCATATTCAAAACAAAACTTCAAAAAAATCCCTTTTAAAGAATCAAATAGTTACACCGATATGATCATTATATAAACGGTATTTTCATCAGGGTGCGTATTGAAAAAAAATGGACTTAAGATTGCAGTCATTACAGCCTGTTTATTATTCGGCTGGAATACGACCGTGCTCGCCAAAACAAAACTGCCCACGCCAACACACGATATTAGAATTTTAATCGACGTTTCCGGCAGCATGAAATGGAACGACCCCGATAACCTTCGCACCCCCGCCTTGCGCTTACTCGCCAATCTACTACCTAGTAATGCACAGGCAGGTGTATGGACCTTCGGTCGCCACGTCAACATGCTAGTGCCGCTGGCACCCGTCGACAAACAGTGGAAACGTCGCGCCACTAAAGCCGCTGGTGAAATCCACTCAAACGGCTTATTTACAAACATTGAGGATACCCTTCAGAAATCTACCTGGGACTGGAAACAACGCAACCCAGACTTTGAACGCACCATTATTTTATTAACCGACGGGCTCGTCGACATCGACACAGATCCCGCCAAAAACCGTGCATCGCGAGAAAACATCATCAACCACACGGTACCCCGACTCGCTAAATCCGGCGCAACGGTGCACACCATTGCCCTCTCCGGCGAGGCCGATGAACTGCTCTTACAACAACTCGCCGCCTCATCTAACGGCTGGTACGAAAAGGCCAAAGATGCAGAAGCGCTTGAGCGCATTTTTTTCCGCATGTTTGAAAAAACAACTCAGCCAGACACGCTGCCTTTAGTTGAAAACAAAGTGATCGTCGATAACAGCATCAACGAAATGACCTTACTGATTTTTAATCGGAACAATGCACAACCCGCGATGGTCACCACCCCAAAAGACAAAGTCTTTGGGCGCAACAGTACACCGCAAAATGTCAGCTGGCATCATGAATCACGTTACGACCTCATCACCATCACCAACCCAGCTACTGGCACCTGGTATATTGATGCCGACATCGACCCCGACAATCGCGTCATGGTGGTCACCGACCTAAAGCTTGTCACCACCACTTTTCCCAACAATATTTACCTCGACGATGAGCAACACTATTTCGCATCACTCACCAACGAAGGTGAAGTCATCACCCAGCAAAAATTCCATCGTTTTGTCGACATAACACTACAACAGACACATCAAGAAAATCAGACCAGACACAAACTGAAAGATGACGGCAATACTGCTGATCGAAAACCGAAAGACGGCACCTATAGCATCGATCTTGAGAAGACATTAACAGAGGGACAGCACGAACTGGTCACCTTTGTTGATGGCGTCACTTTCAAACGAGAGAAAAGACATCTGATCAATGTTTACGCCTCGCCAGTCATCACCTCCATCAAACCAGAAAAAATTCTCGATGCAAAAATAGAAACGCTATTTGTGATTCCGCGTGCCGACATGATCAACCCTGACTCAATCAACATGACTGCCATCATCTCCGACAGAAAAGGTGAAGTTCAGCGAATAGAAATCCCGCGTAGCAGTCACAGCGAATGGAAGCTACCACTCGGTAACTTCGCTTCCGACAAGCGCCATAGCGTCACCGTCGACATCAATGGCATACGACCTAATGGGCGACCAGTCGAAAGTCGTGTCGGGCCGATTTCATTTGGCACGCAAGCGCAGCCACAGGATGAAGAAACGTTAGCGCCTGAAACCACCGAGATAGCGACCCCGGAAGTAGCACCACCCGTTGACGACAAAGTGAATTGGATAGCCGTTTCCATTCCATTTTTGATGTTCAACTTACTGCTCGGTGGCGGCATCTTCTTTGGATATAAAAAATGGAAAGCCCGGCCAATACCGGCGCAGGAAAAACTGTGGGAAGCACTCGCTCATGAATAGTCTATACGCATCACTCTCGCTAATACTCGCCGAAGTTATTTTATTTCTTCTCGTCGCATGCGGCGCGCTTATTTTTATCAAAATAAAAGAACAGCGCAAAGATAAAAAAGCGTTATTAGCACTCACCGAAAAGATAAAAGAGAGCGAAGACGATCGCCTCAACGTACTATCAATCAAACTGAAAGAGACACACGACCTTGACAGTGATGCACTCACTACTGCCGCCAAAGCAATCCGTGATACAGAAGTCGAATTCTACATCACCATGATGAACATCTATGCCGACAGAGACAGTGAAGCGCTGATGGGGCTGGATAAAAATATTGCGGCCCTCACTGAGTCTAACGCCAAACTCGGCACTATTATCGCAACCAGCCAGCCAGCCGCCAGCAGCGAGGCTGGCGGAGCAGCGTTAAATGAACTCAAAAGTGAAAACTCCCGCTTACAGAGCGAACTCACCGCATCTCAAACAATAAATGAGCGACTGGAAAAAGAACTCGATGCATCCAAAAAAGAGATGCGTGAAACCGTTGCCGAATTCATCTCTGCATTCAGCGGCGGGCGTGATGCTGCCGAAGAACAACTTGCAAAAAAAGAACAGGACATCGCCGCCAGCAAGGCGGAACAACAAAATGAACCGACAGAGACAATAGATGAAGAACCGCTAACAAATATCGACGAAGCAGAGGCACCTGCCGTAGCCGAAGAGGCACCAACAGAAACAACAGAAGAAACACCAGCACCAGAGGAATTAGCCGCCGAAACCGAAACCACAGAGCCAGCGGACAATGATGAAGCAGCGCCCGCCATGATTGAGGAGCCCGAAGCAGAGGAAGAGAACAATCCTTTTCTCAGCATTGATGAAAATGCTATTTCCGGCAACACCGGTGACTCATCAGATGACGCGATCAATCACTCTGTAGATGAGAGCGATCTGGATATCGACCTCGGCCTCGACATTGATCCGACACCACAACCCTCAGCTGTAGTCGCTGAAGAAGCCGCAACAGAAAACGCAGATACTCCTGCCATTGATGATATAGACGCTCTACTCACCGCCAACACTAGCGATGCGCCAGCCAGCGCCGCTGAGCCAACCGAAACAAAAAATACTGCTGAAGACTTTGACCCAGATGATATCGATGCCCTGCTTGCCGCGAGTGCAAACGAAACACCTGAGGAACCCACGCCAGAGAGTGAAAAAGCAGCCGAAGAAAAGAGTGTCGACACGGATGACATCGACAACCTGCTGGCAAGCAATAGCACCACAGAGACAGCCACACCAGAAGAAGCACTTGATATTAACGCCGACGATATCGATGCCATTCTTGATGATATCGATATGACAAGTGTAAGCGCTGTACCCAGCGATAAAAAAGAGGTCGAAAAAGCCAGCTAAGCGGCATAAAAAAAGGCGGCCATCTGGCCGCCCTTTCAAAGCATTGCAATCACAATAATTACAGCTTACCAGACTCACTGGCAAGATATGAAGCCACACCTTCAGCGCTGGGGCTCATTCCTTTGTCGCCTTCTTTCCAGCCTGCAGGACAAACTTCGCCATGCTCTTCGGTGAACTGCAGCGCATCAATCGTACGTAGCATTTCATCAATGTTACGTCCCAAAGGCAGATCATTCACCACCTGATGACGCACTACACCTTCTTTATCGATCAAAAACGAACCGCGTAACGCAACGGCTTCATCGAGTAAAACATCATAATCGCGCGCAATGTTTTTGGTCAGATCAGCCACTAGCGGGTATTTCACATTGCCGATACCGCCCTGGTCGATCGGGGTATTTTTCCACGCATGATGGCTGAAGTGTGAATCCACAGAACAACCGATCACCTGCACGTTACGCTTTTCGAATTCTGCAATTCTGTGATCAAACGCAATCAATTCAGATGGGCAGACGAAGGTGAAATCCAGTGGGTAGAAAAACAGAACAACATACTTACCACGCGAATCAGAAAGTTTGT
>Ga0316204_10001914_pt1 | contig 51619 bp, 51 predicted proteins | sample 6monrhotite_MG_2_FD_205661 | JGI IMG/M metagenome (GOLD analysis project Ga0316204, IMG submission 205661) | Microbial mat bacterial communities from mineral coupon in-situ incubated in ocean water Damariscotta River, Maine, United States -... | ecosystem: Environmental > Aquatic > Marine >... | reverse complement strand
GATTCGGTGTCGAGGTCCTTGCGCGTCTCCAGGATAGCCATGATGTTGTCGCTGACGCTCAACCGCCGAAACACCGATGCCTCCTGCGGCAGATAACCGACCCCCATACGCGCACGGATATGCATGGGTTGATGGGTGACATCCTGTCCGTTGACCTGGATAGCACCCTGGTCACATGAAATCAGGCCGACGATCATATAAAAGGTTGTCGTCTTGCCTGCTCCGTTCGGCCCCAGCAGCCCTACGACCTCGCCCGCTCGTAAAGTCAGACTAACACCATCGACCACCTTACGGGAGCGAAAAGTCTTCGAGATCTCTCGCACTTCAAGGCAATCCGGAGCGGGGGCATCCGACTTCATCACTCCTCGGCCTGGGGTTGGGGTTGGATGATGGCTTTGACCCGGCCCTTGCCGGTAGCATCACTATGCGCAATGACCTTGTCATCCGATTCGTCATAGCGAATGCTGTAACCTGAAAACTCATCGCCCTCACGCCACATGTAGGCCTCTCCCGTCAATTCAATATGTCCGTCGGCGGGAAAATAGCGGATATTGGCGGCGCGCAATCGCGCGTCGTCCTTATCGCCATCGAAACGCAGTGTTAAACGCGCGGGCTGGCCCCTCGCATCAAGCATTCGAATGCCTTTTTTGTCGCGTTTAACGACGACGACGTCGGCCCAAAGATTCAGGCTGCCTTGGGACAAGTGAACCGCCCCGCTATAGGTACTGATGCGTTTAACCTCATCGATATCGACACGGTCGGCAGCGAGATTGGCGGGTGCCTGACGATCGGTCTTCAGTGCATAGGCGGACAAAGGCGATCCGCATAGGCAACCGAATGTTATCGCGAAGACCAATCGGCGAATGGCTATAGACACTACGGGCGGCAAACCTTTGCCTACCATGACATGCGCGTCATTCGAGCGACCGGGGCTGTGCGCCATGGGGATAAAGCAGGCACATCAATCATGATGGCTGCTCGGAAGGTATTGGCTCCTGACGTCCGAAATCAACGTCAGATGACGCCTCTTCATATCGAGTTGCAGCCCCACGGCGAGCGTCTCGCTGTCAGACTGCACGATACGCACGGCATCACGGGTTTCGGCAAACGAATTCGGAATCAGGAACTCCATATTGTCACTGTATATCGTAAGACGCTCGCCGCGGTCGCGGCCCGAATAATCGATCTTGACGTTATCCTGGAGTCGCACCCGCTCTTCCCGTTCCACGAGTACGCCATTCAGGGCGCTAGCCTCCCAAGGGACGCCGCCATCCTTCGTGTAGCGGATATGAGGACGCTTCAATGTCGCCAATCCCTCGTTCCCGGCAAAGTGTAGCATTTCATCCCCCGTCAGTGTGTATCGACCCTGGTCGGCCAGATCGATCTGAGTCGCCTTGAAATGTCTGAGATAATAATCCGTGCTAACCGAGGCATCCTGCACTTTGACGGCGTCACCATCCTGGGAATCCCTGGACAAACGCCAGCTCAATGCGAAGATCAGAAGCAACAACACGACACTGTAACGCCGATGCCAGCGAAATCTCATGCGCCACCCCGAACGTTAATCGGCAGACCATGCCAACCGACTGTCATGATCTGCCGAGGTAATACGCCCATAGCGCATCTAAGGCGCCCTGCGCCGTCAGAATCAACTCGCAAACATCTCTCGCGGCGCCTCGCCCACCGGGGTTCGGTGTTGTCCATAGGGCCTGTTCCAAGACTAGCTCATGCGCGTCCGCAACGGCCACCGACACGCCAACCCGACACATGATGGGCAAGTCGACGACGTCGTCGCCAACATAGGCAACCTGCTCCGGGGTAAGATCGAACTGCTGAAGAAGGTCCTCATAGGCCGGGACCTTATCCTGCTGACCCTGGTAGAGATGGCCAACCCCCAGGCCGGCCATACGCCGGCTGACAGCGACCGAGGTGCGGCCGGTGATGATGGCGATGTCGACGCCGCTCTCCATGAGCATCTTCATACCGTGGCCATCCCTGGAGTTAAAGACCTTGTGCTCGCGCCCCTCGTGGTCGAAATGCAGACCGCCGTCGGTCAGGACCCCGTCAACATCAAAGATGACCAGACGGATCGCCGCCGCCCGCTTCAACAATTCCTCAGATATGTTTTTATCGCTCATCAAGCCTCCCCCGCCACTCGTTTCTCATTTCGCTGATCGTTAAACCACCCCTGCCCGTAGGAGATCGTGCATATTGAGGACACCGACTAACCGGGCATCCTCACCGAGCACAGGCAGGGCATTTACTTTATAACGCTCCATGATCTGCAGGGCCTCGGCTGCCAACAGATCTGCGGAGACCGTCTTGCAGTCACGCACCATGACGTCGACGATCAGACTGTCATGGACATCGGCCCGGGCATCAAGCATGCGCCGCAGGTCTCCATCGGTGAAGACCCCCTGAAGCACCCCCTTGTCGTCGACGACCGTCGTGATACCCAAACCCATCTCGGTCATCTCGAGCAACGCGTCGCGGACCGAGGCCGTCGTCGAAACCTTGGGGATACGATCACCCGTATGCATGACGTCCCGAATCAACAGCAGCAAACGGCGACCGAGGCGACCGCCGGGGTGAGAACGGGCGAAGTCGTCGGCCGTAAAGCCCTTCGACTCTAACAGCGCGATTGCCAGGGCGTCACCGATAACGAGCGTCACGGTCGTACTTGCGGTCGGGGCGAGACCCAGCGGGCAGGCCTCCTGCTGGACGCCGACATGGAGATTGACCGTGGCCGCGCGTGCCAGCGTCGAGCCGGGATTGCCAGTCAGCGTGATCAAGGGTACGCCCAGCCGTTTGATCAAAGGCAGGATCGTCAGCAGTTCCTCGGTCTCTCCTGAATTCGAGATCGCCATGACGACATCGCTGGGCACGATCATACCCAGGTCACCATGGCTAGCCTCCCCTGGGTGGACAAAAAACGACGGGGTCCCGGTACTGGCCAAGGTGGCGGCAATCTTGCCGCCAATGTGACCAGACTTGCCCATGCCCAGCACTACAACCCGCCCCTTACAGGCCAACATGTGGTGACAGGCATCGGCAAAGCGCTCATCGATACGTTCTCGCGCCTCCCCGATCGCCTTCATTTCAAGGTCGACGACCGCCCGGCCAAGGTCGCATAACCGTGTGGCTTCACTCTGATCTTTGGACATCAGATACCTCCCGCGCTGTTCGTCAGATAGATCCAGTACATATAGGCGACATAGGTCAGCAGCAAGAAGCCGCCCTCCATACGCGTGACCCGGCCCTTTCCATGCAGGCCGTAGGCCATGAGGATGAGCGCTACGGTCAAAACCAGCATCATGGGATAATCCCTGGACAGGATCCCTTCCGCGAGCGCACCCGGCGAGATCAATCCCGGCAGGGCCATTACGCCAAGCAAATTGAACATATTCGAACCGATGACATTGCCTAGGGCGATGTCATGTTCATTTTTCAGGGCGCTAACGACGCTGGCTGCCAGCTCGGGCAGACTCGTACCCAAGGCAATGATCGTCAGTCCAATGACAAGTTCGCTCATCCCCAGCGAGGTCGCGATCTCTACAGCGCCCCAGACAAGAATACGCGAGCTCACGAACATGATCACGAGACCGATCAGCGTCAACAGACAGGCTTTGCCTAGACTGATTGAGGGCTTTTCAGCGATCTCCTCGACAAACTCGTCCTCGATAGCATCATGCGTGCCGCGCCCTTTCCAACCCAGGTAGGCCATCCAGGTGATCATGGCGAACAGACCACAGATCAGGATTATTCCGTCGACTCGACTCAGCATGCCATCGACGACCAAGCCTAGCGTAATGAGCATGATCACGAGCAACACGGGAAGCTCACGACGAAGGATACCTGACCCGACCACCAGCGGCTGTACCAGCGCCGTAACGCCGAGTACCAAAGCGATATTCGTGATGTTCGAGCCGATGGCGTTACCGACCGCCATCGCAGCGCGACCATCCCAGGACGCGATACCGGAGACCAGCATCTCAGGAGCGGAGGTGCCAAAACCGACGATGGTCAACCCGATAATCAGCGGCGAGACGCCGAGGCAACGGGCGATGCCCGACGATCCCTCGACGAAGCGGTCGGCCCCCCAGGCAAGAAGCGCGAAACCCGCAATGACCGCGAGCGAAGCGATAAACATGTTTATATTCCCGAGCTATCTACTGTTGATGCACTTGCAAGGCATTGAGCCCACACGGCTGGCCAAAGCATTTAAATGTAACCCAATGCAATCGCGAAGAATACCACCACGCCAAACCAGTTGTTATTCATAAAGGCCTGAAAACAGGCCTCAGGGTCCCGCGCACGTATCAAATACTGCTGATACACCATCAGCGCCGAGGCAAATGCCAGCCCGACAAAATAGCCCGTCCAGAGCTCAGCCTGTAGCCCAATCATGAATAGATCAAGCATTAACAAGCCCTGGATCAAGCCGACAATCAAACGATCGGCGTCACCAAAGAGAATGGCCGTGGACTTTACACCCACTCGCAAATCGTCTTCGCGATCGGTCATTGCATACATGGTGTCATAGGCCGTCGCCCAAAGTACCGTGGCGATAAACAACAACCAGGCCATTGGCGGTACTGCCCCGGTTTGCGCCGAGTAGGCCATCGGCACGGCCCAGCCGAATGCCGCCCCCAGGAAGACCTGCGGGAGATAGGTATACCGCTTCATAAAGGGGTAGATCACTGCCAGAAAGAGGCCGGCGAATGACAGCAGGATAGTCAGCAAATTCAGTGTTAGCACGAGCGAGAACGCAACCGCGCTCAGCCCGGAGAACAACTGAAGCGCCTGCCGTGGGCTTATCCGTCCAGCCGCAATCGGTCGGTCGTGCGTCCGGGAGACATGCGGGTCGATATCGCGGTCGGCGTAATCGTTGATGACACAGCCTGCCGATCTCATGAGGACAACGCCCAGCACCATGACCATAAATACATAGCGATCAGGATGCCCTTCCGAAGCGATCCAAAGCGCCCACAGCGTAGGCCACAGCAGGAGAAAGATTCCGATCGGCCGATGCAGCCGCATCAACTGCAGATAGTCGCGCAATACCTGCCGAGGCGGCGCGGACTCAATCGTCATGCCGACCTCCCGACAACGCTTGCCACATCTCCGGCAGGAAGAGCTCCGTGACCAGCAAGGGCTTGTTGTCGGGATACCAGAACAGCGACCGTCTACCGCATAGAGGCTCCCGTTCGGTCAACGATCCCACGATACAATGCAGGCGCTGCCCGGGAAGGACATGCACAGGCAGCAATTCGCCCCTGCTGACACGCCGATCGGCAAACAGGGCCTCGCCCAGAGGGCGACTGCCCAACCGGGTCAGGCGCCACTGGGGTCCGCGCACCGTCTGCAGCGGGATCACTGTCCGCGCGAAGACCCAGGGACGTCCCTCACAGCACAGCAGCACCTCGCGTACGATCGCGGTCTCACACCGAGGTATCTGCAGAAGCCTGGATTCTTCAGGCAGCAGGCGGCGACGGCGCTGTCCCAGCACCCGAACCCTGAAATCACCACTGCAGCTCGCACGAAGTCGACGGGTCAGGGACGAGTCATCCCACAACCAGTCGGCACGCTCAGGAGACAGCGGACGCGACGCCGCCATCACGCGACCCGTACCGCTAGCCTTTTTCTCATGCTCAAACAACAATATCGTGTTCCCAATTCACTAAATCCCGTCGAGTTCACCGCGGGCCGCCAACTCATTATATCGAGCGATACTGCAGAGCATCGGCCAGCCAGCGGCCCAGAAGAAGCGGTATCTGCGTCGGATGACTCGCCTCGATCTCCCCGGCAATCCGGCTTGCGTCCGCGATCATGCCCTGATCCCTAACCAGATCTGCAACCTTGAAGCGCACATAGCCGGCCTGCCGCTTACCCAAGAGCTCACCGGGACCGCGCAGCTCGAGGTCCCGGCGCGCGATCTCAAACCCGTCATGGGTCTCGCGCATAGCCGCCAGTCGCTCCCTGCTCTGCTCGGACAAGGGCGGCTGATACATCAAGACACAGACGCCATGGGCCTCGCCGCGTCCGATTCGGCCTCTCAACTGATGGAGCTGCGAGAGGCCAAGCCGTTCGGCGTTCTCTATGATCATGACACTCGCATTGGGGACATCCACACCGACCTCAATGACCGTCGTCGCGACCAGTACGTCGATCTCACCGGCCCGAAAGGCCGCCATGATGCGGGATTTCTCTTCACCCTTCATGCGGCCATGGATCAGCGCCACATGCAGCCCCGGCAGGGCCTTGATCAGGTCCTGCGCACTGTCCTCGGCAGCCCGGCATTCTAGCAGTTCGTTAGCCTCGATCAGTGTGCAGACCCAGTAGACCTGCCGCCCACCCACACAGGCGCCGCGCACTCGCGACAGCACCTCGTCACGACGCGCTACGGACAGTACCACTGTCTCCATCGGTTTTCTACCGGGTGGCAACTCGTCGATGATCGAACAATCGAGATCGGCATAAGCAGTCATCATCAGGGTTCGCGGGATCGGGGTCGCAGTCATGATCAGCAGATGCGGACTCGTCTCCTGATCACGCCCCTTTTCAAGTAGGGAAAGGCGTTGCTGCACGCCAAAACGATGCTGCTCGTCGATGACGACCAGGCCAAGCCGCGCAAACGAAAGTCCGCCCTGAAACAGTGCGTGAGTTCCGACCAGGACCGGCGTCACCCCCTCGGCCAGCGATTCGCCGACCTGGGCCCGATGCTTGGCGGACACGCGCCCCGATAACCAACCCACCTCGATGCCAAGCGGCGTCAACCAATGTTGGAAGTTGCGCAGGTGCTGTTCAGCCAGGAGTTCGGTCGGCGCCATAATAGCCACCTGGTAGCCGCTCGACACGGCGTGGACGACCGCCGCCGCAGCGACCACAGTCTTACCCGAACCGACGTCGCCCTGCACAAGCCGATGCATGGGACGTGGCTGCGCAAGATCCGCCTTGATCTCATTGATGACTCGCTGCTGGGCCTTGGTCAGGCTGAATGCCAATCCGCCAACAAACTGCTCCCAAAGGGTGTGCCCGCCATCGATTGCTGGCGCCCGCCACGATGCGGCGCGCCGGCGCAAGTCGCGACAGGCCAGCTGATGGGCCGCGAGTTCCTCGCAGGCAAGACGTTGACGGGCCGGATGGGCATCGTTCAATAGCGCTTCGGCCCTGCTGCCTGCTGGGGGATGATGTAGCCACGCGACGGCCTCGGCGAAATCAGGCCAATCGGGCTCGCCGAATAATTCCGGCGGTAGCGCCTCATCCGCGCACCCCTCAAGCCAAGCCAGGCCTTGGTCCACCAGCCGTCGGATGATGGCCTGATGCAACCCCGAAACAGTTGGATAGACCGGGGTCAGGTGAGGCTCCAGCACGGGGGGGTTGCCGGGGTCGAAACATTCGAATTCTGGGTGGACCATCTCGAAACCCGACAAGGAGAGGCGTACCGGTCCAAAGCACTGGATGTGTGTGCCGACCGTCAATCGCGCGGTTAGCCCCGGATGGTAATGAAAAAAGCGCAGAGTTATCAGCGCCCCATCCGTTTCGATCACGGCAAGCAGGGCGCGCCGCCGGCCCACGCCGGGCTGCACCTGACAGATACGGCCGCGAACGAGGACCTCGAAACCGTCGTTCAGGTCACCGGCGCCAGCCAGATGGCAACGGTCCTGATATCGCGACGGGAGGTGTAGAACAAGATCTGAAATCGTACTCAGCCCCAGTCGGGCGAGCCTGTCTTCAAGCTTGGGACCCACCCCACGCAAGGATGATAACACCGGCGCCTGACATATCGGCCCGGCGATATCTGAACGGTCTCGACTTATGGACACCTCCAAGACGAGCTATGGACGATGCGGCTACCGCCCGACCATGACGGCATCCATCTCCACAAGCGCCGCTTTGGGCAGGGCGGAGACCTGAACCGCGGCACGGGCCGGATAGGGTTGCGAGAAATAACGCGCCATGACCTCATTCACGAGCCCGAAATGCGCAAGATCGGTCATGAATATGTTGAGCTTGATGATACCGGATAGATCGCCACCAGCCGCCTGACAGACCGCGCGCAGATTCTCGAAGACCTGCGTAATCTGAGCCTCCATATCGTCCGACACAAGCGCCATGGTCGCGGGGTCCAGAGGGATCTGCCCGGAGAGGTAAACGGTATCGCCGACCCGAACGGCCTGGGAATAAGTCCCTATCGCCTGAGGCGCCGACTCGGTTGCAATGATTTCACGGTTCATATGATCATAATCCTCTGTAGGGGCTTCAGCCTAGCACAGCCCTTCATTCTCAAAAGCACGACCACCTGGCACCAACCGCTACCCTTCGACCAGGCGACCATTTTCCAGGACCAGAATGCGATCCATCCGCTCCGCCAGGGCGCGCTCATGAGTCACGATGATCAGACTGCTACCCTGTTCCGCATTCATCGACATCATGAGGTTGAAGACGTCTCCTGCGTTACGGTGGTCAAGATTACCTGTTGGCTCGTCCGCCATGAGACAGGCAGGCATCCCAACAAGCGCTCTGGCCACAGCCGCTCGCTGGCGTTCGCCACCGGACAACTCTCCAGGCTTGTGCCGTAAACGCGGCCGCAGACCCACCTCGGCGAGCAGCCGCTCGGCCCGCACATATGCCTCCTGTCGATTGGTGCCGCGAACCAACAGCGGCATCGCGACATTTTCCAGGACTGTGAATTCCGGCAGCAGGTGATGGAACTGGTAAACGAAACCCAGGCACCGGTTTCGCAAGCGTCCGCGAGCACGTTGGCCAAGTGTGCCGATACGTTCGCCCGCCACCCGGATCTCGCCTCTGGACGGCTGATCCAGGCCGCCGAGCAAGTGCAGGAGTGTGCTCTTGCCGGCCCCGGAACTGCCGATAATCGCGACCCGCTCTCCCTTGGCTATTCTAAGATTGATATCGCGAAACACATCAACGGCCAGGTCACCCTGCCCGAAGCGTTTGCTGAGGCCTCTCGCTTCCACAATCCAGGCATCATTCATATCGCAATGCCTCGGCCGGATGGGTGGCTGCGGCACGCCAAGCCGGATACAAGGTTGCCAACAGACAGAGCACAAAGGTGATGACGGCGATCCCAATCACATCCGGCCAGCGCATGTCGGACGGTAACTCGCTGATGTAGTAGACATCCGCTGCCAGGAAATGCACGCCGAAGAGTTGTTCTATCGCGGGCACCACGGTATCGATATGCGTCGCCAGGGCAACCCCTCCAGCGACTCCAGCCAGGGTCCCGACCAATCCGATCACGGCGCCTTGAACGACAAAAATGGCCATGACACTCCCAGGACTGACGCCCATGGTGCGCAGGATGGCGACATCGCCCTGCTTATCGGTCACCATCATGACCAAGGTCGAAACGAGATTGAAGGCAGCCACCGATACGATCAGGAACAGGATGATCGACATGACCATCTTTTCCATACGCACGGCGCGAAAGAAGTTAGCGTGCTGTCGGGTCCAGTCGATGACCCGATATCCGTACGGGAGCGCGGCGCGGATTTCAGCCGCGAGCCGTGGGGCCGCGAACAGATCATCCAGACGCAGACGGACCCCCGAAACCGTGTCATCCATGCGATAGAGCTTGGCCGCGTCGGCGATGTGAATGACTGCCAGCGCGCTATCGTATTCGTACATGCCCACTTCGAAAATCCCGCTGACCGTGAAGCGTCGCAGCCGCGGAAGCGTCCCAACCGGGGTCACCGTCGCCTGTGGAATGATCATCATGACCTTGTCGCCGATGCCAACTCGCAGTGAGGTCGCAAGCTCGCGCCCGAGGATGATGGAATAATCCCCAGCCCTCAGGTCAGCGACCCGACCTTCGACCATCTTTTCACCAAGATTGGAGACACGGGCCTCTTCAGAGGGAAGGACACCGCGGATAATCCCACCCGAGACGTGCCGTCCATTAACCATCATGGCCTGTCCCTGAATATAAGGCGCGACGTCGGCAACCCCATCGACCTCGCGCAGGGTCTCGGTAACATCGGGCCAATTTTGAAGCTGGCCACCTGGACCAGTAACCGTGGCATGAGCCACAACACCCAGGATGCGCGCGCGAAGCTCCTTCTCGAAACCGTTCATGACCGACAGTACGGTGATCAATGCCATGACCCCGATCGTAATACCGAGCATGGAGGCCAGGGAGATGAAGGAGATAAAATGGTTACGGCGCTTAGCCCGCGTATACCGTAAGCCAATTGCAAATTCGAGTGGGCGGAACATAGGGCGGCATTATGTGGGCATCCCGGATAAAGGTCTAGTGTAGCGTTGCGTCCCGCACCAGCTCATTCGCCTATCCGTGCCGTTGTGACAAAATTGTTATATTTTACTCAAGAATAGACGCCGATTTTCGCTGTCTCATGGATTATGTCAACAATACATCCAAACAATTGAGGATTTCCCCATGAAGCGAAGAACCTTTGTCTCCCTGCTGGCCGGCTCGATGTCCTTGCTTACCCAGCGAACCCATGCCGCCACCGAAAGACCGCGACAACACCCGGATCGAATCACGCTGCCCGACGATGAATGGCGGCAGCGGCTACCGAGAGAACGCTATCTCGTCCTGCGGGAAGAGGATACCGAGTCCTCGTTTTCAAGCCCGCTCAACCATGAAAAACGCGCCGGCACATATATCTGCGCCGGATGCGAACTGCCACTGTTCTCATCGGTTACGAAATTCGACAGTGGCACCGGATGGCCCAGCTTCTTCGACGTCCTGCCTGGGGCCATAGAGACCAAGACGGACTTCAGGCTCATCCTACCGCGCACGGAATATCATTGCGCACGCTGCGGAGGACACCAGGGTCATGTCTTCAAGGATGGGCCCGAGCCCACCGGACTGCGTTATTGCAACAATGGGCTTGCCCTGTACTTTAGAGAAAACCGGACATGATTTGGAAAATCAAGCGAATAAAGCAAGGCCCCGGATCCTCGCGATCTCAGGGCGTTTTTCTAACCCTGCTGGCGGGACTCTACATGCTCTCGGGACAGGCCATCGCACAACCGGAGGACACGACCATGAACCAGGGCCGTCTCGAACAGGCCATCTTAGCTGGAGGCTGCTTTTGGTGCCTCGAATCCGATATGGACAGACTGCCGGGCGTCGTCGAGACCATTTCGGGTTATACCGGCGGACATAAGCTGGATCCAAGTTATAAGGAAGTCTCTGCCGGCGGCACCGGCCATACGGAGTCGGTCAGGGTAACCTTTGACCCGGCTCGTATCAGTTACGCCCAACTGCTCGACGCCTTCTGGCACAGCATCGACCCCACGACGCGCGACAGCCAGTTCTGCGATCATGGCAATCAATACCGAACCGCGATCTTCTATCTGAATGCGTCCCAGAAGACGGCCGCCGTGGATTCGCGCACCCAGCTCGAGACCAGCAAACCCTTCAAGGCGGCGATCGTGACGGAGATCAATCCGGCGGATACCTTCTATCCAGCAGAGGAATATCACCAAAACTACTATCAGAAGAACCCGCTGCGATACCGCTTCTATCGGTATAACTGCGGCCGGGATCGACGCCTCGAGGAATTGTGGGGGCAGGCGCCCGAACACTAGCTGGCTGTTAAAAAAGGCTCAGGTGAGTGCGAGACAAGACGAAATAGCGCAGTTTACTCGTCGTAAATGAGCATTTTGAGCCGGATATCAACACCGTATCGTGCCTCATGAGGCTTTTCAACAGCCTGCTAAGAAACGATGAGTCTCTTCGTTTGAGAGTCACCTAACGATGTTGCTGGCCTCGGCCAGGACCGAGATACTACCAATAGTTACGCTGGAGAAATAGGTCCCTATATAACGCTGCAGATAGGTGTGGGCGTTCCCGGCTTGGGCGACAGACTGGACGTAGAGATCGACCGCGTCGGCCTGAACCGGATCTTGGGTGACCTCGATCCAGGCAGCGGCCTTACTAGCGCCTGCCTCCGCATTCCAGTTGGCGGCCACGCTATTGATAAGGAGACCATTGTTGTTCAGCGTATAGAGCATTGGCTTGATAGACGCGCTTATGAAGAGGTTATTTACCCGCATTGTCTGCGCGGCGTTACTGACCCTCGGCACCACCAATGCCGCCGCTGCGGCGTTGCTCGCCTCGCCATCAGCGACCTTCTGCAACAGGCTCGGCGCCGTCTGATCCAAGGCCGTGCCGGCGCTGACATAGTACATATAGGGCATCAGAACGGCCGTCGGGTCGGGCATATTGAGCTGAATCGCGCCGGCATCGCTCTGATCGGCAACGCCATTGGCGTTGGCATCCAGCGTATTTACGAACTGGCCCATGAGATGATTCAATGCACTTTCCGCGAGTAAAGCCGCCTCGTTGTTGTCACGCATGCTGCCTGACATTCGGGTGTTTTCCGTGACGCGGGAGAAAAATTGGGCCGAGGACCCCATCAAAACCAGCATGAAAACCGCCACCAAAAGCAGGATATAGCCCCGTTCGCGGCTAGGCGGCAGTTGAATTCTGTCCAATCGATCCCCCAAGGGGCTCAGCTCTTTGGTCATGGTCAGTTCCTGGGTAATACGAGGCCATCAAACGTCGTACCGGTTGTAGTCATCCCCGCAGGGGTTGCCCCGGCACGTGTCGTCACCGCTAACGTGTAGCCTGCCGGCGCCAAAGCGGTCATGGTTAGGCCGATGACCCGCGTGTTGCGGCCTGTGTTGCTACCAGCAAGCGCTACCGATGGCGCAGCGCCCAAGCCACCGAGCGCATTGGCGGACGAAATCATGACCTGATTTGCGTTGGCGCCCGTGCTGCTCCACGCAACGCGAATAGCATTGAGCGCATACGGCGCCGTCGTATTGGGCCAAATCGAAAACCCGCTGGGCACCGTGAAATCGACAGTCGTAGAGGTCGCGTTCTGAGTGATCGATATTGAGCTGTTCTCGGCCTGACGGAACAGGCGGTTCAGCATCATGTAGATCTCGCGCCCGTCTTCGACGGACTGACTGTTACGACCTTGGCTCATATAGGTCCCCGCCTGGGTCGAATAGGCCGAGACGACCGCAAGCGACAACATGCTCGCAACGGTGATTGAAATCATGACCTCGACAAGCGTAAAGCCCTGGTTTCGCCGGATGTACGCCGAAGAATTCATAGGATACTTCACCATGTCAGGGTCCGGTTGTAATAAAGTTGAATGAGGCCTGGGCGGTCTTGGTGCCGTTGCGCCCCACATAAGACACGCGCGCGGCGACGTTCAGTGGTGACACCCAGGTCGCTGTCGCGGCACTGGTCAGGAGGTTTATAGGCGGCGCACTGCTATCCTGGGCCTGGGCGATCGTGATTGTGTAGGCATCTCGACCCGTATTGCCGTTGACGGCCGGAGTTCCCACAATGGCGCTGAGACCAACCTTGAAGGCCGCATTCCCATTGGAGGCCGCTATATAAAGCGGCTCCAGCTTCTGCGAGGCCACATCGAGCGCAACGGCGCGGGCGTTATTGTCGGCCGAAATCACGAGCGCGTTCCCTGTGATCTGAGATAGCCCCAGCACCCCCAGGGCGAATACCACCAAGGCAATCAGGACTTCGATCAGCGTGAAGCCCGAATCTGAACCCATTTTCCGACTCATTAGCTTTCGCATCTAGCCACTCCCATTCAATTGGCCAAACAGGGTCTGAATGGTAACGGTCCGAGTCAGGTTCACATCCCGGGCAGAGACCAAAGTAATCGCTCCGGTCTTGTCCACCAACCCCTGACCATTGAAAACAAAGACGTCTCCAACCGTCGGAGAAGCGCTAGCCGGAAGGGCTACCGTTTGCGCGAATGAACCATCGGATGACGCCATCGCGATGTTACTGCTGCCCTTCACCAAAGTGACCGTCACCTTGGTGTTGTGGTCTCTGGCCACACTCTTGGCGGTGCGAAGCGCCTGCATCAAGTCTTGTTCCGCAGTACCGATGGAGCTGCGCGCGACCATCCCACCCATGCCAGGCACGATGACCCCAGCGAGTATCGCCACCATGGCGATCACGACCATCAGCTCAATCAGGGTGAAGCCACCCTCACGCCGCTGAGCGAACCTCACGGTGCGTACCTTACCTTTTTGCGATGAAGACATTGGATCTAGCCTACGACTTGAATCAGGACAGGAAAGCGACACGGATCACACTTCGCGAACCGGCGCCTCAATGAATCAAAAAAGTAAGAGATCAGGAACATTTCCCTGATCGAACCTCCCAACACTGGCTCGCTGAAACCGCGCCATTGAACTTCAGAGTCGCGCGCGTCCCATTTTGATCAATGGTGTACTTATATTGGCCAGCCCCCAAACCCGACAGGCTGGTAGCGGTCCAGGTGTACGTCGTGGGCGTCGCGGACACGCAGGCATAGCTGAAGTCGTTGCCATTGAAATTCGGGATGGAACAGGCCCCGGCAGCCCCGGAGTAAGTGCGATTGTCCTGATAAAACTGTTCCATTTGCAGGCGCATGCTACTCAGGTTGCTCATCCCTTCAGCGAGCTTGCTCCTGTTTGAAAAGTCGTTATATGCGGGGATAGCAACCGCCGCAAGCAACGCGACAATCGCCATTGCGATCACCAGTTCGATAAGGGTAAATCCGTCGGCGGAGCACCTACGCATTGATAGCCGATGACCTAAGTGGACTTGCTGAGCAGACATAGCGGGACCTTTTGCCAATAGGGAAGACATGCCCTGCTATCGGCAAGATAGACACTCGCCTTAAGGGGGTCCGATGGACTTCCGTCGCAATATTAAGATTCTGATCCGTCCCGTTTTCGCTCCAGCACCTCCCAACGGTCCATCAATTGGACCAATGCCTCGGCAATCTCATCCGCCCGCGCCTGCAAAGTCTTAGCTTTGTCGGGTTCATCTCGGTAGAGCGCGCCCGAGCCCAGCATGGCCGCGATTTCATCCTGTTCGCGTTCCAATGACTCAATCTTCTCCGGCAGGCCCTCGAGCTCTCTTTCGGCCTTATAATCAAGGCGCTGCCCACCACCAGCCCGGGCAGAGTCCGCGCCTTTCGCAATCGGCCTGCCCGGCTTTTCCACCAGCCTTTTTTTCGCTGCCGCACGTTCCGCAGTTGCTGCCGTTTGTCTTTGCCAGTCATCATAGCCACCGACATATTCCCGGAGCCGGCCATCGCCCTCAAAGGCAATGACCTGAGTCACTACGTTGTCGAGAAAGGCTCGATCGTGGCTGACTAGAAACAACGTACCTTCAAACTGAACCAGGAGATCCTCGAGCAACTCCAGCGTCTCGATATCAAGATCATTGGTTGGTTCATCCAGGACGAGCACATTGGCGGGCTGGGTGAACAGCCGGGCGAGTAAGAGACGGTTCCGCTCGCCCCCGGAACAGCTGCTGACCGGGGAACGCGCACGCTCCGGGGCAAACAGAAAGTCGCCCAGATAGCCGATTACGTGCCGCTTGCGGCCACCGATTTCAACGAACTCACCACCCGGGCTGACCGTTTCCGTCAGGGTAGCATCCTCATCGAGCTGGGCGCGTAGTTGATCAAAATAGGCCACATCCAGTCGGGTCCCCAGGCGGACCGTCCCGGAATCAGGAGTGAGTTCGCCCAAAATGATCTTGAGGAGCGTGCTCTTGCCGACCCCATTGGGTCCGAGCACGCCCACTTTGTCGCCACGGCGGATACGACACGAGAAATCGCCAATAACCACGCGGTCGCCAAAGGCCTTGGTGACATGATCCAGTTCCGCCACAATGCGTCCCGAACGCTCGCCACTATCAACCTGCATGTCAACCGATCCTGAACGTTCACGGCGCTCGGCATGCTCGCGGCGCAGTGACTCGAGCCGTCGCACCCGACCCTCGTTGCGCGTACGGCGCGCCTTGATCCCCTGTCGGATCCATACCTCCTCCTGGGCGAGAAACTTGTCGAATTTGGCCTGCTCGACAGCCTCATTCTCCAGCATCGCCGCCTTGAGTCGTTGATAATCGGTAAAGTTTCCCGGAAAACTCTGCAGCCGCCCGCGATCCAGCTCGACAATCCGGGTTGCGACGTTATCGAGGAAGCAACGGTCGTGGGTTACGAGCAGGACAGAGCCATTGAAGCCCTTGAGCAAACCCTCCAGCCAATCGATCGAAGAGAAATCCAAGTGATTGGTCGGCTCATCTAGAATCAGGACCTCGGGCTCCTGAACCAAGGCCTGCGCCAGGGCTACGCGTTTACGCAGACCACCGGACAAATCCCCAACCCGGACGTCGGCATCCAGACCGAGGCGCGCGACGACGGTATCGATACGATGACTCGCGGTCCACCCGTCGACGGCCTCGAGTCGCGCCTGTAGAGGCTGCATGGATTTGAGCAGTTCCTCGTGATCGGCCTCGGGGTCCGCCAGATTTTGCGCAAGGGCATGATACTCGGCAAGCAGCGTATTCAGCCCATCAAGCCCGCGGGCCACCTCGGCATAGACCGATGCATCAAGGTCCAACACAGGCTCCTGACTGACATAGCATAGCCGTAGACCGTCCTTTCTCCAGAGTCGTCCATCATCCAGTTCTGCGACCCCGGCAAGCACTCGCAGTAAGCTCGACTTGCCGGTCCCGTTTCGCCCGATAAGGCCAACGCGCTCCCCTTCTTCAAGCTGAAAATCGGCATTATCCAATAATGGAACGTGGCCAAAGGCGAGCGCAGCCTGATCGAGTCTGAGGCAAGTCATGGAAAATGAATCCGGTTGATTGATCAAACCGCCAGAGTGGAGAAGCGGGGCGAAAAATGCAAGCAAGGAGTATGCTCCAAACCCGCACGGTTCAATGCTAAACTGGCCGCCACAAAAAATCTTTGCTCCGGCGGAAGCCGGACGAATCCAATCCGCCGCCCAACCGCAGACGGCCCGCCAAGGAGTCATGAGTACGATGAGGTTTGAGTTGACACGCATGCGGCCCGCTTATTGGGCCGTCTTGGTACTGATCGGTTGGGGAGCCGGTCTGATCTTTACCCACAGTCTGCGCCTGGACGCCTTCGGCATCGACGAGGCTGCCGCCCGCGCCCTGCTGCTGAACTGGTCAGTGTCCGACCGCGTCATTAGCACGGTCTTCGTCTTCGGTCTTCCCGATCTGCGTAGCCTGCTATTTCTTCCTCTGGGCCTCTATTGGCCAGGCAGCCTGCTCGCAGCCAAGGTCTTCACGCTGCTCATGGCCTTTCTGGCGACCTATTCGCTATATAGATGGACACAACGCCGGGCCGGTGCCGAGGCGGCACTGATCGCGGGTGGACTCTTTCTGCTATCACCCGGCCTGCTGACCCAAATAGACAGCATCGGCAGCGGGCCTTACCTGTTGCTCGCCTTTTCAATGGGGGCGTGGCTGGATCATCGCTACCGACAGGCCCAACGGCCGCTGGGCGGGTGGTTCTTTCTCCAGCTACTGCTCATCGCCTTTATCGTGAGCCTGCACCCCATAGGTCTGGCTTACCCCATCGCGTTGCTCCTGAGCTGGTATCGAAACCCAGTCGATGAACGCCAGCAAAGACACCTCTATATCGGGGCCGTCCTGGCCATATCATTCGAATTCATTCTGCGCATGGGCTGGGGAGGCACCGTGAGCTGGTTGGCGAATCCCCTGTCATTCCTGCAATCCGCCATCAGCGGCGCCATGCTTGCAGGCAGCGACCTCGGCCTCATCTTTTCCGTGCTCGCGGCTGCCCTGCTGCTACTGACGATTGCCTCTGTGCGTCGGCAACTGGCCGACGACGTGCTGCTGTCGTCACTGACATTGGCTACGATCGGAGGACTCTTCGTCAGTGACGCCAACTGGGGACTCGTCGCGACCGCAGCCCTGCTGTTCCTTGGCGCGCCGGGACTGATCGCCGTCAACGAGGCCGTACCCGGACATGGGCTCATGGCGAAGCGCGGTATCGTCCTAGGGTTGAGTTTCCTGCTATCTCTGCTCTTTCTGCAGGCGGACAAGGCCCATCACCTGCGCGTCGAGGGCGATCAACTCGGTGACACTGATCAACTGATCCTGGCGCTCGTTGAAGAGATCAAGGACACTCCGGTCGACGAGACGGTCGTCATGAGTCAATGGCCGGGGAAGACCATGCTCGTCATCAAGCGTCCGGTATTACCGCTTCCGCCGAGCTCTGACAATGGCGAGACCCTCCTCAAAAACATCAAGGGCATCAGCCACCTGATGTTCGACCCCTTCGACCCGGAAAACCATCAGCTGCGCGCCAATATCGCGCAGGTCAGCACACGGACAAAGACACTCACTCTTCAGAAGGACGGCGTCATCATCGAGATCGAAAAGCCCGCGTCTAAGACGGCCGACTGAACCCTACGTCAACGCTGGCATCCAGGACAGTAATAGGTCGCGCGACCCAGTTGACGGATCTCACGGATCGCGCCGCCGCAGGCGAGGCAGGATAGGCCTGAGCGCCCATAGACCTTGAGGGAGTGACTGAAGTACCCAGGCCGACCGTCCTCGGCGACAAAATCGCGGAGCGTCGTGCCACCCTGTTCGATGGCCTGACTCAGGACCTCTTTGACCGCCCGAGCCAATTCGTCATAGCGCGCCAGGGCGATCCGGCCCGCGGCGCGCGCCGGATGTATCCCGGCCATGAACAGGGCTTCGTTGGCATAGATGTTCCCGACCCCGACAACCCTTCGCGCATCCATGATCAGCCCCTTGATCGCGACACGACGCCCCTTGGCGGCGCGCCAAAGGACCGCGCCGTCCCAGGTCGAATCCAAAGGTTCAGGGCCAAGATGGGCCAGCAGAGGGTGAATTAACGGGTCCTCGGTTGTCCAAGCCAGCAAACCGAAGCGGCGTGGGTCCGTGAGGCGCAAGGCGATGCCGCTCGAGAGCACAAGATCGACGTGGTCATGGCGCGCGGGCGGCCGTTCCCGAGGCACGATCCTTAGACTACCCGACATGCCGAGGTGAAGGATGACCATACCGCTCGTCACCCGGATCAGCAGATATTTCCCCCGGCGTCCCACACCCTTGATGACGCATCCCTTCAACAATCCCACCAGATCTGACGGCACAGGCAGGCGCAAACGGTGCTCGCGGACGATCAGCCTTTCGATACGTTGGCCGAGCAAATGCGGCTCGATGCCGCGACGGGCGGTTTCGACTTCGGGTAGTTCGGGCATGCCGCGATCATACCGTATTTTGAAAGAAAAACGCCTGCCCCGAGGAGCAGGCGTTTTCGTCGACAAGCCGCTTCTTCCGAACGGAAGGAGGCCCCATCAACAAGCGACCTCCATACTTACCGACCCGCGCGAGTCAGCTTGCGAATGAAGTTGGCTTCGTTCTCGGGGTTGCAGGCCTGAACATCATGATGCTCTTGCTCAGGTTGATTGACCACACACAGCGGCGCAACGACATCCTTGATGTCGAATAGCCAGGTCGCGTCACCTATGCCCTTCTCGGCCGCTGTATCTAGCGTCACGCTCTCTGGATGCTGGACATTGACGATGAACTGCGTCGGGTGCCCCGGACGGAAGATCATGCCGGTGTTCTCAGCACCCTTGACCTGCAGGCTCAGGAAACGATCCAGAGACTCGGCCACACCGTCGTTATTGGCGTCGCGCACGAACCAGATATCACCACCCGTATTGCCTCGGTTCGGCCAGTCCTCGACGACATAGATGTTACCCAGAGCATCCTGAGCCATGTTGTCGATGTCATGCACGATACCGGACGAGTTGCCGTAGCCAAGATTCTTTGGGGTGGCCTGACTGGCCGTCAGGCGAACCATAGCCTGACCGTTGGCCAGTTCCTCGACGGAGTAAATCGAACGCTCGGACGTGGCGTTGAAATACAGGACCTCGTTGCCGTTGCCCAGATAGCCGACCTCGACGTCCTCGGGACGACCGAAGGGGGTCGCATTTGCACTATCAGCAGCCGCACGGCCGGCACGTTTCAGGTTATTATCAAACGGATCGCTGACGCTGGGCAGCGTCACGCCATTGGCATCGGTCAGGGGCATCCAGCGGGCCGCCCCGGTGCGAGGCTGTCCCACATTTGCGGGATCATTCCAGTGCTTGGTCACATCGCCGACGAAGGCATCAACTGACAGGACGAAGGACTGGCCCTTGCTGTAATCACCGGTGACAGCGGGGACAAACTTGTAGATGGAGCCTGACTTGTCTTCATCGACAAAGTACAGAGCGCTACCGGTGTGGTTAAAGCGCAGACCTTCATGTGAGACATTGGGAATGCTGGTCAGCTCGACGAGGACCGGGGTCTCACCGGCTTTGACGTCGACCATCGGATTTTTGAGTTCGAAGACACGGCCCTGACCGGACCATTCCTCTCCCAGCAGCAGGGTGTTCATCGGGGTCCAGGTCGCGGGATCGAAGGCGCCGAAGTCGTTCGACCAATCGCCGTGAGCGCCGTTCATGTCGCCCCGAAGCAGGTTCGTGGCCATATCCGTGACCGTGTCGTAGCGCGTCACACCAGCGCCATACATCGTCTCATGCGGTAGGAAGATATAGCGGCCGGTCGGATCAAAGGCGGCCATGTCGGTCATGGAGGCGCTGCCACCCAGACCAGGGACGCGAATAGTCGACTGCGCGGGATCGGCCTCGATTTCGCGAAGGCTGGTCAGATTGGTCGCGGTCACGCCAGCCGGCATCTGCCAGGGGTTATCGCGCTCGTCGATGTGGTTGGGCACCTGAGCAACTGCGGCTCCCTGAACCAGCGGGTTAAAGAAGACATCCGTGCCCGCAACGGCAGCCTGGGCACCGGCGAGCATCAGTCCTGTAACAATGGCCTTTCTCGTGAAAGTGTTCATCACAACTCCGTAAGCTATGTTCACAATAGAATTAAGTTTGTAACGCCCAGGAGGGCGTGACAGATGACACGCTAGCAGCAGTTTGTGAACACTAAATGAATTATTCATGAAGGTTTTGTGACGTCGCAAACGGGACATTCAAACCGTTATCAGAGGCCCGAAAGGCCAGTTTCAAGGTCAGGATACATAGGCGAGACCCCTAAACGCTCTCGCATACGCAAGTTCGAGATGCGTCGTGATTCGGCGAGATAGGAGAGCATGCCTTCGCCGAGTTGCTCTTGGGCCTCAACCATGGAGATCTGGGGCGGGCGAGGCAAACCAAAGTGATCAGCCAGACGATTGAAGTAATCGGTCATGGTCGTCGGTTGGCCGTCAGAAACATTGAAGAATTGATTGACAGCATCGGTCCGCGCCGCGGCTAGGCAAGCGCGGATCAGATCGTCAACGTGGATTCGGTTGCTCCAAGGCGCCTCGGTCTCATTGAGAACGGGCGCCCCCGCGCGCAAGCGGTCCAGCGGCAGGCGATCCGGCCCATAGATCCCCGGTACCCGGAGGGTGGTCCAAGGTATCGCCCGCGCGGTCGCCCATTCGACCAACGCAAGTTCCGCAGACCGTCGGCGACGCGCCCGATCCGTTCGCGGATCAACGAGGTGGTCCTCGTTAACCCAGGCGCCGGCGGCATCGCCGTAGACCCCTGTCGTGCTAATCAGAACGATCCGTTCCGGCAGCCCATCGGCGGCGATCGAATTCAGGAATCCCGCAAGCCTGGGGTCCTCCTCTCCGCGGGACGGCGGCGGCACCAGATAATACACACACGTATTACCCAGATGCCTGGGCCGAATCGCCTGATCCAGATCCAAGGCTACGGCCTTGACTCCTGCATCAGACAAGGCGCGGAGCCGCTCCTGGGAACGGACGATCGCCGACACCGAGTGACCACTCTCGGCCTCACGAACGGCGACCCGGAACCCCACGTATCCACAACCCACGATCAGAAAACTACCCATCTTTCGGCTCGCTAGAACGATCCCTGCGATTCCTCTCGCGTTCCAAATGGCAGGCTAGGCGAAAGATCTGCTCGATGTCGCGCTCGTCCACGTCAATATAGGTCTCGGATCGATGCAGGGCCTCTGCGATCGACTCTAGACTCAGCTTAACCTCCGTCTCTTGAGTTATGGCGCGACTTGATTTCGCGAAAACGGCCGGGTACCGCCTCCAGGCGAAGGGCCAGTTGAAGATCACGGCAATAAACATCAGCAGCAGGACATTCAGCAACACCGGCACGAGCAGGTACCCATAGCCGAGACTTGCGATCTCGGGACCGCCGATAACTGCCGTCAACGCCGTCGCGCTGGCGGGCGGATGCAGGCAACGCAACAGATGCATCGCGACAATCGATGCGCCGACGGCTAATCCCGAGGCAATGGCGGTGTCAGGAACCCATTGCGCGATCGTCACCCCGATCGCGGCGGAGACCACATTACCCGTGATAAGCGCCCAGGGTTGAGACATCGGGCTATGAGGAACGGCGAACAGCAGCAGGGCTGCTGCCCCCATCGAGACCACAAACAGGATGTGCCCGTCCCCCAACAGCTGTCCGACCAGAAGATTCATGACGTAGATCGCCAGGAATCCTCCAACGCCGGAAAGCAGGCATTCCAAAGGCAGGCCAACGGCCTGCGCGGCCGGTTTCCAATTCGCTTGGGTCATATCCTTCTGCGGACCTCTCATATTGCGTCCCGTCGCCTCACCAGGGTAACCTCCCGGGTTGTCAACGAATCGCCTTCAGTACCTGATTACAAATGGCTATTCACCGATGTCGTCTTCATGGTAGGTTATGCGGTATTCCTCTAGTCACCGATATGCGCCGGCACGGAGGCCGATTCGTCACCGTTATAACAACAAGACCGCAGCGATGCTCCACCACTTAACCAGACTAACCCTACTCATTTCCTGCCTCTGTGCGGCAATGATGACACATGCCCAGACAGATCCCTACGCTGACGGCACTCGCCAATTTAAGGCGAGCCAGTACGAAGCGGCGCTGCAATCCTTTCTCAAGGCGCAACAGCAAGGTTATGAGAGCGGCGAGCTCTTCTTCAACATGGGCGCCAGCCTGTTCAAGCTTGAGCGGTATGAGGAGGCCCAGATTGCATTTGAAAAGGCGACCGACTATCCGGAAACACGAGAACTGTCGCTATTCAATATGGGGCTCATCGCGGACAAGCTCGATGATCGGTCCGGGGCGATCAATCGCTTTATGCAGGTCCTCAACGAGACAAACGATGAGCGCCTTACCCGACTGGCGGGCACGGCATTGTCGCGTCTCCAGAATACCCCTGAACAGGCTAACTGGTTCGGGCTGGTCAGCATCGATATCGGTTACGACGACAATGTCACGCTACTGCCCGACAGCCTGCTTCTAGCCACGTCACAACAGGATGACTTGTTTGTCGACGCCTATGCCTACGCCAACCGGCGCCTGTTCGGCGACGAAAATCAGGGCGTGAGCATTGACGCCAGTCTTTTCTTTCAAAAATACATGCAGCTGACTCAGTTTGACTTGGCCGACCTAAACACGGGCCTCAGCTATCAGAGCAACCTCAACGGAATATGGCGCACAGACAGCGGCGCCCACATCGACCTGAGTTTTCTGGACGGCAATGCCTTCATGGGTACGACCCGTTTGTCGACATCAGGAAGGCTATCGATTTCCGACCATGGAAATGCCAAGCTAGGTTACGAACTGGCGCGCATCAATGCCATGGACACAAAATACAGCTACCTGACCGGATGGCGGCATCGCTTCGAAATCCGCCCCTACTGGCGCTGGCCTCGCAAACGCCTTGATCTGTCCTATCGTTACGAATGGAACGATCGCAAGGATCGGCGTGATATCCTGTTCTCCAGTTTTTCTGCTGTCCGGCAACGATTGCGCCTCAAAGGCCGAATCGATATCAGCGCGAATGTGGGCCTGACCGCCGACCTCAGATACCGCCGCAGCCGTTACCGCGACCCGAACGAGGTCTCAACCGGGGTCTTACAAACCCGCATGGAAAACCGTTATCGCTTATCGCTCATCATCAGCCACCGTTTCAGTGATGGAAAAGAGCTCTCTGCGGAGTACGACTACACGCGCAACAAATCAAACGTCTCCCGGTATACCTATACCGGAAACGTCTACATGATCAATATTCTATTGCCCTGGTAGCACCAAAAGGAAGGCGAGATGTTCAGCTGCGCGCTGTTCTTCCATACGGCGATGGCTTGTCATCGTTCGACTCTGCCGTCGATGAACGCCGAGACTCAGGTTTGGGGACAAAGGGCGCAAATTCCTTCAACACGAGTTGATAGACTCTACGTTTGAACGACACGACCTCATTGACCGGGAACCAATAGTCCACCCAGCGATAGCCATCGAATTCGGGTTGCTCAGTGATATCGAATCGCATCTTGCGCTCATCGCCGATAAGCCTCAGCAGGAACCAAATCTGTTTCTGCCCGATGCAAAGCGGTTTGCAATGTCGGCGTAGCATATGGCGGGGGAGGCGGTACTTCACCCAATCCGAGGTACGGGCGAGTATCTCGACATCGGCACCTTTCAGGCCAATCTCCTCGTGTAATTCCCGATGCATGGCCTCTTCGGGTGACTCGTCGATGGCGATGCCGCCTTGGGGAAACTGCCAGGCATTTTGCCCAATCCGTCTGGCCCAAAGAAGATGCCCCTGGTCGTTGCAGACCACGATACCCACATTTGCTCGATAGCCATCTAGATCGATCACTGGCACTTTATTCCAGAATATAATGATAAGGATTTTGCCAAAATCTGGAAAATATGGCAATGGCTAAACCATATAGTGAAGCACTTACCGTTGATCGGTTTGCATCATCCGTTTCGGGGCCACCCGGCCGTCATCGAGTATCGTACCCATCCCCAGAAAGCGCTCATCGCCGGCAAATAACCGAACCCAGCCAGAGGCAGGCGCATTGGCGACCTGCACGGCCTGCCCGCGCGTGACGAAAAACGCCATGTCAGAATTCAGGGAGACGGCCGGCCAGTGAGAAAGGACCTCGGCGGCATCAACCAGCAGCGCATCCAGGGCCTTAAGTTCCCCCTCCGCGGCGATGGCTTCGAGACGCTCCAAGGTAAACATCTCTCCGCTTGTAAAGCCTGCCACCTCGGGGCGGCGCAAGACCGTGACATAGGCACCGCAGCCCAGGGTTTCGCCGATCGCCTCTACCAGCGTCCGGATATAAGTCCCTTTGGAACATGAAACTTCGATATCCAGATCAATGCCGTCATGCTCGATCAGGCGTAGCTCGTGAATGTCTACCTGCCTGGCCTTGCGCTCAATATCGATACCCTTGCGCGCCAATTCATAAAGTGGTCGACCGTTAACCTTGACTGCGGAATACATCGGGGGAATCTGCTCAATGCGGCCCAAAAAACCGGCCAGGGTCTCCTCGATCACCGCCCTGGAAAAATCGATTGCACCCTCATGCTGATAGCTAACCTCGCCCTCGGCATCACCGGTCTCGGTGCAAATACCCAACCGCATACCCACTAGATAGCGTTTGTCAGCCTCCAGCAGGAACGACGAAATTTTGGTCGCCTCCCCAAGACAGATCGGCAACATCCCGGATGCCAGGGGGTCGAGACTTCCCGTATGCCCCGCCTTACGGGCCTGAAATAAGCGCTTGACGGCTTGTAGTGCGCCATTCGATGTTATGCCGATCGGCTTATCAAGCAACAGGACGCCGTCGACAGGACGGCCGCGCTTCGTTCTTCTTGACATGAGTCTACCTACTGGGGGGTTCGCGCGCGAGAGCCAGGCGGCAAACTAAGAGGGTTCAGAATGTCGGTCCGACTCAAGCGAGGCCGCAATCAAGGCGTCCATGGCAGCGCCGTGCTCAACAGACTCATCGTAGACGAAACGCAAAGCCGGTACGGTTCGCAAAGACATCCGACGCGAAAGCTCTCGCCGAAAGAACGATGCCGCCTTGTTGAGCAGAGCCACTGTTTGGGGTGCCTCCGTCGCCGAATCGAGGGTCGTGACATAGACCTTTGCCAGCGACAAGTCGTGGGTCACGCGCACCTCGGAAATGGTGACCATACCGACCCTGGGATCCTTCATCTCCACCTGGATCAGTGCGGCCAACTCACGGCGCATCTGCTCGCCAACACGGCGATTTCGACCAAACTCTCTAGGCATATAACACTCCCGATGCGAACCGTAACCGCAACTGTCTATCAATCATATCGCTCTAACAGATACGTTTATCAGAGCTCGCGGGCGACCTCAATGGTCTCGAAAACCTCGATCTGGTCACCAACCTGCACGTCGTTGTAGTTCTTGACACCGATACCGCATTCCATGCCGGAACGTACCTCGCTGACGTCATCGCGAAACCTTCTCAGCGACTCAAGCTCACCCTGATAGATCACGACATTATCCCTGAGGACACGGATCGGGTTGTTCCTGCGCACCACACCCTCCGTGACCAGGCAACCGGCGATCGCCCCGAACTTGGGCGACCTGAAGACATCCCGGACCTCGGCAAGACCAATGATCTGCTCGCGGTACTCCGGCTTCAACAGACCGGAAAGGGCCTGCTTAACCTCGTCGATGGCGTCATAGATCACGCTGTAGTAGTTGAGCTGGACCTGATTCTCGTCCGCCAATCTGCGCGCTGCGGCATCGGCACGGACATTAAAACCAATCACGATGGCGGATGATGCCAGAGCGAGGTTGATGTCGGACTCATTGATACCACCCACGCCACTGGAGATAACCTTGACCTGGACCTCATCAGTAGAGATCTTGGTAAAGGCATCGCGCAATGCCTCGGAGGAACCTTGGACGTCGGCCTTGATCATGATCGGCAGAATCGAGACCTCCTTGCTGCCCATCTGCTGGAAGACATCTTCAAGTTTGGCGGCCTTCTGGCTAGCCAGTTTGACGTCGCGATACTTGCCCTGGCGATACAATGCGACCTCACGGGCCTTGCGCTCATCGGGCACGACGACCACATCGTCACCCGCATCAGGGGTTCCAGAAAGGCCGAGCACCACCACAGGAGACGATGGACCGGCGCTCTTGATCTCTCGCTCCGAGGCGTCAAACATGGCTCTCACGCGACCGAATTCGCGGCCAGCGAGTACAATGTCCCCCTTAGCCAAAGTCCCTTTCTGTACCAGTATAGTGGCGACAGGACCGCGGCCGCGATCCAATGAAGATTCGATGACGGTGCCCACGGCGGGACAATCTGACACAGCCTTAAGCTCCATGACCTCGGCCTGCAACAGGATCGCGTCTAGGATCGCGTCGACACCCTCACCGGTCTTGGCGGAGATACTGACGAACATGGTGTCACCGCCCCACTCCTCGGGCAGAACCTCTTGGATCGACAGTTCCTGACGTACCCGATCGAGATCGGCGCCCTCCTTGTCTATCTTATTGACGGCAACGATCATGGGCACTTCGGCGGCACGGGCGTGCTGAATGGCCTCTATCGTCTGTGGTTTAACGCCATCGTCCGCAGCGACGATCAGAATCACGATATCCGTGACGCCGGCGCCTCGGGCGCGCATAGCGGTGAAGGCGGCGTGGCCCGGGGTATCCAGGAATGTGATCGTGCCCTTTTCAGTCTCTACGTTATAGGCGCCAATGTGCTGGGTAATACCACCGGCCTCACCGGAGGCAACCTTGGTCCGACGAATATAGTCGAGCAAAGAGGTCTTACCGTGATCGACATGCCCCATGATGGTAACCACGGGCGCGCGCGACTTCTCCTCGCCACCGACAGCGCCGATATCATCAAGGATCGCATCCTCAATACCACCTTCCTGAAAGGCCTTACCCTTGTGACCCATTTCTTCGACAACGATCAACGCAGTCTCTTGGTCAATAACCTGATTGATCGTGACCATCGTGCCCATCTTCATCATCGCCTTGATGACTTCGGCGGCCTTTACACTCATCTTCTGGGCTAGCTCGCCAACGGTGATGGTTTCAGGAACACTGACCTCGCGCACGATCGGCTCGGTAGGTCGCTCAAAACCATGCTTGGTACTATCGCCGGACTTGGGTGAAATACGACTCCGTTGAACCTTTTTACCCTTGCGTCGGGTGGCACCGGTCCGATCGCCCTCAACGTGCAGCTCTTTGCGGCCATAGCGGGTCTCGTGCCCGGCGGCAGGCGCCTCTTTGCGTTTCTTGGTGGCGCGCTCTTTGGTAACAGCCTCTTTCTGTTGCTTCGCAGAAGCGGCTTCGGCAACCTTCTTGGCTTCCTCGCGTGCGGCGGCCTCGGCGGCAACAGCGGCTTCTTCTGCCTTGCGGCGTTCTTCTGCCTCGCGCGCCAGGGTCTCCTGGGCCTCCTGTGCAGCGACAGCAGCCTCCTCTGCCTTGCGAAGCGCTTCTTCTTCACAGGCCTTGGCCTCAGCGGCCTCCTGCTCGGCGCGCGAATTCTCCTCAAGCGCCTGCTGCTGACGAGCCTGCTCCTCTGCCATGATCTCGCCACGCATCGCATAGGTATGCCGTCCGCGCACGGTGACGTTCACAGTCCGCGTATTGCGCGCCTTGGGGCCCGCGCCACTTCGAGGAACGGTTTGGCTAAGCTCGCCTACGGTCTTTCGCTTCAGCGTAATCTTACGTGGACCTGCGGCCGCGGGGGCCTCAGTTGAGTCCTCGATATGGCCGTGACTCCCACGCAGATGCGCCAGCAGGCTCATCTTGTCCTGATCGCTCAGGAGCTGATTTTCATCGCTGACATCCATACCCGCCTCACTCAACTGAACCATGAGACGGTCAACCGGAATCTTTACGACCTCAGCAAGCTGTTTTACTGTAACTTCCGCCATGCAATATCAACATCCATTCAATTAAGCTTCATTATCCACGAACCAGGGGGCACGCGCGGTCATGATCAAGGTGCTGGCACGCGCCTTATCCAGGCCGCCAATACCGACGAGATCATCCGCGGCCTGCTCGGCCAGGTCTTCCTGAGTCACGATACCCTCTGCCGCCAGTGCATGCGCCAGATCGCTATCCATACCGTCAAGGACCAACAGGTCCTCCGCCGGCCCGGCTGAATCAAGACTCTCCTCGGAGGCGATCTCCCGGGTCAACAACACGTCACGCGCACGATCGCGCAATTCCTTGACGATCTCTTCATCAAACTCTTCAATATCCAGCAGCTCCTTGGCCGGGACGTAAGCGATTTCCTCGATGCTAGTAAAACCTTCCTGCACGAAGATCATCGCGATCTCTTCGTCAACATCAAGCTGCTCCATGAACACGGCATTGATCCGGCTCATTTCCTCTTCGCCCTTCTCCTCGGCCTGCGCCTCAGTCATGACGTTGATGTGCCAACCGGTCAACTGACTGGCCAGACGAACATTTTGACCGCCTCGGCCGATCGCAAGAGAAAGCTGATCTTCTGCCACGGCGACGTCCATACTATTGGCATCTTCATCGACGATGATGGATTGCACCTCGGCGGGAGACATCGCATTCACGACAAACTGAGCAGGGTTTTCATCCCAGAGCACGATATCGATGCGCTCACCCGCCAGCTCATTGGACACACTCTGGACGCGGGAGCCCCGCATGCCGACGCAGGCCCCGACGGGATCGATACGGGGATCATTCGTCCGCACCGCAATCTTAGCGCGCAGACCGGGATCACGGGCCGCGCCCATGATATCGATCAAGCCTTCACCAACCTCTGGCACCTCGAGCTTGAAGAGCTCGATCAATAGCTCTGGAGAGGTCCTGCTGATGTGCAGTTGGGGTCCACGGATCTCGGAACGAACCAGCTTGAGGTGACCACGTAAGCGATCGCCGGGTCGAACCGGCTCGCGGGGGATCAGGTCGTCCCTGGACACAACGGCCTCGGCATTCCCGCCCAGATCCAGAATGACATTGCCGCGATCAAGACGGCGCACGATGCCGGTCACGAGTTCACCCTGGCGGCTCTGATACTGCTCGACAACCTGGGCGCGTTCGGCCTCTCGGACCTTTTGAATGATGACTTGCTTGGCGGTCTGGGCGGCAATGCGGCCGAACGCCATCGACTCGATATCTTCCTCGACATAGTCGCCGACCTCAAGCTCAGGCTCCTGATCACGAGCAGCGGAAAGTGTGATCTGGCATCGCGGCTGATCCATCTCGGCGTCGTCTTCAATCACGAGCCAGCGACGAAAGGTCTTGTGTTCCCCGGTCTTGCGATCGATGGACACCCGAACCTCGATATCCCCGCCATGGCGTTTTTTCGTCGCGGCAGCCAGCGCGAACTCCATCGCACTCATGATGATTGCCTCATCAATGCCACGCTCGTTGGCGACCGCATCGACCACCATCAGGATTTCCTTACTCATCGCTTTCGCCTCTGCACACCAAATAACCACTCATCAAAAAACCGGTAACGCCAAACAAATGCCTAATCGTATTGCGGCACCAAGCGGGCTTTATCAATCCCATCCAGCGGGACCTTGACCGATTTCCCGTCCAGGAGCTCGATGGACAATTCATCACCCTCAATACCACATATATAGCCGCTGAGATTGCGCTGCCCACCCATCGGCGAGTGCAGCCGCAATTTCGCCTTTTCTCCGACAAAGCGGACAAAATGCTCCGGCTTCGTCAACAAACGATCCATGCCTGGCGACGAGACCTCCAGCGTATACTGACCACGCATCGGTTCCTCGACATCCATTAGGGCGCCTAACTGCCGACTGACGCTCTCGCAGTCTTCGATGGTGATGCCGGCCTGAGAATCTATATAGACACGCAACGTCTGGGCATAGCCTGCCGAGACGTGCTCAATGCCGATCAACTCGTATCCCATATGTTCGATGACCGGCTCAATGAGCTCGATCAAACCTGCATCACCACCGCGCGCCATCTTAGGCTCCTAAAACAAAAAGTGGGCACAAGGCCCACCTTCCAACTTTACAAAAATCTGCATCATGAGGACCTTAACCCCATCATCCCTCAGGTCGACCCATACTATCCAACAGGGGACCGAGATGCGGCATTATATGTCCGCAATGAACAGTTTTCAAGTCATGATGAATCAATCACTTGTTCCAGTTATTCACAATGCTCGGCGGCGCGCGCCAAAGCCATGCGCGGTGGTAGCCTTCGCCAAGGCCCGGCGTGTATAGTCAGGCGATCAGGCCTATTTTCCCGGCCGAAGCCCGCCGCAACGCGGCGCCTTTGAGGACTGAATGAACGACATCACGACGGACCAACGCATCCGCTTGATCCGCGAATGGCTTAACGGTCGGCTTGATGGCCAACCTTTTACTCTGGTGAGCGCTTCGGCCGACGCCAGCTTTCGACGTTACTTCCGAGTCACCTGGCCCTCCGGTCAGGCTATCGTCATGGATGCGCCACCTGATCGTGAAAACAGCCGACCATTCTTCGCGATCGCGAAGGCGATGCGCGCCATCGGACTGAACGTCCCCGAGATCAAAGCCAGTGATTGCGATCAGGGTCTCGCCCTGCTCAGCGACTTCGGTGAGGTTCACTACCTCCAGGCCTTGAATGACACCACGGCGGACGCTCTTTACCAAGAGGCGATGTCGGCGCTGCTGCGCCTACAAACCAGCGCCCTGAAACTCGGCCTTCCAGATTACAACGAGGCCTTGCTACAGACAGAAATGGCGCTGTTTCTGGACTGGTTCGTGGCCCAACAACTGGAGCTTACGCTCGACGACAAACAATATGAGGCGCTGGCAATAGCCCGGGAACATCTCGCGGCATCAGCGCTCGAGCAACCCAGGGTCCCCGTGCATCGGGACTTTCACTCGCGGAACCTCATGGCGTTAGCAAGCGCCGGGCCGGGGATCATTGACTTCCAGGATGCCGTGATCGGGCCCGTGACTTACGACCTTGTATCCCTGCTGCGGGACTGCTATATCGCCTGGCCGGAGGAGAAAGTATCAAGCTGGGTGGGGAACTATTTCAATCGTGTCCGGGACGCAGGGCTAATCCCAGGCGTGGACCTCCCCACGTTCACGCGATGGTTCGATTGGATGGGCCTGCAGCGCCACCTCAAGGCCGTGGGGATCTTCGCGCGATTAAATTTACGTGACGGCAAGCCGGGGTATCTCGGCGACATCCCCCGCACCATGGGATATCTATGCAGCGTCAGCGCGCGGTATCCGGAACTGGCGGACTTCCATGACCTCATGACTCGAATCAACAAGCAATTTAGCGCCCGTCATGCGAATTGAAATACCTATCTGGAACCTAGGCAAGACAAGCAAAATTGGATGAAAAGGCGCGGTAGCTTTGGGATAAGTTCTAGCCCTTGGCGCTGATCTTTGCCCAGCTGTCGCGCAGGGTCACGATCCGGTTGAATACCGCCGAACCCGCCTCGGTCGTCGTGCTGTCCCGGCAGAAATAGCCGACGCGCTCAAACTGGAAGGCCTCACCGGCAGGAACCTCAGCCAGGGAGAGCTCCAGACGGCAACCCGTCAGGACCTGCAGTGAATCCGGATTCACTCCCTGACGAAAATCCTCCAGCGCATCTGGCGATTCGTCAACGAACAGGCGGTCGTAGAGGTTCACGTCCGCATCGATACCGTGACGAGCGGAGACCCAGTGGATCACGCCGCGAACCTTGCGGCCCTCGGGGTCCGAGCCGAGGGTCTTCGAGTCATGGCTGCAGCGCAGCTCGCTGATCTCACCGTCGGTATCACGAACGATCTCGTCGCAACGGATCACGTAGCCATAGCGCAGCCGCACCTCGCCGCCCAGCACGAGCCGCTTAAACTTCTTCGAGGCCGTCTCGAGAAAATCGTCGTGCTCGATATAGAGCTCCCGACAAAATGGAATCTTGCGTTCACCCAGCTCCGGCCTCTGAGGGTGGTTGGCCGCCACCAGCCATTCGTCGCCGTCTTCTGGATAATCCGTCAGCACGACCTTGAGCGGACGCAACACGCCCATGCGCCGCGGCGCGCGTTCATTGAGATCACTACGAATACAGTCCTCAAGCACACCCATCTCGATGAGGTTGTCGGCACGCGTTACACCGATTCGGGTACAGAATTCTCGGATCGATTCCGGTGTATAGCCACGCCGCCTCAGACCCGCCAGGGTCGGCATCCGAGGGTCGTCCCAACCCGACACCAGATGCTCGGCGACCAGCGTTGTCAACTTGCGCTTACTCATGACTGTATAGGCAAGGTTGAGGCGCGAGAACTCATATTGGCGTGGGCGACAAGACACGCTGACATGCCCAAGCACCCAGTCGTAAAGCGGGCGGTGATCTTCGAATTCAAGCGTGCAGATCGAATGTGTAATGCCCTCAAGGGCATCGGAGACCGGGTGAGTGTAATCATACATCGGGTAGATACACCAACTCTCCCCTGTCTGGTGATGAACGGCCCCATGACGGATCCGGTACAGGGCCGGATCGCGCATATTCATGTTCGGCGAGGCCATGTCGATGCGCGCGCGCAGGAGCTTGCCGCCATCTGGAAACTCACCCGCCCGCATGCGCGCAAACAAGTCCAAGTTCTCCTCGGTGCTACGGTCGCGGTATGGACTGTTACGGCCCGGCTCAGTCAGGGTGCCGCGATGATCGCGAATCTCATCAGCCCCAAGATCGCAGACATAGGCATCGCCATTGCGTATCAACTCTTGGGCGAAGGTGTAGAGCTGCTCAAAATAGTCCGAAGCGAAATAGGTTTTGCCTCCCCACTCATACCCCAGCCAGCGCACATCGGTCTGAATGGATTCAACGAACTCGGTGTTCTCCTTATGCGGATTGGTATCATCGAAGCGAAGATTGCAATGCCCGCCGAAGTCTTTAGCCAAACCAAAGTTCAGACAGATCGATTTGGCGTGACCGATATGTAAAAAGCCGTTGGGTTCCGGCGGGAATCGGGTTGTGATGGGTCCGGAAACACGACCGCATTCAAGGTCTTCGCGGATAATGCGTTGCAGGAAGTGTTCCGGTCGGGCCGTCGTCTCTGTATTCACGATACTTAACCTGCTGCCTTACGGTCGGAGATATAACCCAGGGCTCGATCGATCCGAGTCAGGGTCTGCTCTCGCCCAACGAGATAAAGGGTTACATCAATGCCCGGTGTCGCCGAACGGCCACTGATCGCAACCCTAAGCGGTTGCGCCACCTTGCCCATATTGAGATCGAGCTCCTCGCTGGTGACCGTGACCACGGCATGCAGGGCCTCGGCGGTCCACTCATCGAGCGCGGCAAGATGTTCGCGGACCAGCAACAAGGCATTCTCGCAGACCGGACGCAGATGCTTCTTAGCCGCCGCCTCATCGAAGCACTCGAAATCCTGATAGAAATACTGGCTCATATCCGCCATCTCGACGAGCGTCCGCGCCCGCTCTCTGAGGGCCTCGACGACCTCTAGAATCCCGGCTCCCCCCGCAGCCGGGTCGATGCCCAACAGCCCCAGATGTGGCATCAGCTGACGCGCGACATATTCGACGGGCGAGGTCTTGATATAATGATGATTCAACCACAACAGTTTCTCGGCGTTAAAGGCCGCGGCGGCGTGATTGATCGCGTGAATGTCAAACAGCTCAGCCATCTCATCAAGGCTGAAGACCTCCTGATCGCCATGCGACCAACCCAGCCGGACGAGGTAGTTAAGCAGCGCCTCCGGCAGAAAACCATCCGCCTGATACTGCATAACGCTGACCGCGCCGTGACGCTTAGAAAGGCGCTTGCCGTCCTCGCCGAGGATCATCGGGACATGGGCGTAGACGGGCGATTCATAACCTAGCGCGCGCAGGATGTTGATCTGCCTGGGCGTGTTATTGAGATGGTCGTCACCACGAATGACGTGGGTAATGCCCATCTCTGAGTCATCGACAACAACGCAGAGATTGTAGGTCGGCGTGCCGTCGGAACGCGCAATGATCAAATCGTCCAACTCGGCATTGTCGAAGACGACCTTGCCACGGACCATATCATCGACGACGACCTTGCCGATCTTGGGATTGCGGAAACGGATGACGGGAGACACGCCTTCCGGCGGTGGTCCCTCCAGATGGGCGCAATGACCATCGTAACGCGGCTTTTCCTTGTTCGCCATCTGGAGCTTGCGCAGATCCTCGAGACGCTCCCGCGAACAATAACATCGATAGGCATGACCCTCATCGAGCAGGCGTTGAATCACGTCCTGATAGCGGTCCATGCGCGCCATCTGTGAGAAAGGACCCTCGTCATAGGTAAGCCCTAACCAAGTCATGCCCTCAAGGATCGCATTGACCGACTCAACGCTCGAGCGTTCGATATCCGTGTCCTCGATACGCAGCACAAAGCGTCCGCCATGGCGGCGGGCATGCAACCATGAAAACAGGGCCGTCCTGGCGCCACCGATATGGAGGTAGCCCGTGGGGCTGGGCGCAAAGCGAGTTCGGACCGTCATTGTCTACCTTACCTTGATCTAAATGATGGAGCGATTCTAGCAGGTCTTTCAGGGTTTACTAGCGCTAAGCGCAAGGTTCACGCCTGTGGGCGATTGCCCTAAGGGAATTTGACGCTGCTGCCCGCCAGTCCGTAGAATGCCCCACGGTCACGGGCGATTAGCTCAGCGGGAGAGCACTGCCTTCACACGGCAGGGGTCACTGGTTCAATCCCAGTATCGCCCACCAATACAACGAACTGATTAATAACAATAAAAGCATCAAATACTGCCGCCCCCTGAGGCGGCTTTTTTGTGTCTGTGCCCATCCTGTGCCCAAGATAGAAATGGCTACAATCTCCGCACTCTCTCGGTTGACCACTACCCAAACAGCCCATGGAAAGGTCCACAATTCGTATCGTTACGTCGAGTGTTGATATATATCCGCTATAAATTGCGAGGCCTTAACTTACAAGTCATGTACATGTACCCTGCCGTTTATCGCCCTTGCTTGATCAACAACCCGTGAATGGTGGGTAAACAGAATGACCTGCGTTTTCTCCGCAAGGGCTGTCAGCGCACTCAAGGCCGCATTGAAACGCTCATCGTCAAAATCCACAAGGATGTCGTCTACGATGAAAGGCATCGGCTCCGAGCTTTCCATGTGAGCCCATTTTCAACGCCGCCAGCGCGCCTATAGTGGATTTTTAGAGGTGCCCATCAAACTGGAGTCGACGATCCGCTGTCTCAAGTGCGGCCATGCCAAAACGGAGCGAATGCCGACCGATGCATGCATGTGGTTTTATGAGTGCAAACAGTGTCACGCACTGTTGAAACCCAAACCGGGGGATTGGCGCGTGTTTTGTTCTTATGGCACGGCGCCATGCCCGCCAAAGCAACGGTATAATGGAGGCGGATGTTGTTAGCGGTTCATCAAACATTGAACGCCGGTTCCATCTGCTGCTGCTCACTTCTGCCGATGCCTATGGCGCTCGCAACCGATTGCCATTTGGCGACACTTGCGAGCACCTTATCTTTTATCTTTATGGCCTGCTCCCTGTCGAGTTGAAAGAATTCGATGACTTCCAGGGCGAGATCGTAATTCAGGCTGTTGTCACTGTCGGAAATGTTGAGGTGCAAGCCGTTGGCGGGGGAGACAGGATTGATATCGAAGGCCGGGGACAGTAGCCATCCACCCTTGTGATAAATGAATCCGTGGTTCCTCAAGTGGTCATCGCTATTGGAAATGGCGATATAAAACACGATTCGCCGCCACAGTTGGGCAAGGTCTTTTTTAGTGTTGGCGCCGTGTTCCGTGAGAAACTGCGCAAGTTCCAGATAGCTGGCGTCATCGTCGCCGTCGTAATAGCCAAGCTGAGTCATTGCCGAGGTAAAGTGAAGGCGGCTCTCTGCGGTGCGGTCGAATCGTTTTGTCAGAAACGTATGATGATGGCTGCCAAACTTTTCAATCCGGCACTCGGGCATGATGACGCCGGCGTCCCGGGCCAGCTGAAAGGCGAGAAACTCCCAGGCAGCGATATCATAATCGTCATAACGGCTGGGAAACTTGGCAATCCATAAATGTCTGTTGTCATCGACGATACTGGCTTTTGGTCGGGCCCCGCCCAGGGATGAGCCCGGTGACATGAGCATATACAGCCATTTCAAGTACTCGGGATCATCACGATCGGCATTGTCTTCGACCTGACCGGCAGCGTGCTCGAGTTCTCTTAGAGAGGAACAAGGAGGCGCAGCCAGTCTTTCATCATTATCGAGAAACGGACCGTCCGGCTCACGTTTGAAACGCAGTGCCCCGGCCCGGTAAAGATCGTGAACACCCAGGAGGTAATCGATTTCACTCAACACGTTGGGACGGCGGTTCTCCCGGCGGGCGAGAACGGCTTCGCGCCGCTTCATCAACAGTCGTCCCCAGCGATCCGGGCAGGAGTCGAGAAACACCCTGAAATTCCGGTGCTCGTCACCATGTTGTTCCCCGGAAAACAGGTTCAGATCGGGATCGATTTGCTGAGCGAAGGGTGACTGTAGCCAGTCCGCGTCATAGCTGAAACTGAAATGTTCTTTCTGGCGAGCGATAGAAGAGCGCAGCGTCCCGACGAATGCAGGTTCTTTAAACTCCTCCCAATCTGCGAAAACATAGACTGCTGTACTCATGACTACGACCCCGCCTTTTTCCCCATCATCAGCTTGATGTCCTGGAGTTTATGGCCCAGTTCGTCATCCCTTGCCACGCCGGCAAAGTCGTCGGCCAGCCCCAGCACACCGAGCACGGCGACATAATGGCCGATGGAAACACTCGGATCGCCCTGTTCGATCTTGCGGATGGTAAGGCGGCTTAAGCCGGTTCTTTCGGAGATTACAACCTGAGTGTAGCCCCGGCGCTTGCGCGCAAGCTTGATGTTTTCGCCAAGCCGTTCCAGCGCCCGCCTGTTTTTAGGGAAAACAACGGCGCTCCGGCTTTTGCCTGATTTTTCTGTGGTCACAACGGCCACCATAATTGTCGGAAATGGTAATTATAGTGATCAAAATCAAGGAAGGCAAATAAATATTAGTCACTATAGTTATCAAAATTAAACAAAAAGATAACTACAGGTGTCATTTGTTGGTGGCGTGCAGCGGATTCGCACAGCGGGGGTGGCCGTTGGCTGGCAGATAGGAAGGAATGCCATAGACCAAACGCAGGAAACCGGGGACAGACCACGGTTTCTGAGTATTATTCATCGCGCTTCGGCCGTCCAGGCTTACCTGGCGTAGCACGCCTGCCCAACATCGCCTCTATTTGCACAGCAAAGCGGCTATCACCCAATACAAAATTCCCATTCGTTGATTTCCTGATCTTATCGACAGAACCAGAGTCCAGTTGATAACGGAACAACTCACGATAGGCAGATTGCCTTTCAACGCAATTTTCACCTAAAGCCAAATACAACGAGTGTGGATTTAGAGTTTTACTACCCATTCCCTGCCCATTTATACGATAACTTGACCATGGGTAATCTGCAGGATACTCGACCATACTGGCACGAACTGGATTCAATTCAATATAACGATGACAGGTGAGAAGATATGTCTCATCCTGAATCAGACACGAACGATAACGTCCCTCCCACAATGTTCCACTGCGTCGGTATGTCCGATTGATATATTGTACATACCGCTGACCCAGCTTTTTCATCATCTGCCCGGCTGATTCAGCCTTGTCTGGTGTTAACAGCAAGTGCACATGGTTAGTCATCAGTACATAGGCATGAATCGCACAGCCTGTTTCTTCAGCGTATTTCCCCAGCCACTCCAGATAAAACTGATAGTCCTGCTCCGCGTAGAAGCAGGCCTGACGATTATTTCCTCGCTGAATAATGTGCAAGGGGATATTTGGTAAGGACACCCTTGGACGCCTTGGCATGACGATCTTCCATGATCATAGAAATATCGATAGGGTACTAAATGTCAGAAGCGATTAAAACCGTGGTCTGTCCCCGGTTGCTCCCCGGTTGCTCCGGTTGCTCACTAACAACGGAGGGCCCTGCACACACAAGATGATCACATCACCATTTCAGAAGCTAATTCCATTGCAAGTGACCATATTAGTGACTATAGTCGGTAAGGTGAAGTAAGGAGGTATTGCAATGACAACAATGAAAGCATCTTTATTCAAGGCGACATGCTTGGCTGTTATGGATAAAATCAACGAAACTGGTGAAGAAATTATCATCACTAAAAACGGTCGCCCTGTTTCCCGGTTGCTGCCTTATCGCAATAGACCAAAAACACTTTTTGGTCTGCATGCCTCCAGCATACATCCCGCTGATGATTTAATTGAGCCGCTGAACGAAAACTGGGATGCCGAGAAGGCATGATTATTCTGGATACCCACACGCTGGTCTGGCTGGATACAGGCTATGAGCAATTGGGAACCCAGGCGATCAAGACCATGGATCAGGCGCTGGCAGACAACGCGCTTGCCGTCTCCGCTATCACTTTTTGGGAAGTTGCAATGCTGTCCAATAAAGGCCGGTTAACACTGGATTTTTCTCCCGATATATGGCGCAAGGAACTGATTGACCTAGGCCTGATCGAACTGCCAGTGGATGGTAAGACAGGCATTAGAGCCGCTGAACTCCATGCCTTTCATGGCGACCCGGCTGACCGCATTATTGTTGCGACGACGCTCTCTACCGGCTCATCACTGATCACTGCCGATAAAAAAATATTGAACTGGAGCGGCTTATCGCTAAAGATCAATGCCCGACAATAAGCCCGAGTTAGAACTGCTGCGTCGCGAAATGTCCGCTATTTTTGGGGTCAACACAATTGATTTTCGGTAGAACCGTAGGGCGCAATAACTGAAAGACATTGCGCCGGACAAACCGGGCGCGCCGCCTGAAAGTCGGTGTAAAAATTCCGGCACGCCCTTAAAGGAGTGGCGCTTAGGGGGAAGTCTCCCCCTAAGAACCCCCTCAAAGGGTCAAATCACCCGAATCAACGAATGATCAACGTCGCTGGCGCCTGCCCCTCTTTGCCAACCCCAACCCTGCCAGCCCGAGGGTCATCAGCAGCACCGTGGCAGGCTCCGGCACGCCAGCGACATCGCCGGAACGAACGGCCCAGGCATAGACCTCATAGTACTTATAGTGGCCGCCCTGGTAGCCGTTGTAGGTATTGAAGTACCACGCGAGGCCGGTACGGGGCGCATACTCCGTACCCGACCAGTACACGAAGGACTGCAGGTTATTGATCGTCACCCCATCGGCAGAGGTCGAGGTCAGACCCCAGCCAGTCTGGGGACCTGTACCGCTGGTATCGTAATAGGCCTTGTTACCCAGGATGTCGTACCACATAGTGGCCAGCTCCGATCCCGCAGTGTCGACGTTGTAACCACAGTCGGTACCGTTGTAGGAAAAGTTACAACCCAGCGTGCCCGTATCGGTGACGGTCGGCAGACGCCAGCCGCTCAAGCCCCCTACCGTCAGGCTCGCCGCCCAGGCCGTGGCGTTGTCCCAGGTCATCCGGCCATCCGTCGTGGAGCCCCCATTATCAAAGCTTGAACCCGCACCGGCATTGGCATCTTGCAGCCAGGTCAGGTTCTGCGCCGAGTCATAGATCATGCCGCCACCGCGGTTGATCAGGGTCGCCTGCGCCGCACCCGTCATCATCAATAAACCGACCGCCATGTAACGGCCTAACTTACGGCTATTTATCATTCCATCATCCCCTTAACTGTCCAATAGTGGCTTCACTCCGGCCCCGCTCTCCGGCCCCGCTCCACAAAAAATCAGGGCGTATAGCGTATATAGGAAATATGAAAACCAGCAATAATTATACCCAGATTATGTTCTCCTTTAAATTCAATAGCTTGTGTTGCCAAGCCATGGATGCCTTTGCTTAAAGTGTAAAGCATCCCGACAGCGGACACGGCAAACGCCTAAAATCATATCTTGATCACGTGCGTGGCAATGGCGCGATATACGATCCCAAGGATTTGGCACATGATCGCCGGGCGGGAGGCGAACAGAAAGCGCAACGGGAACGGAAAGCTGAGTACCCACTGGCGAATCGGTTCATGCGGCAGGATTTCATCCACGAGCAGGGCCGCACTCTCGGCCATGCGCCTGGCCCCGCAGCTCGGACAGAATCCGCGCCGTTTACATTACAGCTGAAGGCCACGAGATGCTCGGCGTGACAGGATTCGCAGCGCACCCGCGGAAAACCATGCTCCAGGCGGCCGCAGCGGAGGTAATCTTCGAACTCGCGCTGGACGTAAACAGGCAGCGCCGTACCCCATTCCGCCAAATGGTCTGTCAATGCTGGGAAGTATTGATCAATAATCTGGTAGAGTAGCGTGCGCTCGGGTTGGCGGGGCATGTTTCGCATCCTTGCGTACTGTATGTTTATACAGTCTAGCGTTGAGCATGCGGTTCGGCAATGCGAGATGAACCCGATCAGGGATAGTGCCCGGATTCAGCGCATCTGGCTCATTGCTTTCCAATGACGGCTTGGGGTCGACTTCTGCCGCTCGCCTGGTCGATCGGATGAGCCCAATTGTCCTCCGACTGCCTAAAACCTAACCCAACCGAAACCCTGAGTCCAAAGACTGCCAATGATTCTGTAAAGACCTTTTGTGTTCGGGATTCATAGGCGCTTGGTCTAGATACGCCGGCCACTGTCTTCGCGCTATGTCTATCACATCCTCCAAATGTGGCCTTACCGCCCGCCATGGCACCCCTACCGATCGAGACCAGTTTTCGAAGTGCTCTAGCTTCATCGTGTACCAGTTCTTGTTGCCAGCCAAGTTCAGTGATAACTCCGATTCTCCCGGTATATACGCTTGGGTATAGACAATGTCATAGGCTGGAGCCAGTTCTGCCGTTACTTGATCTGGGTAGATCAGGCTCCAGTTCTTGAGATGCGCATCTCCATTGCCCAACAAGATGTTGACCAATAGCCGGCGGGCCATTTGCTGCACGTTGGCGAGGCCGTGCCCGGTGAACCTGTAGATGATCTTACCGACCTCTTCGAAGTTGGTCGCGCCATACTTTTCGTGCGCGTATTTAAACAAGACTTGAGCGAAATCCTCTGCATGGACACGATGTCGCTGTTCATCGCGGTCAAAGCGTCGAATAGCATAGGCATACTGCTCGCTCGGCAAGTTGATCGGCGGCAGGTTCTCCAGCTGGTCAAGCGCCACTAATGCTACGTCCGGGATATCCACACCAGCCATCGCTGCCATTCTCATCACACTATATTCGTTCGCCGGCACATCGCGATGACGAGTAGACGGCGTCTTTACGATCCACTCGCCCAATTCATCTTGCCGCGAAACCATGAATCGACCATTGGCTCGACGCATCGAAAACTTCATCTGCACCCCGGCCAGGGAAAAATGCGGTCTACCATCCGCAACCTTTCTGGGGATGGGATCGATACGAGTCCGGTGCCCCAACACACCCACTGGAATCTTCTCTGGCGTGACCGGCTCTGCAATTAATGCCCCCGGGAGGTCGCCGCCCAACTGAGCAATTAGCGGAAATTCATTGTCTGGATGCACCTTGAGTTCTTGTGCGTACATGTCACGCAGTGAACCTTCAGGCAGGAGGTTGGACAATACGGGATGGAGCCGCTGCTGCCTCACCCACGGATTCGCAAATAAGCCCTGGCTTTTGGGATGTTCGTAGCTACCGGCAAGAGTAAACGTGGGACGATCGGAACTGGCGACATAGGACGGGTCAAAGACCAGGATATTCTTGCCACCCTGGTATCCGGCGAGATATCCGACCGTTACGCCGTGAAGCGTAATCCGGAGCACTGCCACCACTTCGGATATCATCCCTTACTCCAGCACTTCCGACCAGGGATCATCGTCGATCTCGTCCTGCTGCTGAGTCGTGCTTCCGCTTGCCCCATTCTCCAGCAGCAAGGCTTTGACAGCACGACTCTTGCCCTTGGGCACTAGCATCAACTCGGCCTCCAGACCTTCAGCGATCAACTCCAGCGTGTTCAAGCGAGGATTGCCGCCAGCCTCGATTCTCTGATACTGCTGCTGGTTCATGCCGACGCGCATCTTCATGTCCTTCTGATCGAGGCCCAGTTGCAAGCGGCGCGCCTTAAGCTGAGAAAGCAAAGTCATTGCATCCACCGATACATATCATAAGTAGCCTAGACTACCTATACGCCTTATAGGATGTTCAGATCAAGAAATACATCATATTAGATGTATCGGCGCCATCTCAAACAATCGACAGCCCAAAAACAACGTATAAGATGTATTTTCGGTCGAAGCGGCAGAAAGGGAAACGCATACTTTGCCCTACCCGCACTATTGCTCGATTGAGTAGGCGTTCAGAAACTGCCTTCCCCAGAAATATTTCTTGTCTACTTCACTTAGCTCTGCTTCCTCGCAGACGGTATCCCAATGCTGATCAATGGTTTCTGCCAGATGGGCAAAAATAGAACGGGCATCATCTTCCGAAAGCAGGAAATGTTTTGCCGCGTCGAGGCAGGTCTTTAGCTGGCTGAGATTGTTGTTACCCGATATCAACATGGCCTGTGACGCTTCATTGCCCGTTCGTCCCTGGGGACAAATGTCATAAGCAGGCGTCAGTGTTAGCTCCTTTCCATTCCAGAAAGCGGCATGATTGCGCGCATGGTCATCGGTGTTGCCGCATAAAACATTGAAGACGAGGCGAGAGAATAACTCCCTCAAGGTATCCTTCGGAGCGGTGAAACGGTGCCGGATAATCTCGGCCAGCGTTTCATAACTGGCATAACGCGCCATCATGTCATCCAGCCCAAGCAATGTGAGCGCCGAGATCATGGCCTTGCGCGCCCAGCCACTGTCTTTTGGGTGACGATCAAAACGCTCGACTAACAAAATATCTTTATTGGCGGCCTTGGCCAGCCGTACTCGGGCAACATTCAATCCAGCAAAGTGCGCCAGCCGCATGGCAATGAATTCCGCTTTAACCACACTGTATAGATCGGAACTGGACGAAAATTTGGCGACATACTTCTTGCCCTGATCTTGAATCAAGGCTTTGGGACGCGCACCACCGATGGAGCTACCTTGGAATAGCGCCTGATCTAGCTCAGGCGTGAGGGGAATGCCTTTCTCGACACGCTCTGCTGACTCAATCAACTCTTCCATACTGACATTGTTCGCAGATCTCGGCACATACTCGGTCGGGGAACGCTGAAAATCGAGTGCGCCGATCCGGTCGGAGCCGGACTCCAGCAGATAGGTCAGCTCATCCAGCTCGGCAGTATCCGAATCACGCCCCTTTAGTCCCAGCTTCTTGTTGAGAATGACGCGCCGCCCCCACGCATCAGGGGCGGCATCCCGAATACAACCTGGCATGGCCAGTCCAGCCGATAGCGGTATCATCCCGGCTTGCAACGGCAACTCAGGTTCGTAAATGGAAATCGCAGAAGGTCGATCGCCAATGCGCTCCAGATAGCTTCTACCGTAGTTGAAAAAGATGCTGCCGTTGTCTGCGTCCAGCCGCCCGGAGACGACGGGCGTGGCCTCACCCGGCAGCCATATCCATACAAAGGCTTCCTTATTGTTTTTAGCGGTGACCATTAGAAGTCATCGTGAACCGTCGTGGATTTCCTTCGAACGGATTTCGGCAACAAGGCAAGCTTGCTCTTGGTCTGGCTCAGATGGTTGGATAGTGCCAGCTCACCAGCGTCAAAGAGTTTGACGCCAACAATGGTGGCCACCTCAAAGGCAGCCCCGATCTCGCACTTGAGATCGCCTTTTTCAATGCGTTGCAGTAACCCTCTGGAAATGCCCGCACGGTCGGCCACTTCCTGCGCGGTCAGCTTGCGTTCTGTTCGTGCTTCACGGATCAGCCCACCCAGCAATGCCGTAGCGTCGCTGCAGTAGCGTGAATGGGTGCGCGTGATAGACTTTGGCATTACCCGAATGCTCCACATATAGACCGTAAAAATACCTTATGGGCTTTATATCGCCCAAAATAATGAGTCACGGGCTTCTTGTCAAGGAATTAACGATCCATACATAGATCACGAATGCCAATAATGGGCTATATGCAGACCATTGTGGCGATCGGGGCCCACCGTCTCCACGTCCAGAGTGAACACTTAGGCACCAACATCAATTCGGCCTCCAAGCCTTCGACGACCAACGCCAAGGCGTTCAACCGAGGATTGCCACCGGCCTCGATTTTCTGATACTGCTGCTGATTCATACCCATCCGCAGCTTCATATCTTTCTGTTCAAGCCCCAGATGCAAACAACGCACTTTCAATTGCGGAATCGATTTCATTGCAGTCACCGAAACAACTCATAAGTAGTCCAAGACCACATATACGCCTCATTCAGATGTAATAATTTAAGTGAAACAACACACGTAAAATACATAAAACGGTGCTTAAAACACCATTTGCATCCGAACCGTAAACGCCTTTGGCGACTCTTTCACTACCGGTTTGGCAAACCCATCAGGATACGCCTTAACATTGATCAACAGGTAGTTAGCCATGACCCGCATCTTGGGACTCAGATAGTAGTTCAGGCCCAATGTCGTATTGTACTCGACACCACCATGAATATCGGTGCTATTCAAATCGAGTGCCGAACGGCGAATTGCGATCTCCCAGGCACCGGAAACAGCCTCCGGCACCACCTTACCGAAGGCGGCACTTTTGGTGTAAGGCCGGCTTTCACCGGTCAGAAAGTAGCTGATATAGGCATACCAGCCTGACAATCCCTGAGCGGACAGCCCCGTCTTTCTGCTGATCACGGCACGCATATATTCCCCCTGGAGGGACAGCGGTCCTAGCACCAGGGCCGTTTCGAACCCGGATACCGAACTGCGCGCAACATTAGATATTTTGGTGGTGTCAATCAATCTGGGGACATTGAGCCTTGCCTCGGGCCGGCTCCTGAATCGAGCGGTATTATCGGCATTGGGCACCCTTAGATAACTCGATGCACCAACGTGAAAAAGATGGCGGGCATTCCACCGTGTCAGATAGGTCAAACGCAATGCCGCGCCACCGCCCTCATTGCCGCTGGTTTTGCTTGCCGGACCTCCGGCGTTCTGAGAATCCCCGAAAAGAGATGCAGCAATACTCATATGCCTGCGGCGATAGCTGATGCCCAACGATGGCCGGTAACTGGGCGCAAAGGTATTCGGCAGGCCGCGTTCCATAAAGGTCTTGCTCGACGATCCTGTCAATTCTTCTAGACTGAATGGCACCTGGTAGTTGCCAATGGTCAAGGTCTGATGCGCAGCCAATTTACGCGATAAATACGCGCTCTTCAGCGAACCGCTACCACTCAATTCGTAATCCAGACGATAGCGCCAGTCGGCATCTGCCCGCCCGCTGACACTCAAACGCGCCGAGGAGATATCGGTTCCCGCCCCCAAAGGGGTGCTGCCAGGCTGATAGGTCGCGCCATCCAACATGATTCGGCCGTGAATATGCGGACGGTATTGCTTATTTTTTTTCGCCGTGGCTCCCGTTATTTCATCCTTGTTCGTCACGATACGGGTACCATCTTCGGCATACGAGACGCCAGCCATCCCTCCTTCCAATAGCATGATGAGCCCATATGCGGACAGGAAAACACGCAGCCTTGTTTTCATCTAGCCATACCCAAACTCAACATTACGTTTTTCCTGGGAAAAATTGATTGAATACCACATCACCCACGCCACCGCGGCGCATCGCCCGCCGGAAGGAGTGTCCGCAACGTGGTGCGATTACAAAATCAAAATGCGGGTCGATGCCATAGGCAAGCGCGGTTTCCCGCATGGCAAAAACCCAATTTTCGCCACGTTCCAAACGATGCAAACCTTGCTCCTCCATCAAACGAGGCGCCTGATTGAGCGATGTACCCGGCTTGGTATCCCGTTCACCAACGATCACGGTCGCAGGTATAGACAGGAACGCCGCAAGATCGAAGCGAAGGTCAGCGAAGTAGCGATTGGGACCAATCCCGCGGGGGAATTTCATGTTGGGGTCGGGAGTCGTGTACCACCCGGCCGCTGCCACGACATAGGAAATCACCCGCTGCGGATGCGCCATGGCGAAGCGATGCGCAAACTGCCCGCCCCCGGAAAACCCGAACAGATAAAAACGACTGGTATCCACATTCAATTCGGCATTCAGCTCATCCAGCATCGTCAACAAGGCAAGATCTGCCCGTTTCAGGTTGCCGCGCCGCCCACCCAACCGCTGATAGCGCGGGTACTCGTCTTCCGAGAAGAAGGGGGCTAGCAAGACCAAACCATGACGTTCGGCATAAGCTGCGAACCGGCGGGCATGCTCTTCCGCGTTTCTGGAAATTCCGTGCACTGCGATAAAAAGGCGAGCCGGACGACCCTTCGGCAGATTTTTCGGGACGTAGAGATAAGCCTTTAACGACGAGTCGCTCGTGAAGCTCAGGCAGGTCACTGCACCACGGATAATATCCAATAACGGCGCCCCCTGAGCAGGAATCGGCATCGAATGTCGCGTTACTGGCTGAGTAGACATCAACATATGTCGCGAAGATCACCGTAGAAGTGGCGGTAACTGGGGCCTTCGCTCTCCATGACCTCCTTGGCCGGACCGCTTTCAACCAACTGTCCGTCTTCCATATACCAGATATAGTCGGCCATCCGTACCCGCTCGATGCGGTGACTGACGATTAGAACCGTCGCAGAACGCTCTTCAATAACGCGATCCACAATCTGGGTCGACTGAGGATCCAGGTTTTCGTCAGCCTCATCAAGCAACAGCACCTTGGGTTGGCCCATGATGGCGCGTGCAATACTGATCTTTTGCCGCTGACCAGGGGAAAGATTGCTACCGCCTTCATCAACACGCGCATTCAAACCTTCAGGCATCGCCTGCACCACCTCGTCAATTCCGCAAAGCTTGACGACCCGATCAAACTCCTCGTCTGACACCTTGGGACAACGATAACGCAGATTCGAATCAAACGTGCCTCGCATCAAGGTCAGATCCGGGCTTAGCATACTGATGGCCTGATGCACGGAGGCCAGCGTATGCGTCGCCAGATCCTGCCCATCCAGCAGAACATTACCCTCATCAATGCTCACCAAACGGGCAGCAGCAGCCATCAGCGTGGTCTTGCCAGCCCCGTTCGGCCCGACCAGAACGACGACTTGCCCCGCTCCAAGTTCGGCCGTAAAACCATCCAGCGCACCATCCACCGAGACACTATTGAATTCAAGACGCCCAACGCCTGGCACCAGGGCGGGGGTGGATGGGTCTTCGTCGACAAACGCGGGCATGGCCAGAAATTCCAACAGTTTTTGTCGCGCCACCTCAGCGCTCTGCCGATACTCATAGACCCTGGCCAGAGATGCCAGCGGAGACCTGAGCATACCGATAATACCCATGGTCGCCACCACCGTGCCCGGACTACAGTTACCCGCACTCAGCTCTACCACGCCCAGTAACAACACGGACGTCGTAGTCAGGGCTACCGTTGCCTCGCTGATACCGCGCAGATGCCCGGTCACACTCGCCTGCTGCACTACCGCCCTTTTCAGGCGATCACTCTGCTTCGTTAAACGCTTGCGCTCGATACGGGCGCGGCCAAAGACCTGGATGACCGCCAGAGAGGCGACCTTTTCGCTGATGTTGGTCGCCAGATGACTTCGCCTGCGCCGAGTCTCACGAACAGCCTCGCGCATCTGTCTACCCTGGGACACCATGATCCCGGTACCGATCACCAGGATCAGCAAAGCGATAATCGCAAGTGGCCAGTGCAGCACCAACAACGCGATTGTTGCGCCAATAGTAGTAATTGAGGCGACAACGATACGGGACAACCCCAGACTGACCCAACGACGCAGGGCATTCAAATCACCGATAAAACGCAACAGGGTCGCGCCTCTCGCGCGTTTTTGTACGGTGCGTACCGCCGTCTTTTGCATGCAATCAAAGAGCGCCAGGCGCACCGCTTCGATATATTCTTGGCCAAGACGTTCTGCGGTCGCGTACTCATGTTTACGCAGCCACGCTACCGCCAGCGCGAGAAAAACCAGCCCACAACCAATAGCAATCAGCGTTTGATAGGACTGCTGTTCCGGATGGCTGATGTAGGCATCAAAAATGCGCTGAATCAGGACACCCGTCAATACCGTCGATACTGCCTGCAGACTACTGTTTCCCACCAGGGATGCGAATAGTCGTTTTCGAGGGCCGGTAAATAGAACCGGGAGTGACATCAGCCCGTTCCGGTTGCCGCTTCGGCCTCAAGCTGCAACAGGGACATGGCAACATCCGCATTATTGAGGCTCTTGAGATCCAGCACAGGCAGGCCGATGATGTTGCCCGCCTCGCGCATCGCCATAGGTGACATGGTCAATACGCCACCAATGCCGATAACATTGATTTGGGTATTTTTCCGAAGCCAATCCACACCTGCCACCGCACCCATTGCATCGCCAGCGGCAAATACCAGGCCCGACAACATGCTGGTAAACGCGTTCGAGGTCAGTAACGCAGAGGTTTCCTGCTGATAAAGACCATCTGCCAGCTCAATGACAATTGCATCGACCCCCGAACGCACTGTATGGCTGATCAATTGCCGAGAGCGGTGTTCGAGATCGTCCAAAGAGACATGGTAGGTTGACGCCAGCCCAGCATCTGTAAAATCCAGCACCGGGGCGCCACCCGCATCTACTGCGGCCCAGATGTCGCCACCCGAGCCAGTGCCTGTGACTTTAATAACACCCACCCGCAGACCAGCATTAGACAATCCGCGCGTTAGGTTGATGACCGTTTCGGTTTTGCCGGCATTCATTGCGGTACCCGCAACAGCCAGCAGGGGAATTTTCGGCTCGACCCAAGGCAAATCGGGCACGGCATAGTCAGACAGATTGAGCACCCGGCCATCGGCATCTGCCGCCAAACCCAGTGGTTGAATTTTTGAGGCTGGCCGCACCTTGCCACTCTTGTCGATCACCTCGGAGGCAATGCCGCCACCGGCGACCAGGGAACAAGGACCAAGATGGCTAGGCACCAGCGCCTCAAACTGATCCGGCGCATAACGGTTACCATAGGCAACCAGAACCGTATCGCTCGGGAACAGACGGGAGCGTCTGCCGCTACACAGCTGAAGGTTTTTGTGCTGCCCGGCCAAATCAAAGCGCGCCAACACGATATCGCCGCTGCGCGGCTTGACCTCTTCACCCGATACCAAGGTCTTGATATCATCCAAATTCACTCGACGCAGCGAGAAACTTACCTTGGTCTTCGCCAACTGCACGGGATCAATCGCCGTCCTGGTCAATGTATGATCTCCCATCTTTCTTTCTCCTCAAGAAGGTTAACGCTCGTAAATCGGGTTGATTTGGTGGGCTCAAAGCGAGCCATAGCAAACTCCCGGCAGCCAGAAAAACATTAGACGTTACCAATCACCTCAGGGTTGCATATAAGACAGGGATTTTTGCAAGCGATATCGTCCCATGACCTCATACGAATGCTCGGTAAGTTCAGAAATGCGAGCTTATGCGATGTCTGATAACGAGCGCTAAAGCGATGCATCTATCTTGTGCCACAAACCCGCACATCCTGGTCCGCCATTAGGCACGACCGCCCTTAACTGCGACTTAAACGCTTGGTAAGCCACTCATTCGAGAGACTGCTTATCATAATGATTGGTCTTGGCGCATTATCAGCCCTAGTCAATCTGGCGAATCTGATTCAAATCTGTCACGTAGAGCTTGCTACCGTCATGGGTGATGCTATCCGGGGTATTGAATTGGGCGGCTACGCCCTGGGCATCCAGCCCACCCGCAACGCCCGAACCAGCCAGGGTGGTTACGACTCCGCTCGCAATGACGACCTTGCGTATTCGATTGTTACTCTGGTCCGACACATAGAGGTTTTCCCCATCGGTCGTGACGCCAATGGGGAAGTTGAACAATGCGCCGCCCCCCGTCCCGTCCTGATATCCGGCAAGGGGGCCACCGGCCAGGGTACTTACCACCCCGGTAGCGATGACGATTTTGCGGATACGGTTATTGCTTGAATCCGAGACATAGAGATTGGCGCCATCGGTCGTGATCCCGAACGGGTTATTGAAGTGCGCTGCGATGCCGACGCCGTCCGCATAACTCGCAGTGCCTGAACCCGCGAATGTGGAAACCACGCCAGTGGCAACATCGACCTTGCGAATGAGATGATTCCCTGTATCCGCCACATAGAGACTGGACCCGACTGTCGTGATGCCGCCAGGGGCAGTGAATTGCGCAAGATTGGGAGCACCGTCCAGGCTGCCTAGTGTACCGGCGCCGGCAAAGGTGGTAACGGTAGCAGAGACCGAGGCGAGGTCAATATGGCGGATGACGTGATTGTTGGTATCCGCGATAAAGAGGTTAGTCCCATCGGTTGCCATGCCCGATGGAAAGCTGAATTGGGCATTGCTGCCGATGGGGTCATCCACGTAACCTGCCGCCTGCTTCCCGGCCAGGCTGGAGACCACCTTGGTAGCGATTTGGAGCTGACGGATCACGTTATTGTCGCTATCGGCAATATAGAGATAGGTGCCGTCGGTCGCGATCCCCGTGGGGTTACGAAAGCGCGCGGCAGTGCCGGTAGCGTCTACGTAGCCCGCCACGCCGGCACCAGCGATAGTTAAAACATTAGCGTTGAGGGGCAGTCGCGTCAGGGCAATGGTGTAGGTCTGGATCGTGAGTCCGTTTTGTGCCGTCACCGCGATGCTAACGTTGTTGCCACCTTCAACCAGATTGATCTCGTTAGATGCCGTCCCCGACGTAACCGAAACGGCATTCACCTGAAGGCTGGCGCTCGCATCGGTAGAGGTTGCCGTCACGGTGGTGGTTGGCCGGAGAAATGGCGTCGAGGCCGTATAACTAAGCTGCGCGCTCTGGAAGATTTGATCCAGCGCACCTGCGCTCATGGATAGCGCGGATAGGGTGGCGTCGGTATTTCCGCGAGCAATGGTAAGGCTATA
>Ga0316204_10001913_pt1 | contig 51668 bp, 53 predicted proteins | sample 6monrhotite_MG_2_FD_205661 | JGI IMG/M metagenome (GOLD analysis project Ga0316204, IMG submission 205661) | Microbial mat bacterial communities from mineral coupon in-situ incubated in ocean water Damariscotta River, Maine, United States -... | ecosystem: Environmental > Aquatic > Marine >... | reverse complement strand
TAAAAACTGGGATAAGCCACTAAAAGTAGGTTTAAATAACCCAAATTTAAGGAAAGGTAGACAATCTGTCATGGTGGAGGCAGCATAAGTTAAGTCAAACACGCGACAACTTTCCAGTCATACTCCACCCTTATGATATATAATTTTTACACACTACGTTTATATGCTGCGTCAAAATGTTATTATAGATCTATATAAATTGAGGTAAAAATGAAAACTGTGATTGTAATACTATTTACAATTTTATGTACTAACGTATTCGCCGGTAATAAAAATGCTGAAAGTACGATTGATAATAACTATATTAGTTTAACTAAGGAGTTAGACCAAGCCAATGGACAACTTGAAAACTCAGTAACCTTAACTTCTAATCGAGACCTAATTTTTGTTTATGAAAATAGATTATCAGCTCTAAGCGATCAAGTGAACTCTATGAATGCTATCCAATTAACAACAAATTTTAAAATGTTAATGGTTCGAATAAAGCAAGTTCAACAAGATATCTCTGACTCTTAAATTAAATCCTGCAATCTCTTTGACCAAATGAATATTCCTTAACTGTATTTAAAGGAACAATCTTAATATTCTCATTTTGGGCTCTTCTTAATAAAATTTCAGTAGCTTGAAGAGATTTCTCATGTATATCGTGAATTAAAACAACTCCTCCGCCCGGAGGGTGGTTATATTTTTCTTTTTTAATTTTATAGCGAGCTTTTCCAAACATTCCTTTTTTCATTTTTACTGAACGAACGATACCACCATTCACAAGTGAAATAACATTCTGAGCAATCATATCCGCTGTTAACGGAGGTCCCCAATCGGAAGAGTCAATGTCCCAAAAAGCAAAGTTGATACAATTTTCACCAAAAATTTGTTGTGAAACGTCTTTCATCACATTGAAATGGTGATACCCACTACTTTTTCCATAAGCACCATAAGGGAATCTATAATAAATACCATTTTGATTTCCTCCAGCATCTTTTACAATATTTTCAATTTTTGTAACAGATTTATATAACTGAGATTCGTACAATCCCTCGCTTTTATTATTATTATTTTCATGATCTTCATGATGCGAGCCTAATAAGTGGCCCTCTCTTACAATTCGTTTAAGGATTGGAAGTGTTTTGCTATTAACCTTTTTAGTTAAGACAAAAAATGTTGCTTTAACATTATATTTCTTAAGCATATCTAATAGACGAGGTGTCCTAGTTATATGTGGCCCATCATCAAAAGTTAGGGCAATTTTCCCAGACTTTAAGAGTGACTTAGATTTATATTGATCAAAACCAGCATCGACATTAGATGTATAATCATAATTATCAAGAGGCAATTGCTTGTTCATAATTGGTTTAGCGTTAACACTTAGACTTAAGGCAAGTATTGGTAAAATTAAAGTTTTCATAAAATCTCCTAAATTATGATTGTTTTAACAAATAAAAAATTATTTTCAATGATTTAAGGGCATTAGTGTAGAAAAGTGGCTATCTTTTAACAATATGCATAAAAAAGCCCTCTAATATAGAGGGCTTTAAGTATTAAAATGTTAAGTTTTTGTTAATCGTCGTTTTCTAATTTTTCTTTTCTTTCAGCCATAACTTTTTCTTTTATGTTTGAAGGACAGTCAGCATAACGTGCAAATTCCATGGTGTAAGTAGCTTTACCAGCAGACATTGATCTAAGTTCAGAAGAATAGCCAAACATCTCAGAAAGAGGAACCTCAGCATTTACAATAACCTCACCCGTTGGATCAGTTTCAGATCCTTGAATAACTCCCCTTCTTGAAGAAAGGTCACCAATAACAGAACCTTGGTATTCATCAGGAGTCGTTACTTCAACTTTCATAAATGGTTCTAAAAGAGAAGGATTTGCATTTTTAATTCCTTGTCTCATAGCTTGTCTTGAAGCAATTCTAAAAGCCATGTCAGAAGAATCAACATCGTGAGCTTTACCATCTTTAAGAAAAACTTCACAGTTAATCATAGGAAAAGCAGCGATTGGCCCTTTGTCCATAACATCTTGAAAACCTTTTTCACAAGCACCAATAAATTCAGAAGGAATCGATCCACCTTTAATTTGATTAGTAAATTTAAATATTTGATCTTCACTATCTTTGTCATCATCAGAAAGTGGTTTTAAAATACCAACAACTTGTCCAAATTGACCTGATCCACCTGTTTGTTTTTTGTGAGTATAATCAAATTCAGTTTCTTCTTTAATTGTTTCTCTGTAATTAACTTGTGGAGCTCCAACGGTTACATTGGCACCATATTCTCTTTTAAGTCTTTCAACATAAATCTCAAGGTGAAGTTCACCCATACCAGCAATTCTTGTTTCTCCAGACTCTTCATCAGTAAAAACGTGAAAAGTTGGATCTTCTTTTAAAAATCTAGCTAGACCTTTAGAAAGTTTAACTTGCTCACCTTTGTCTTTTACAGAAATTGAAAGTTCAATAACAGGAATTGGAACGTGAATTCCTTCACAAGAAATATTAAGTAAATGATCATTTCCTACAAATGTATCCCCTGAAGCGCAGTCAACACCAACTAGAGCAATGATATCCCCAGCATGAGCTTCATTTATATTTTCTCTATCGTTAGAATTCATTCTAACCATTCGTCCAACACGCACTTTCTTTTTAGTTCTTGTATTATAAACAGTATCACCTTTATTTAATGTTCCTGAATAAATACGAGTGTAAGTAAGTTGCCCAAATTGTTCATCAGTAATTTTAAATGCCATTGCAACCATATCGGCAGCAGGATTTGGATCTATTGTAATAACTTCTTCTGCTCCATTTACGTCTTTTTTAGCAGTAGGTTTGGCACACTCAAGAGGAGAAGGTAAATACCTTGCAACTGCTTCAAGAAGTGGTTGAACACCTTTGTTTTTAAAGGCCGAGCCCATAAAAACTGGAGTTAATTTTTGTGATTGAACACCTTGTTTAACACATTTATGGATATCAGCTTCAGTTAGTTCTTCACCTTCTAAATATTTTTCCATTATAACGTCATCAAATTCAGCAATAGCATCTAACATTACTGCTCTATACTCTTCTATATCATCTGCCATATCAGCAGGAGCTTCTTCGATTCTTACTATTTCACCATTATCACCATCAAAGAAATATGCTTTTCTTGTTACAAGATCAACTACTCCTTCAAATTCATCTTCCGCACCTATTGGTAGTTGCATTAAGACAGCGTTATGTTTTAATTTCTCAATTAAAGCATCCCTGCCTTTAATTGCATTAGCTCCCATTCGATCCATTTTATTTAAGAAAGCAAGTCTTGGAACTTTATATCGTTTCATTTGTCTATCAACTGTTATTGATTGAGACTGAACACCAGAAACAGAACAAAGAATTAGTATTGCTCCATCTAAAACACGTAAAGATCTCTCAACTTCAACAGTGAAATCAACGTGACCTGGAGTATCGATAATATTTACTCTAGTTTCGTCATCAACGCCTTCGGCATATGTTGTATTTTCGTTATTAATGCCTCTCCAGTTAACTGTTGTAGCAGCTGAAGTAATTGTGATCCCTTTTTCTTTCTCAAGCTCCATGTGATCCATCTTAGCGCCGTCTCCACCACCACGAACATCTTCGATTTTGTGAATTTCACCACAGTAAAATAAAACACGTTCAGTTAGTGTAGTTTTACCAGAGTCGATGTGAGCAGAAATACCAATATTTCTAGTTTTGGCCATTAGTTTCATAATTTATTCTCCATAATTAAACGATATTACGCTCGAATATAAAGGAAACTTAAACAGAGAGTCAAATTAAAAAAGTGAAAAAAATTAAGAAAAATAATGTTTACAATATTTAAGTTTTACTTTATTTTTTTTTACCCATGGCAAGAGAAGATTTAAAAAAAGAACAATTATACGAAAGTGTTAAAACTTTACTGGAAACTGAAGAAAAACACATCCATTTACCTCAACAAAAGCTTTATACGCTATTTAGTGTCGCTTTTCAGTATATGGTCTATAGATCCACCAAAGAAAAAGGTGTTTATTTAATTAGAATTGAAGATTCTCAATTAACAGATAAAATTTGTCGCAATGCAAAGGATCCATCGACTAGAAAGTTCCTTCGAGCTCTCATGCTTCCTCGAAAGTTAAAATATGGAAAATCAGTATTCTATTTAGATTTTTTTCATCTTGGATCATGGTCAATTACTCAAGATATCGATTCATCAAAATTTAAAGGAGCTATTATTGTCAAAAATACTTCTGAAAAATTAATGATGGAAACAAGTGAAGAAGATGAAGCAAGTGACCAAATGGTTATGCCTTCGCCTAATTTTTATTTGGAATCATTGGTAGAATTTATTCCAAAAACTATTACTATAGCCTACGATCATTATTTTGAAGGTTTAAAAGAGATTGAATTTCCTTTTATCAAAAAAACTAATGAAAATATTTCGGGAATAACAGTTTCCAAGGAAATTGATCTCGATTCAATTAAAGATTAGCATTATATTTCCAATCCATTTAAATGTTCTAGTCCTTGACGAGCTCTTTCTAAGCTTATTTTATTCTGAGTTTTTATGTAACGTAACATTTTTTTAAAACCTTGCTCACCTAATATTTTTTTTAAATCCTTATAATATCTTTTTTTTAAATTCATTAATTTTACAGACGTTTCATACTCTGTGTAAAAAAGATTCGCTCCATGTGAACCAAAATCATGTTTATTCCAATTTTCTCTGCCTATAATTGTACTTAGATCATAATAATTTTTTTTTACTTTTAAATATACATCTAACAAATTTTTATTCGAATCAAAATTGTCTTCAAAAAAGGCGTGCATTGATTGTTTCCTTTCTTCTAGTAGTAAAGATCTAGGTACGTCTAATTCATTAGTTTCAATAATTCTATGGACTTTTTTGGATAATTTTGAGTGAACTTTAAGTTTGGGGTTAATTTTATATTCTATTTTTGGTTGAGTGATGTTGGATTTAATTTTTAATGATTTATGTAGTTTAGGTTTCTTATTTTTTATAATATAATAAGGATTTTTGCTTAAATATCCTATAACAAAAAAAAAAGGAAAGCTATAAATAAATTAATCCTAAACTTTTTCATTTCTAATCCTTATTGTTGTTACATATTTTCAAATTCAATAAATTACAAGTAATTAATATTAACAAATATTTGTTACAATTCAGCCGTAAAATAATTTTCATATCCATGTCGAGCACGTTCTAAAGCATCATTATTTTGCTTTTTTATAAAAAATAATAATTTGTTAAAATCCTGAATACCAAATAATTTTTTTAAATCTTTGTAGTAATTTAATTTTAGATTAATTAACTTTAGTTCGACATCATATTCTTTAAAAAACAGTGTTTTTCCGTTAACTTTATGTGACTCCCAATTCAATGAATTTATATTATCTCTGTTAAAACGGTAGTGATGCCTAAGTTGAATATATTTTTTATACATTTTATCTGTTTTTTTAAAATTTCTTTCAAAAAAGATACCTAATGATTTATCCCATTCATCATACAATTGTGAAAAAGTAAGATCGCTATCATATATTGGGATATAGTTTTTAGATTTTTTTATAATTCCTTTAATTAATTTTTCTTTATTCTTTATATTATTAGTTTGATTACATTTTGTTCTAATTTTAATAATTCTTGTTTTGTTTTTTGAAGATTTACATTTATTTCCTGAAAGACTTTTTGGAAAGATTATAGTTGTCTTGCTTAAGTAACCTATTGTAAAAAAAAATAATCCCAATAAAGCATATTTGAAATAATTAAACAATTTTACTCCTATAATTCTATTGTCCTATATTCATCCCCAATACGGGCTTTTTCTAATGCAATTTCATTTTGTTTTTGAATATGAAATAACAATTTTTTGAATCCAATATCACCAAATTCTTTTTTTAGGTCATCATAATATTTTAGTTTTAAGTTCATTTTTTTTAAATCATATTCATATCCTTCAAAAAAGAAATAATCCCGTTTGTTATTAAAGCTGTTGTTTTTTCGATTAATTTCCCATAATTTTTTGCTTTTATTTTCATATTCTTTTTTTAATTGAACAAATCTTTTTCCCATTTCAATATCTCTATCAAAATTATTCACAAAAAATTCATTAAGAGAAGGGTGTATTCTATAAAGCAACTCATCACTAGGAATATCTAATTCGTAAATTGTTTTAATTTTAGTTGTTTTTTTATCATTTTTCTCTATTATGTTTGATTGAACTTTCACTTTTTTCACTACATTACATTTTGATTGGATAGTAATAACTTTTGTATTAATTTGAGAGGGAGCACATTTTGCAGCTTTGGTTGTTTTTTGAAATATATATGTTGGTTTGTACAAATAACCTATTGCAAAAAATAATAATGAAAATAATAAATATTTCAAGTAATTAGACAATTTTCCTCCTTAAAACATTATAACAAATCTTTGACTTTAGTACAGAAAATCGTTAGATTCCGATTATGACTGAACGTAAAGATATTGAAAAAAAATTTAGAGATTCTAGTTTTGATAATACTTTAGAAACACTGGAATTATTTGTCCAAAACAGTGAGCAACTAACTTTTTTAACGGAAGAGCAAAGAGTCCGTTTTTTTAAATTAGCAGGAGTTATTTCAAGGCCAACAAGAGAAGAAAAATTAAAAAGACAAAAAGACGTAAAAAAACTTCGAAAACAAAAGTTAATAAGAGCTAATAAATTTGCCAGAAAAGAAACAGGGATTAGAACAGCTAGAGAAGATGAAATTTTTCAAGCTCCAAAACAAATTGTAGACGCGACTTCTAAAGAAAATCAAAAACACTATTCAACAACACATAAGTGTTATGTATGTAATGACAGTTTTACAAAAGTTCATCATTTCTACGACAGTATGTGTGAAAAGTGTGGTAATCTTAATTATTTTAAAAGATTTCAATCAACTGATTTAACTGGTCAAGTTGCGCTCATTACTGGTTCACGCTTAAAAATTGGTTATCACGCAACTCTTATGATGTTAAGAGCGGGAGCAAAAGTTATAGCGACCACAAGATTTCCAGTGGATTCAGCGATAAGATACGCTAAAGAAGAAGACTTTGGTCTGTGGAAAGATAGACTTCAAATTTATGGTTTAGACCTAAGACACACACCAAGTGTTGAGCTATTTGCAACCTACATTGAAAATAACTACGATCGTCTCGATATTTTAATAAATAATGCAGCACAAACCGTAAGGCGTCCCAGTGGTTTTTACGCTCATCTTATTAAAAATGAAAATTTATTAAATTCAACAATGTCCAACTCAAATTTAAATGGTGAAATATCCAGCGATGCCCTTAGTTTATTATCTGGGCATCAAGCTTGTATCAATCACCTCATACCATTTAACTATGACAATAAAAATCTTCCAGTAGATTGGCATAGTAATTCTGTTGGTATTGGAATAAGTAATTCTGCAAATTTATCACAAATTCCCTATAGCTTTGATAACTCTCTAACTCCTTCGGAAGTTTTTCCTGATGGTAAATTAGACGTTGACCTTCAACAAGTTGACCTTCGAAAAACTAATAGCTGGAGACTTAAACTTGGACAAATTAACGTTCCGGAAATGTTAGAAGTTCAACTTGTAAACGCAGTAGCTCCTTTTGTTTTAGTTAATAGACTTGTTGGTTTAATGAGAAAAGATAACACAGGTAAAAAACATATCGTTAACGTTTCAGCTAAAGAAGGAAAGTTTCACCGATTTAAAAAAGTTGATCGTCATCCCCACACCAATATGGCTAAGGCTGCTTTAAATATGATGACTCATACATCTGCTTTAGATTTCGCTAAAGATGGTATTTATATGAATGCTGTTGATACTGGATGGGTAACAGATGAAGACCCTGCACATTTATCTGCTAAAAAAACAGAAATTCACGACTTTCAACCACCTCTTGATATTGTAGATGGAGCGGCGAGAGTAATGGATCCAATTATTGATGGTATTAATACAAAGAAACATTGGTGTGGTAAATTTTTAAAAGACTATTTTCCAATCGATTGGTAAACTAAAATAATTATTAAAGTTCAAAAATAATATCTTCAAGAATTAAACCAGAAGCAGGAGCAATAAACCCAAGAATTTCGGGGTACGGATTTTTAAGTGACTCTTTTATATCATTTAATGAAATTTTTCCTTCGCCTAAATTAATTAGAGTTCCCATCATAATGCGAATTTGCTGTCTCATAAAACCTTGGCCATAAACTTTTAAAACGTATGAAGTATTAGGAAAAAAACTTGCTGTATGGATATCGTTGAAAGAAAGCTCACAAAAATCAACACTTCTAAAAAAATTAGTATTGTCATTGGGCTTAAAACAATAATTTTTAAAATTATGTTGGCCTTCAAAGAGCTTAGCTCCTTCCTTCATTAAACTAAAATCTAAACTATGTTCAAAATAACTCATAAGAGAAGCAGCGAAAGGATGAAACTTTTCATTTGAAAAATAATAATGATACTTCTTAGTTTTTGAGTCATTCATTATGTTAAATTCCTTATTAACTTGAATGACCTTTAATACATTGATATCTGCGGGCAAGTTACTATTTAGATTTGAAAGTAATTCGTCTTCTTTGTATTCACGATCAATAAAAAGCTCAAATGTGAAATTATTAGCTGAGACTTTAGCGTCGGTTCGTCCAGAAGCTAGTGTTTTAAAGTTCTCATGTTTTAAAAAGTACCGAAAAGTTCTATCGATCATCTCTTGAACAGTTTTCGAATTTGTCTGTTTTTGCCAACCACTATATCGGAAACCAAGAAATTGAATATAAATTAAATAATAATACTTTTTCATTTGATATATATTTAACGTTAAAGTACTTAAAAATATAGAGAATAATTTGGTAAAAAGGTAATTATTACATATTGCGTCATCATATAGATTTCTATGATATATAGATTAAATGAGAACTTCTCAAAATGAACATATATTAGAAAAAAAACATGCTCAAATTAGTACAATAAACTCGTTTGTATCAGAACCAATATCAGAAATAGCTTTTATAAGTTCTCTATATCCATTTGAACATATTGGATTAAAATGGATTATGTCTCAAAGATTTTGTGATTGGACAGAGGCAAAACACAAACACTCATTTGATGAGCTTAGACATGGTGATTTACTTTTAAAATACGTACAAGAAAAAAAACTACAATTAAGCTCAATTGATTTATTTCAAGTCACTCAACTTGAAAGTTTAACTCAAAAAACTACCCATAAATATTTAAAAAAATTATTTCACTTAGTTTTATCCAAAGTATACAGAGTAACGAGTGATGAAGATAAGTATCATTATTCATATGCAGTACTATCTTTATTAATCGAAAAAAGACTTATGAATATTTATCCCCACATGCAAAAAGATCCAGCTCCAGTTCAACTACAAAACTTAATGAAAAAGTTAGTTGAAGATGAATTCGAACATCTGAATATGGTTTCACCAGAAGCTTATAAATTGAAAAAAGAAGGACTCGATTTATCTGAATTAATAAAAATAGAAGAAGAATATATTTCGGATTGGTACAATGAAATATCTAGCTCTATTCAAAATATTATAGTCCAATGAAAACTGCCTTAGTCATACCAGGACTTGACGCAATTTTTTCTTCAAAAAAACTGCAACGTTGGCTTGAATTTGATTATATTCAAGAAAGCTTATCAAAAACATCAAAATATTTGTCTAAGATAACTAAACAACAAGAGAACTTAAACATATTCTTAGAAATTAATAAAAGACCACATTTAAAAGACTTCGATCGAACCTTAGTAGCTTTAACAGCAATTCAATTAGGTATCATTACTGGATTAATAAAAAATAACATGAAATGGGATATTGTTTTAGGTTGTAGTCATGGAGATATAGCGAGGTCAGTGCACACTGGTATTCTAACTTTAGAAAGAGCAGTTGAAGTTCTTTGGTCTTTTGCCTATTTAAGAAAAAATTGTCCTCCTGGATATACTGTCACAATTCGTCCAATTGAAAAAAACAAACAACTATCAACTGAGCAAATTAATTGGTTAGAACGTAGCGGATTATTGTTAAGTCATTGGTCGGAAACACACGCAACAGCTGGTTCCGACATAAAAATACTTAAATACATTGAAGAACACTCAATAGAACATGGACTTAAAGTTACTCAAATATTACCCTATCCTGTTCACTCTCCCGTAATGCAAAGTGCAGTAGATTTTTTAAAAAATCAAGTTTCAACTTTTAAATTTAATATACCTAACACCCCTGTATATTCCAGCGTAAATCTAGAATACATAACGTCAGTTGAGCAAGCTATCGAAGAAGGATTATCTAGTGCAGTGAAGCCCGTACTTTGGATTGATACAATTAAAAAATTAAATAATGAAGAACACGTTTCAACATTTATAAATGTAGGCCCTTCGAACACTCTCACTGGATGGATGTTAAATCACGAAAGTTTACAAGAAAGTAAACTTATAGATGCTTGGGATATTTTAGGTAAAAATAATGATTAAAATATTTATTTTTGCATTACTCATTAATATTTTACGTTATTCATTATTTTCAATTTCAATTTTTCTTCTAGTAAATAAACTAAATCCTGAGTGGATACAAAAATTACTTATAACAAACAAGACAATAAACAATAAACAGTTCATCGATGAAATAAAAGATTCGTCAATTTCCATTGTCGTTTACTCCGTTGTAATGACCATTACCTACTATTTATTTCAAACAGGAAATTCTAATTTAGAATTGAACCCAACTCACTACAACTTATTAGAAATAGTTTTTACTGTTACAATTTTAATGATCGTTCACGATACCTATTTTTATTGGACTCATCGTTTGTTGCATTTTGGACTCTTAAATAAACATATTCACCGTACTCATCATTTATCTAATCAAACTACAGCATTAACCTCTTTAAGGTTTCATCCAATAGAAGCATTTATTGAAGCTTTGATAATTCCAATAAGTATTTATATTATTCCTGTGAATATTTATGACTTATCATTATTTTATTTTTTAGTTTATCTTTTCAATGCTTATGGACACAGTGGTGTTGAAATTCACCGAGTTGGTTTTCCAAAAAATAACGCTCTGAAATGGTTCAGTACTAGTGTCCACCACTACCAACATCATAAGTATCCTCCCTATAACTTTGGATTATATTTCACTTTTTGGGATAGAATCATGGGAACTCTTCATCCTAAATATTGTAAAGATTTTAGACAGTAAAAATAATAAAATCTCTCATTATTTATAATATTTATTCCGAATAATAATTGATGTTTAGAATATTAAAATTATTTTCAATTATAAGTATCGTTTACTTATATTCATGTGCACCAAAAAGTACATCCAAGAATAATTTTTTTTTTGGAGTTTCAAATATCAGTGCGGGATTACCCATTGATGGTGGCGTATTTTTAAGAGCTTATCCATTAGACAAAAAAGGTACTGAGACACTTACATATCAAGATTACATGATGTTTGATCAACACGAAGCCTCTATCTCCTTTGGTTTATGGAACTTTTATTTTATAGGATTTAGTGGGCCCAGTCATTTAAAGGGGATTAAATACTGTGGTTCTCTTTTAAAAGCTGACTTAAAATCCACAAAGCAATCATTTGATATAAGTCTTTTACAATCAAACTGTAATAGTGAACCTTTTAAAACGATGGCTGTTGATACAGGTAATATTTGTCCAACGGGATACATATTTGTTCCAGCAGATAATTCAGTTGGGACAGTAAGTGATTTTTGCGTTATGAAATATGAAGCGAAAAAAGATATTAATGGATACGCAACTTCTATTCCAAATGCTTCTCCTTGGGTTTCAATTAATCAAGCTAATTCCGTTACAGCATGTAGAAATCTAAATGCTTTAAATGGTGTAACAAGTAAATATGATCTCATTTCAAATCCTGAATGGATGACAATTGCTAGAAATATTGAAGCAGGTAGTTCCAATTGGTCTTCAGGAATAGTCGGCTCGGGTATGCTTTCAAGAGGACATACTGATGGAGCTAGTGCTCTTGCCTTATCAATTACAAATCCAAGTGATCCATATAGTGATACGGGAAATTTATTGACGGATGCAGTTGGGTCAGGATGGGAGCAGAAAAGAACTCATACACTTTCAAATGGTGAAGTAATATGGGATATTTCAGGAAATGTTTGGGAATGGATTGATTGGACAATAGGAGGCACTTTAGATAGTTTTTCTGCAGCAAATAAGCCATTTTCATCAAGTGATGGAAATAAAGTAACGGCATGGAGAGAATATAATTTAGTAGACACCTTTACAGTATTTGCCCCTAGCTCTTCAGTTATGCCTTTGGATAATACCTATACTTCAGCACAAGGAATTGGACAATATTTTGCTGGTACATCTTGGGGTTCAGTTATTAGAGGCAGTGATTATAACGGTGGGATTAATGCTGGAATATATTCAGTAATGTTAAATGCTACAAATACATCAGCAAATGCTAATCTTGGATTCCGTTGTGTCTATAGGCCATAGATAAAAAACAGATAAAATTATTCCTTATATACAAGTTTATAAAACTCGGTGACAACCATTTCACTGTTTAAATCAGCTATTCCCCATTCTTTTAGAAAAGGTGTGAAAAATTCTACATGTGCTTTCTGCCAGTACTCTAAAGATAAGTCTCCCTCACCTTCAGCTATTGCTATTTCGAGAGGAATTTGATCAAAGCGATTGAAAACGACTTTTATAGTTTTTACTATACATTTTGGATTTTGATCAACGTCAAGAATAATCCAATGTTCACCTATTTCTGGTAATTCTTCATCACATATTTCGTAATCTTTGACTAAGCCACTAGCAGCAGTTTTTTTGCCATTTAAGAATAGTTCAAGTAATTCATTGGCAATATTTGGATCTCCAGCAATTCCTGCTTCTACAAAGTCATTCTCAAGAGAATTTTCAAGAGTTTTAAGATACTTATTCCAAAACTTTAATTCATTATCATTTAAATCCATAACACTTTCCTTACCATATGCTTTACTAGACGTTATTATATTTAATCGTTAATGTGGATTATGACAAGAAGACAGACAAATGATATTCACGAATTATACTTAGCTTCCGTTCAAGACCCCGAAAGTGATGTTAAGAGAATATCTAATATTTTTAGTAATCATTTTAATAAACTAGCTCTTACTTTAAGAGAAGACTTTAGCGGAACTTTTACTATTAGTTGCTCATGGGTACAATCAGATAAATTAAGATCAGCTATCGCAATTGACATCGACCAAAAAACTCTTCAGTACGGCAAAGATAATTATTTAAAAAACTTAAGTAGTGACGAACAAAAAAGAATAAAAGTTTTACAAAGTAGCGCTATCACTAAAACAGAAAAAGTCGATATTACAGCCACCTTTAATTTCTCATATTGTTTAATCCATAAAAGGAAAGTACTTCTTGAGTATTTAAAAAAAGTACACCAATCATTAAACAATGATGGAATGCTCATAATGGATATAATGGGAGGCAGCGACAGTGAAATCCCTGAGATTCAAGAAACCGAAATTAATGGCCATCCCCACATAACGCCATTTACTTTTGAGTTTGAAAGAAAAGATTTTAATCCAATTTCACGAATTAGTAATTATGCAATTCATTTTAAGTATCCTGATAAAAATGAAATTAATAATGCCTTCAAGTATGAGTTTAGAATGTGGTCAATAACTGAAATAAGAGATTTACTTGAAGAAGCGGGCTACTCAAAGTCAATTATCTACTTTGAAGATGATAACGGTGAGTATTATCAGTCAGAAGTTGAAGAAAATACTATTAGCTGGAATGCTTTTATTGTAGGTCTAAAATAATTTTATATTTTAAATAGTAACAAACGTTTCAAAACGAATAGCCTGTCTACCATTTGCTAAAGAAGTTTTATAAGAAGCTATATTATGATCATTTATTGTGCCCCATATAATTTGATCATCATCACAAAAACTTTCAATAAATTTTCTTTGTATAGCTTTTGCGAGTCCCTTCCCTTTCCATTTTTTTGAAATTAAAATTTCATTGAAGTAAATTCCCAGATGTCCTAAAAACTCATCTTTTTCAGCTGAAATAATGCCTACTTTTTCATTATTAATTAAAACATATTTCATTAAATTGTCTTTTATAGAATTTTCCATTGTTTCCAGACTGTTTATTGAAACAAATGATTTCAAGTCAGGTCTTTCATTGTTAAATTCCTCGTAACATTTTTTATACCAGTCGTAATATTTATCATTTGAAATATTTTCAAATATAATTTCATCTTCATGGGGCCAAATAGGTATTTGTTTAATGTCTTTTGATTTTGAAACAAGGTAAGTTGCTTGTGTCGACTCTGTCTCTATTTTTTTAAGACTCCAGTAACAAAGATATTTTGGTTTAAAAATAGATAACTGTTTAGATATATATTGCTCGAAGATTTCTTTTGCTTCTAACGGAGATAAAGTAAAATTGGGAATCAGATTTACAAAAGGTTCTTTTACATTTCCAGAAATATGTCTTATTCCAAAAATTATTTTTCTTTCTCCATCAATATTTAAGACTCTTTCACTGTAATCATCGAGAGTACTACCTTCGACTTTAAAGTAGTCATGGCGATCATTTTTAGTTTGTAGACTATTTAAATCATCTAGTTCTTCTTTTATCTCATCTTTAAAAAAAGAAATTGCGATGTCCTTATTTATTTCAAAATTTAACTTAGCAATGTCATATGTTTGATATGTTGCTATAGCGAATGAGTTTAGTTCAATTTCTGTCATGCAAGAACTTCCAAAAACTCAATTCTATCTCCAAACGGATCTTCTGATTCAATTCTAGTCATTCCAGGAATTTGAGTTTGTTTTTTTACAATATATTTATTTTTTAAAAGAAGTTTTTCTAGTTTCTGAATATCGAAAACTTGGTAAGCAATATGTGCTTTTGTATTTCTTGGATTATAGCCTTCTTTTTTTTCGATACTAAGATGTAATTGACAGTTATCTAATTGTAACCAAAGACCACCATTAGAATTTAATATATCGGGTTTAGCTATTTCAAGAAAGCCTAGTAATTTACAATAAAACTCACGCGCAAATTCCTCGGATCCTTTTGGTATAATAATATCAACATGATGTAATGATTTAATCAATTATTCCTCATTAGTTTGTAATTTACTAAATCAGAATATATTAAACTGTTCCAAAAATGAAACACTTTATGATCACTTCGCTACTTATAAACTAGATTTCAACGATAATCTAACTATGGTTAATAACTCTGAGGAAAATTATGATAAACACTAAACACTTGATTACCTTAATATTCTTATTTTCACTTCAATGCTTTGCTATAGAAGTCACTATTCAAGAACCTATTGTGACAAATGAAAATTTAGTGATCCAAAAAAGCTTTAAAATTCTAATAAGGCAGGCTATTGAAAATCAAGAAAATAGTATTTCAGACAATTCAAAAAATATTGTATCAAGTAAATTAATAGAACTTGGGAAAAGTTATTTAATAATTATAGACTTAAAAAAAGACAAACAGTCGACACTAACTCAAAAAGCAAAAATAAAAGATATTGAAGAACTAGATATTGTTATAGATCGCTTAATAACGGCAATTTTTAGAGATTCAACTTTTATTCAAACTCAACAAATTGATAATATTACAAAGGAAGAGCAACATATGAATAACAATAAAATTGAATCGAATGGTAATTGGTATTTTGGTATAGGGCCTGGCTGGGAATATTCATCAAATGGGTCATCATCAGTGGCAGGACTAATAGGTTATAAATGGGATTTAAATTACCATTTCAGCCTAAATACTCAATATGAATGGATTACAAGTAAAACTCCAAATGACGATACCGATTATAGCGGATTAAGCATTGGTGGAAATTATCATTTAAATACTTTAGTTCATTCACCTTATTTATCAATGGCTTTAGGTTATGGAGGGGCTCGTTATATAAAAGATCAAGATATTGAAACAAATTGGCAAACTTCGCTAGGAGTTGGAGTCAATTTTTTTAGAACAAATAAAGTTAATTTCGCAATAGAAGCTAGATATAGGCTTCAGTTTAAAAATATTAGTGGAAAAACACCTTCTGCTTTAGCTCTAATGTTAATATTAAATTTTTGATATATGTATTAGTTTTCAATGAGTTAGTTAATAGAGTTACAGCTAATATTAAAATATAGTAACTTTTAAAGTTATAAAAAATTTGATAGATATAGGGCTATGAGTAAAAAAATTGAACTATTAGCTCCTGGTGGAGATATTGAAGCGATCAAAGCTGCTATTGTAGCTGGAGCAAATGCAATCTATTGTGGACTTGATTTTTTTAACGCCAGAAATAGGGCTTCTAATTTGTCTATTGAAGAACTTCACGGGGCTATTAGACTTGCTCATGAATATAATTGTGAAATATTTTTAACATTAAATATTGTCATTTTGGAACACGAAATTCCAATTTTAGTAAAATTACTTAATCAAATTGTTAATAGTAAAGTTGATGGAATAATTGTTCAGGATTTAGGGATCTTTAATCTTGTAAAAAAACATTTTCCAACTCTTAATATTCACGCTTCGACACAAATGACTACTCATAATGAGGGACAAATTCTTTTTCTTAGTAAAATTGGTGCAACGAGAGTTAATCTTTCAAGAGAATTAAACTTAACTGAAATCAAGATTCTTACAAACTTAGCTCACAAAAATAATATATTAACTGAAGTTTTCGTTCACGGAGCATTATGTATTGCTTTTTCGGGGCAATGTTACTCCAGCTCAGTTAGCGTTGGAAATTCTGGAAATAGAGGTCGTTGTTCTCAAGCTTGTCGAGATGAATATGAAGTAATGGGTGCTGGAAATAAATATCCACTAAATTTAAAAGACAATTCCGCTTACTTTGATCTTCCTGAACTCGTTGAGGCACAAGTAGACTCACTAAAAGTTGAAGGACGTATAAAAGGAGCACATTACGTTTATACAGTTATAGACACCTGGGCTAAACAAATAAATTCTTTTTTAAATTCGGGAATACTTGTTAATGACGACTCTAATCTTCATAAAGTTTTTAATAGAAGTTTCACTAATTCTTTTTTAAAAGGAAACCTTACAAAAGATATGTTTATCGATAGTCCACGTGACTATAGTCCAAAGCATGCAGTAAGTTCAGCAAATTGCTCCTCTGAAGAAGAAATAAAGAAAGTTAGTAAGAATTTATTTGAAGAAAGAAACAAGCTTGGAGCAAGTCTTGAAGAAAAGATACATGATCTTCATATCTCTAAAATTAATTTATCTTTAAATTTTAGTGCTAAGTTAAATTCTCCTCTTACAATAACGGCTAACACAAAAACAGACAAGTTTGTTGTAACTTCAGAAGTAAATTTAATAAAAGCAGCCGAGAATGCCATCACAACAGAACTATTAAAAAAACGTTTTAAAAGTTTTAATAATAGTAACTATATGCTTAAAGATTTGGATTTTTCTCAAGTTGATGAAAAGCTATCAATTCCCTTTAAAGAAATTACTCAAATGAAAAAGAAATTAGCTTTTTTCTTAAATGGTTCAGTTGAAGTAATTACTCCAATAGGGCTTCCAAAATTAAAAAATTATCCAAAAATTGAACAATCCTCTAAACTATCGTTACTGATAAGTGACGAAAATGATGCTTATCTTCAAGATAGTACAAATGCCGAAATGTATTTTAAAATGCCCGAAAGTTATAAGAAAGACAGCACCAAATACATTGATATATTACTTCGCAATCCAAATTTTATTCCATGGTTTCCAGCAGTTTTGATAGGAAAAGATTATATTGAAGCAGTTAAGATACTTGAAGTTGTTAAACCGAAAAAAATTGTTACTAATAATACTGGCATTGCATTTAAGGCTTATGAACTCGGCATTGAATGGATAGCGGGTCCTCTTCTTAATACGACAAATTCTTATGCTTTATTGACTTTTAAAGAAGAATTAAATTGTAGTGGAGCCTTTATTTCAAATGAAATAAACAGTAACCAAATGAAAAAAATAAAACGTCCAGAGAACTTTAAGCTTATCTACAGTATTTATCACCCAATATTATTAATGACTAGTAGACAGTGTTTCTTTCAGCGAACAGTTGGATGTAATAAGCCAAGTATTGACGATGCTTGTATGCTTAGCTGTGAAAAAGCTACAACGATTAAAAATGTAAAAGGCGTTAGTTTTGCTGTAGATAAACAAAAAGGCGGTTATCCTAGCATTTATAACCATGAACAATTTTTAAATTTGGAAGCAGTTAGAGATCAATCGGACTTATTTGATGAGTTTTTTATTGATCTAACTGATATCGGTTCAGGCTCAAAAGATAAATTAGACAAAGAAATTTTAATTAAAGAGTTTGAATTATTTTTAAATGAATCAGATCGACCAAATAGAATGTTAAAAGATATGGTTAAAGATTCTACCTGTACTCAATATTCTCAGGGATTGTAAAATTTTAACTATTCCAAGAAAATAAAAATTCTTGCCCACTATCAAGCCACAATGGGTATTCCTTCATGGTTTTACTAAAAAGCATACTTTGCATGTTATTTGATAACCAATTGGTTAATTTTGGGTATCCTGCTTCTCTAAACCACTTTTTATCGACGCTTGCAAACTGTCTAATGAAAGGTAAAATTGCTAAATCGGCTAAGCTTAATTTACTTCCCAAAAAATAATCATTTTCTAACAATAATAACTCTAATTTGTTGATGAATACTTCGCACTTAGTACGTAAGTTAATTTCTTCCGATAAATGATAGCGTTTATTGTATTTATAAGCACTCAGATTAGTTCTAAAACTATGATCACATTCATGAATTAACTTAAGTATTTTAAAAAGCTTCCCCGAATCTTCTTTATATAATAAGTCCTCTGGATCATTTTGTTCTAACGCCCAAATCATAATTTCGAGGCTTTCTTCAATGACCGATTCATCTTTAAATACTATAATAGGAACTGTGCCCTTTGGAGATATTCTTAGCATTTCTTGAGGTTTATTTGTTGTCACAATAGCTCGCAACATTACTTCTTTCTTAGCCATAAGTAGTCCCATTCTTGCTCGCATGGCATAGGGACAATTTTGTAAAGAATAAAAAATAGGAAGAGAGTTACTCTCAAACTTTTTCATAATCTAAACTATACCCAATTGTTATATAATTTAAAGCTTTGAGAATAACAGACTAAATAACTAAAGTTAAGTCAAGCATATTCCGAACAATGTTTATGTTAAGAATAATAAATAACTCATTAAAATACATTCTAGCTTCCTTAATATTATTTGGTTGTGCTAACAATTCAACAAATTTAAATAGATCAATCTCTTCATCAAATTCGTTCAATTCAAATAATCCAAAATTAAATATGTTTTTTATACATGGATTTTTAGGAGGTGCTGAGACTTTCGGTGAGCTCGATCAAATTCTAATGGATAGATACGGTGAATATGATTTAAAGGTTAAAAATATTACCTATCCAACATTACTTGAAAATCAAGAAGAAGATATAGGGACTGTAAAGTTTGCTCAAATTGTATACACTAAAATTGTTAGTTATTTAGTTGAAAATAATATTTCATTTAATTCAGCATATTCCATTGTAGCTCATAGTCAGGGTGGCTTAGTTACTATGAAATATATATTACAGTGTATTAAGAATAAATCTTGTAAGTATGAAACCGGTTTGAAAATACTTCAAAAACTCAATGATCCTTCTATTGAAAACGACAATTTAATGGAAAACTTAGATGAAAAAACTACTTTTTCAATCCCCGAAAATTTTCAACATTTTATTTCTATTGGAACACCATTTTGGGGAAGTGCTAAAGGTGGTTCAGGATTAAGAGACAAGTTGGCAAAATTAATACCTACAATTCCTATGAAACAATTAAGAGAGCTTCATATTGGAAGTCCTCAAATTACTAAAACAAGAATGGCTTTAATAAGACCAACTTCTGAAAATGGTAAATGGACAAATCCATTCCCTCTAGATCTGAAAATATATAATTTATCTGGTGATATTATTGAATTTTATCCAAAAGGAAAAAGAGATAAAATCTTAAGTTTAAATATGAAGATGTTAAAAAGAGAATATGATATTGCCGTCGATGTTGCTTCTTCACGAATTGATTTTTACTATTACATAGAGGATGAAAAATTAAAAACAGTTCAAGGTAAAACAAATTTTAATAGTACTTTTTCTCCATTTGTATATTCCCATATAAGAATGCCGGGAATTCACATAGAACCTATGGTTGATATATATAACAATAAGTATGGAAGGAATAACCCCACTACCATCTCTCTATATAAAATATTAGACAAATATTTTCATGTTAAAAACGAAAAAAAACATGAAATTGATAACCAATATAAAATCAGAAATCTAAACAACTTTTTAGTAGAGTTAAAGTATAAATTACCAAAAAAATATAAAAGAGATATTCCAATAGAGTTTCGACATTTGACTATCTATCCCGACAAAAAAAAGGCTTTTAATGAAGTCAAACTATCAAATTCTATTTTAAGTAAATATTATGGAAAAAATAAACAATCAAAGTCTTCTCAAAACACACAAGACTCAAAAGAGAAAACAAAAACATTTCAAACATTTTACCACTTCGGAAAATTAAAAAACAAATACGCATATAAGCCAAGTAAAAAACAAAAAACCGCTCCTTTATTAAATATTAACTATAGATTTGATCCTAAATTTCCGGGTTGGCAAACTCAGACGACTAAAATTCCTGTGAGAGCTAGTTATTCTACTTATGCGGAAATTTTGCTCAAACCGTTCTTACCTATAAGTAAACCTGATAAAAATGAAAATATTAATTACTTTAATAATTCTTCAACATATTTACTATCAGCAAGAAAAATTTTAAATAATAAAAACAAGAATAAAATTAAGATATTTTCTTTAGACTTAAGATCAAAACCTACTTTGAAATATAACGTTTTATCATTAAAAATATTTAAAACCAAGTTTCCAGAGACTGTAATAAAAAAATCAAATTTCAAATGTTATATAGGAAAAGTAGCAACACAAGAGAACACAATACATCAAGGAATATTATATAAAAATGTTGATGCAATAAATGAAAAACTAGACGATAGAAAGATTAGTACCAGAAAAAGACTTGAAAATGGTAGAGCAATAAAAATACTTGGAAGATTTTCTAAAACGACAGAGCTTAATTCCTATGATCGATACTTAGTTACCTCAAGAGATATACAAAAGATAGATGGTTTAAAATCTGAACCTAAAGTAGGCAAGAAAGGAACACGTTGGATTAACGTCGTCGATGTTGATATTGTAAAAAATGCGTTTTGTCATTTTTAAGAGACTAGACAACAATTGTTGAAATAACGTCATCTATAAACTTATCTTTATTTTCATTAGATAAAGAACCTTGAGCCATATCAGGCTTACCTCCGCCTTTGCCCCCAAATTTCCCCATGGATTCTTTTAAGATAGTTGAACAATTAATTAAGTTATTACCTTTAAATGTTTTTAATAAAATTCCGATTTTATTACCTTTAGCTTGAGTAATTAAAGTAACTCCTTTTGGAAATTTACCAAGGAAAAGATCACCTATTTTTCTCATATCATCTTCGTCACTTAAGTGAATATGTTTAAAAATCATGCCTTCTTTTAAAGTAGTCCCATTGTTAAACATATTTTGAGCATTAATTGATTGTAGTTTATCTTTTAAAGATGAAACTTCTTTCGATGATTTTTGTAAGTTATCTTGTAACTGAACAACTCTAGAAAGTAATTTACTGCCTTTTGTATTTAAGGCCTTTTCTAATTGCTCTAACATTTTTATTTTTTCATCAACAAAGTCGTAAGCTCCTATATTTGAGACAGCTTCTATTCTTCTAACACCAGCTGCTAGTGAACTTTCTGAAATAATTTTAAAGTAGCCAATATCACCAGTATTTCTGACATGGGTTCCTCCACATAGCTCAACTGAAAAGTTGGGAACGTCGACCACCCTAACTTCTGATCCATATTTTTCTCCAAACAATGCCATTGCTCCGAGCTTCATAGCTTCATCTTTACTCATTACTTTTGTACTAACTTCTAGCTTTCTTTTAACTTGTTCATTAACAATTCTTTCGACTTCTTTTAATTCATTCTTAGAGACTGCTTCAGGATGAGTAAAATCAAAACGTAACCTTGAAGGCCCCACGTTTGAACCGGCTTGTTTAATATGATTGCCAAGAACATTTATAAGAGCAGCTTGTAAAAGATGAGTAGAAGTGTGATTACTCATGGTATAATCTCTTATAGATTTATCAACTTTCAAAGTATATTTTTTACCGACCTTTAATTTTAATTCTGATGATACGATATGTGCAAAAATTCCATCTATTGGTTTTTTTGTGTCTAAAATCTTTCCAAGACTTTTTTCACCAATAAAAATTTCGCCTACATCTCCAATTTGTCCTCCACTTTCAGCATAAAAAGGAGTTTGATCAAAAACTAAAGCTAATTTTTCACCGAGACTAACAATGCCTATCAAGGTTGCTTCGACTACGACTTGATCATAACCAACAAATGTCGTCCCTCCATTAGACTCTTTTATAGAATAAAATTCTTTTGAATTATCTTCTTGAGCAGAAAAGTCACCGGCATTTTTAGATCTTTCTTTTTGAACTGACATTTCTTTCTCAAAACTTTTCATGTCAATTTTCAAATTGTTTTCCCTTAGAATCATTTCAGTTAAATCTATTGGAAATCCATGTGTATCATATAATAAAAAAGCATCGGCACCAGAGAGTGTAGAACTTTTGTTTTCCTTTAAATCATTCATTTTCTTTTCAAGAAGCTTTAATCCTGAAGCAAGAGTTTTTCTAAATCCATTTTCTTCAAGTTTTAAATATTTTTGAATAAAATCCATATTTTTTCGACTGTCTTTATAGAGCTCTCCTAGACTATTAAAAACCTCAGGAGTTAATGTATAAAAAGTAGTATCTTTAACATCTAAAAGATCAAGGTAACGAACTGCTCTTCTTATTATTCGTCGAAGGACATATCCCCGTCCTTCATTTGAAGGAATTACTCCATCGGCAAGAAGCATTGTAGCAGAACGGGCGTGATCAGAAACAACACGAATCCATTGAGGATAATCTTTATATTTTTTTGAAGATATTGATTCAATTTTTGCTATAATATCTTCAAATAAATTTGTATCAAAATTATTATAAACATGTTGCATAGCTGCTGTGACACGTTCAAGTCCAGATCCTGTATCAACACATGGTTTTGGTAATGGTCTTTGTTTTATTTCACCATTTTCTTTGTAGCGCTCAAATTGCATAAAAACGAGGTTCCATATTTCAACGTAGCGGTCCTCATCATCAAGAATACATTTTGAAATGTCGGCACTTGGGTCAGAACTTTCAAGGCCATGATCAAAAAAGATTTCAGAGCAAGGGCCACAGGGGCCTACCTCTCCCATTTCCCAAAAATTGTCTTTATCGTCTCTAAAAAATATATGATCTTTAGAAACACCTTCAAGCTCCCAAAGTTTAGCCGCTTCAAGATCAGTGTTATAAGCAGTTACATATAACTTTTCTTTTGGGAGTTTCAATTCAATAGTTAAAAATTCCCAAGCCATTTTTATCGCTTCTTCTTTAAAATAATCACCAAAAGAAAAATTTCCCATCATTTCAAAAAAAGTGTGATGTCTCGCTGTAAAACCTACATTTTCTAAATCATTATGTTTTCCACCAGCCCTTACACATTTTTGGATTGTCACTACTCTTTTATCATCAGGATTTGCTTTTCCAGTGAACTCATCTTTAAACTGATTCATGCCTGCATTTGTAAAAAGAAGCGTTGGATCATCAATTGGGACAAGAGAAGATGATGGAAGTAATTTATGTCCCTTACTCTCAAAAAACTTAATAAATCTTTGTCTGATTTCATTTACTTTCATGTTAATTTCCCAATTAAAAATGACTTTGTTATAGCGTTTAAACTAAAAGAATTATGACAATAATCCCTATATATCGCAACAAAATAGGAAATTAATGCTAATTATCAGTCTTCATTTTGACAGTATTTTAATACTTAATTAGTGTTTTTTCAATAGTTTAGATATATTTCCACATCTGAAATTTAAAAATTTTTTACATAACATCTCCATTTAAAAGTGATAGCATTTAATATAAATATTTAAAGTACGGAGAAATTAATGAACGTTGAAGTCGTTGGTGAAAGTTTTGCAGTGATTATCGCAGTAGAAGAATATAAGGAAAGTAGTATTCCTAGTGTTCAATTTGCAATTAATGATGCCAATGCTTTTGAAAACACATTAATTGAATCTTTTCATATTCCTAAAAAAAATATTTATAGTTTTGTTGGCGAGCAAGCAACTCTTGACGATATTGAAGACAAATTGCCAGAGATAATTGAGAATTTATCTCCCCTTGATACATTTTATTTTTTTTATAAAGGTCATGTCTACTCTACTCGCGGTGAAAATTCATTCACCGTATATGATTCTACTCAAGATAACTTAAATGGAACATCAGTAAATTTTGATGAAATCATCTTAGAACCATTAAATCAAACTCCCTGCAAGAACGCTTTTCTTTTTATAGATGCCACAGCAACAGAACTACTTAAAACAAAAAATTCACGAAGCAATATTGCTGATATATCAGAAGAAGAATTTATAGGTCACACTGATCAATTCTCTTCTCATGCTTTCTTCATATCTACTTCCGTTGGCCAATTGTCATATCCATCACAAAAATTAAAACTTGGAATTTGGTCATGGCATGTAAATGAAGCTTTATCAGGAAATGCTGACAAAGCATTCAATCGAGATAAGGTAATTACAACTGGTACTCTTAAGAAATATCTATCAAGGTCTATTCCAAGTTACCTTACTAAAGAAACGAAGATACGTGGTACTCAAGATCCCTTTGCAATAATTGGAAGTGATAAGAATACTGAAATCATTGTTTTTAATGAAGAACATTTTGATCAATCAAAAAGCAATTTAGTTTCTCTTAATACTAAGGAATATGAGCTTAGACGAACAGAAGTTAAGCTTTATAAAAACTTTGATGGTTATGTAAAAGGAAGGAACAGTGAACCCAAACGGCATTGCACAAGCGCAGAAGCTTGGGCAGCTCGATTAACAGAAGATGAAATAAAGCAAGAAATTGAAGATGTATATAAGAAAGCAAAAGTTCTTTTTGGTTACAAAAAAAGAGAATGTGAAAAAGACCCAGAATCTGGATATTTGGCAACTCCTCAGTTTCGCTATCAAATAATGGCTTTTCAAGATGAAGAAGACTTTAGAAGTATCAAAATCACAAGAGTTTTAGAGCTTCGAATTGAAATGAATTCAATTCCCATCGGATTTGACGCTGTTTTTCCAAATATGTTTGAAGACCTTTATATTCCAGTTATTGGTTCTATAAATTTTGAAAATTTAACAGAGGCCTTTGAAGACTTAGAAGATGAAGGCCACGGGGAACTTACAGACGAAGAAGGCAGATTAATATTCTCTCCAAAAGTATCAAAAGGTGTTGAAAATATTGTTATAAGTGATCAAGGAATTGTTGTTAATTTTTCTACTTCAAATGAATCAATTGGGACTATGCTAAGTTCAACTCAAGAAGCTTTTGGTGTAATTTCAGCTCCTATAAAACAGCTTCTTGAATAGATTGCTTATTATTTTTTTTGGTTCGTGTCCAAAAATATAATTGTTTATTTTGTAATAGCTGTGACTGTAACACATGCAACGTTCATCTTTTTATTTTCTGCAAACTTATATACATTTGAAAATGTTGGTGCTGATACTGATTGAATCATTGCTACCGGAGTAGTAGAAAAAATATTATCACCATCAGATTTTTCATAAAATGAGTTAATTTCTATATTATTAGTTACTATTTTTCCGTTTAATTTTTGAAAAGCTAACTCATGTGATGTTGCATATTCACAGACTACTCCAGAAATTTTTTCACCTCCAGCGAAAGATGATATTGATGTTAATAGTGTACAAATTAATAGTATCTTTTTCATTTTTTTCTCCTAAAAAATAATCACATGTTATTTCCAAATTATAGGAGAGAATAAAATTAATTAATAGGCGTGTTGAAATAAATATATGTCAATTATTTAGACACTATATTAATATTTTAGATAGTTAGCGAGATTACTAGCGATATTTTTTTATTTATTTTGCTCTTTAAGAAAATTTGCATATTGAGAAAGTCCCTCAACAACAGATTGATAAATGTTATGTTCAGTTAACTTTTCTTCTCCAAAAATTTTTTTTAGCCTACTTTTAATTAATGTAAACTGAGCTGTTCCACCAGTTAAAACAACCTTATCAACATCAGATGGTTTTAAATTTGACTGCTCAAATACATCCATCATCGTTGCAATAATATCATCAACAACACTTCCCATTTCAAAATCATATTTTTCTTTATAAATATTTTCACTTATATTAATTACTCCATGAGAAAATCTGAAAAGATGAGGATCAGCATCTGTTGAGCATATTGATATTTTTGAATTTTCAATTTCTTGAAAAATAGTATATCCCAACTGATATTCCACTAAGGCAAAAAGTTGATGTAATTGTTTTTTAGATTTTTCATCATTTGCGAACTGATGAATTTCTTTTAAATAATTCCAAGTCTCTTTTTCTCTTAAGTGAGTAATATGAGCAGGAGAACAAATTTTACGAAGAAGAGCTCTAGGAAACCTTAAAATTTTATCACTCATAGGCAGCTTAAATTCATAGTCTGCACCAAAGTTTTTTGAAATAAATTTTAGCATCATTTCACTATCAAGAGTGTCACCTGCTTTAAAAATCCCTGAAATCCCAAGAATATCATCTTGAGAATATTTACCTTCATGAAGTTGCATCAACGTAAAATCAGATGTTCCTCCTCCAAAATCAGCAATTAATATTGTTTCTTTCTTTGTATTTCCCTGACTAAAGTTTAAGCCCGCAGCCAGAGGTTCTGGACAAAAATGAATTGTTGTAAAACCAGCGAGAGCACAAGCTTTTCTCATACGATTTTCGGCTAAGAGATCACTTTCCTGATCAAGAGAATATTTAGCAGGCCTGCCCATAATAACATTTGTAATATTTTTACCAATAAACTTATCTGCTTTTTCTTTCATCTCTTTAAGAAAAAGAGCTACTATACTTTCAATGGAATAATTTTTATTATGTATAACGGTTCCAGTATAACTTGATGCTGGTAAAAACTTTTTAATAGATCTTAAAAACCTACCTTCTCCATCATTTTCAGTATATTTAATTATCGCACTTTCACCGAAATACCATTCTTTGTGTTCTGGTGTAAAAATTAGTGACCTTAAAATAAAATTATCATTACCTTCCATTGGAACAGGAGTAATTTCACCTTCAGAAGAGATAAAATTTATCAATGAGTTTGAAGTTCCGAAGTCAATTGCGTAATAATCCATTAAATTTCCTAGTGGTAATTTTACTATATAAGATTATTTTTTTCAATCCTTGAGTATTTCTCAATTGCTAATACAAGGACCAAGTACAGACCTCTAAAAATATTAAAAACTCAATGGAACGGGTGTTACAGGCAATAATTGTTATTTATAGTAATATTTTATCTTTTAATTTAAAGTTACATAATAAATAATCTTATAAAGGAGATCAAAATGAGCTGTTATAATTCAAGTGTTATTGACGCACCAATTGAAAAAGTATGGAATGAAATTAAAGATTTTCACAATATGCAATGGGCAAAGGGAGTTGTTGAAGCAGTAGATGTTGTAGGTGATATTTCTGGTTCAGAAGTAGGAGCAAAAAGAATTATTAATGGTGCTTTTCATGAAACATTAATGACTTTGAATCATAAGGACTATAGTTTCACATATAAAATTACAGATGGCCCTGGTGCTGTAGCTAAAGATGCTGTAAGTAATTATATTGGTGAGGTTAGTCTTCACAGAGTTACAGATACAAATCAAACTTATTTTTTATGGACATCATCTTATGAGTCCAAAGATGGCACTGCTGTGGCCGATTTATGCAACCCTGTATACCAAGCAGTATTAGGTGCAGCTAAAAACAATATAAAAAGATAGTTAAAATCCCCTGCGAGAGTTATGGTTTTTAAAATTATACTCTCGCAATTATGAGATACTTAGATATTTAACAATCTCTACTTACAAACTAAATCAGGAAAATCAACAAGCACAATTTTTTTTGAAAAGACCTTACCTGGAGCTCCTGAGTAGTCATAACTTCTACTATACTGGTAAAATTCATCACCTACATCATTTTTTCCCACAAAAGATTTAGTGTAGCCTGCTCGATTTATCATTTCTTTAACGTTAACAATAATATCACTTCTATAGAGTAGGTAATCTCTTGGCCCTTTTAACTTAATAATTCCACTCGTTTTAAAATTATTATATGGCCATGCTCGTATTAGAGTACTATTGACCTTTACAACACCTGTATATTCTTGTTCTGTTTTTGAATCAATACAGTTGAATAAAATATCTAACTGATAACTACGCTTTAAAATTCGGCTACAATAATTCTGTACACACATCTCATCCCCTAATTTATGGTTTAGACACATTTTATAGAACTGTGGTGAATCACTCCCTTTAGCAAAAGAATTAAAGCTTAGAACAACTAAATTTAACATTAACAAACAATTTATTAATTTCATATGACCTCCTTCGTCTTAGTAAAACTATACATATTACATACATTTGAATAATTGATTGTTTTAATATTACTATTCATATAATGAATACAAATGAAAATACCATCAGCAAATCTAAATGCATTCTATATTCTTTCTCAAGAAAGAAATTTTTCAAAAGCTGCTAAAGTAATCGGTTTATCACAACCTGCTTTCTCTCAGAGAATAAAAGCTCTTGAAGCTTATTTTGAAAGTACACTAATTATAAGAGAGAAAAATAATATTCAGCTAACAGATATTGGCCAACGACTATTAAGATACACAGAAGTTCAAAAAAGAATTGAAGATGAATTTTTAGAAACAATACTATCGTCCGCTGATGAGAATGAATTAAGTGGTCAAATTCGCATAGCAGGCTTTTCTTCAATTAATAGATCGATCCTAATTCCTACAATATCACCTATTCTGAATGAAAATCCTAAATTATCAATTCAAATTTTCACATCAGAGTTAAGGGAATTACCTTCTTTACTTTTTTCGTCTAAGGCTGACTTTATACTTCATAATAAAGAAATTAAAAAAGAAGGAATTAGAAATATATTTTTAGGTTTTGAAGAAAATGTACTTGTCGAAGCAAAAAATGCCATTAATAAAGATATTTTCTTAGACCACGATGAAACAGACCCAACAACCTCTTCATACTTTAAACTACTAGGCAAAGACTCTCCAAAACATAAACGATACCTAGACGATGTCTATGGTTTACTCGATGGTGTTAAATTAGGCCTCGGCAGTGCTATTTTACCAAAACATTTAGTTGAGAAAGAATTTATGAAAATTAAAAACAAAAAAATATCTTTAAGAGTTCCTGTTTTTCTATCTTTTCAAGAGGCTCCATATTATACAACTTTACAAAAAGAAGTAATTAAAATTATTAAAAACAGCTTCAAGAGAAAATTATCGATATAAGAAAGATATCTATTTCATTAAATGTCACATTTATTATCGTAATGAATAATATGTTTTGGATGCAGGTTTCTTTCTTGTAATAATTTTTTTAGGAGTGATGGCTTTAAATCATATGAAGCTAACACATCTAACTCGACCCATTTAAAATATAATTTATGATTTCCATTTACCACGTCATGTTCTTCATGGCCTTCAAATTCTACTTGATCGTAAAAGTGAATTGAATCTTCTATAAATGTATATTCATAATACAAGCCGAGCTCATGAGCATTTTTTTCTTCCCACTCAAAGAAGTTTTCAACTATAAATTGAAGAGAACCTACTTTTATTTTTGCACCAAGCTCTTCATTAAGTTCTCTTTCAAGTGTCTCTATGCTTGATTGACCAAATTCACATGCTCCACCCGGAAGTGCCCAGTTATGCCCAAGACTAGATTTATGAATTAAAACTTTACTTCCCTTTCGAGCTATTCCTGCCACACGATAAGCAAAGACTTTATTGTTATCTATATTAATTCTCATTTTATTTTTTTTGTATTCCCATTTTCCCAAATATATTTCTCAATATCATTTCCATTACTTGTAAACTGCATATAGATTTTGCCACATTCTTCCACTAAGAATTCATACTTTTTTATTTTTTTGTTACGATACATATATGAGTACCATGGGCCATCTCTTGTTTCTATTTTGGGTTTTGGTGGTTCATTTATATTTGTATATTTACCATTGTTTTTAGAAAATATATGCAACCCGAGATATCCACCACTTCCATTAAAAGTACTCCAAATATATTCATCCTTTCCATCATTATTAATATCAGCGATAAAAAATCCTACCGCTAAAGTTGGATCTTTAGATTTAAACAAATCCTTCATTGATAATAAATGAGTGTTAGTAAGATTAGACTTTATTTCATGGTAAAGTTTCACGTTATCATTATGAGGTAAATGGTTTATAACATTTTTTTACATGTTTTTGACATACTAGTATTAGCAAAAAGTAGAACACTAATGATAATTACTATTTTCATTATTTCTCCAAAAATTTTAATTTGTAATTATATTTTTCCATTTTAAAACATTTGAAAGCATCGCAACAGCATTTTCAGTAAAACCAAGAGGTTGCTTTCCCCTACCACCATATTCAGAACTTGATGTACCATTTTGGCACTTCAAGTTTTCAAACTAAGCTTTGGTTAATTCAAACATAACATCGTCGGAAAATCTAATTATGTTTCTTCTAACTTGTCTGTTGAGAGCCTTCGTCTCAACCCCAAAAAGTTTCGCCAAATCACTATCCAGCATTACTTTCTGCCCGCGTATTATATAAATCATTTTTTTAATTTGCCCTAATTCAAAGTTCATTCGTTCTCCATATATTACCTGTTAGTAATTAACACTGATTAAAATAATTTTACTTTTGAAAGATAACTTTGAAGAGATATTTCATTTTTGGATTTTATGCAAAAAAAAGTCAGAAAGGGTTAATTTGCTGGCATTTCTAAAATGGTGCGCTCTTGTGGACGATTTTCGAATTGCCTTCATGGAAATGATCGAGCAAGGTATTAATTTATCGTTTTACTTTCACCAAAGTACTAACACCATAGAGGAGGTCTAGAACGATCAATAACAACTTTTACATGCATTAAGATTGATAGTATGGCAATCAGGGCAGCCAAACAATACGTGTTTTCCAAGGTCTTTGTTATAAGTACCTCTTCCATAAAGATTTAAGCTTCCATTTTTTTGCAAAGAATAAATCTTGGCTCTTGTGTAGCGATTCCGCTCCGTGCCATAATGTACTAATGCAAATTCAATTATTCCATCTTTATTTATATCAGTTTGATAAACATCTTTTCTAATTTTTGCAAAACCTGTTGTAAAATAAAAAGGGGCTTTTTTTTCTTCCAGTTTTATTTTTTTGATTATCTTTTTTCTCTTTTTAATTATTAACTCATTGTAACCAATCTCATCATCTCCATCGGCACTAGAGTTAAGAATTGTTGCCTTTAAATATAGTTCATAAACGCCTATCCTCAATTTCTTTTTCAAACATAGAGCATCATAAGCATTATTAAATGTCCTTTTTTCATTTTGGCGATCCTTCTCTGTGCAATATACCCAATATCTATCCTCTACTTGATATTTCCCTAAATTTAATTCTCTCTTTTTGGGTACTATCGATACATCAGAACAACTAACGAATAACAGTTGAATAATAAAAAGTAAGATGAAATTATTTATTTGCATTATATACCTTTAATACTTTTTCTAAATATTTTTGACCATCTTCATTCCAACCATAGTAATATTTAATACCACTATGGAGCTTCTTTACTTTCGATTTTGAGTTACGATCTGGTGATGTGTTAATTTTAAAGATTAACCACCGTGTTCCTGCTGCAATATTTGAATTGGCTGATTGTGCATCCTTCTGATTTATATCCACCTGATTCTTTGATACTTGAATAAATCCATCTTTTTTAGGTTTTCCAGAAAGCCACTCCATTGTCCTTTTTGTTATTTGCATTAAACCCGTTGTAGAACTTCCTGGTATTTTTGTAACAACCTTTTCTCTAAAACTCGATTCAACTGTAATTATGGCCTTAACTATCATTGGGTCTATTTGAAAATTAATTTCCTTTTGATCATGCCAATAATCAAGCCAAAATTGAACTATCACATCGTATTTGCCAAAATCTTTTTGACCTTTTATTTTTTTTAATTTTAAATAATTTTTTTTTCTATTTATAAATAAATACTCTATATTTGAAGCAAATAAAGTATTTAATTTATGCTTACGATTGACTCGACAGTGCTCTTCAACAACATGTCTTTTTCCATTAGTACTTAAACGAAAATGCTTTTTTACATGATAACTTCCTGGTTTACACATCATTGGTAATTTCCGCCATTTTATACCAAGGTAAAATAGTAATATTTTCTCTGTATTGCTTTTCCTCTCCTGAGTAAATCAAAAATGATTTTTCTTTTCCTCCAGATTGCTTATAGTAATAGTTAATGTTTTTAAAATAATCACTATTAATTGTTCTTGCAGATTTAACTTCAATTAATTTAGTTTTAGCATCATCAATAATAAAATCAATTTCATGTCCATTTTTATCCCTCCAAAAATATAAGGAACTCTTTTCGGCACGGTTAGTAAACGTCTTTTCAAGCTCACTAAAAATAAAACTTTCAAAAATCCCACCTCTAAAAGGATGAGTCTGAAGATCAGAACTTTTCTTAATTCCTAATAATCGACAAAGAAGCCCAGTATCTAAAAAATAAATTTTTGGTGTTTTAACTAATCTTTTATTGAAATTTTTATGGTAAGGATATAGCAATTTAATTATATAACTACTTTCTAAAATCGACATCCAAGATTTTATTGTATTTTGAGATACTCCACAATCATTGCCTATTGATGCAAGATTTACTAATTGTCCTGCCCTATTGGCCAGCATTTTTAGAAATAAGCTAAATAATGATAAATTTTCAATATTCTTTATTAATCTCACATCTTTATCTACATAAGTCTCAATATAGTTATTATACCAATTTATCACTCTCACTTTTTCTGCATGTATCTTAGGATAACAACCTTCAAACATAATTTGATCTAATGAAAAACTTTTACCAGTATTATATAATTCTTCTAAAGAGAGAGGTAAAAGCTTTAGCAAGGCCACTCTTCCAGTAAGAGATTGAGTAACTTTTTCTTGTAACATATATTGATTTGAACCTGTAAGGATGAATCTTCCCGGAATAGAATTTTCATCTACTTCTGTTTGCAAATAAGAAAGAATTGTTGGAACTCTCTGGACTTCATCAATAATTGCTCCTGCTTCATAGGTTTTAATAAAGCCATTTGGATCATTTTCAGCAAAAGTTCGATTATCTAAATTTTTAAGGGACACATATTTTTTATCAGAAAAGATCTGTCTAACAAGAGTTGTTTTCCCCGATTGCCTTGGACCCATTATCATAATGATTGGATACTCATTAGCTGAATGTTTCAGTTCTTCCGATATTGTTCTTTCTATGTATTTCATAAATTATTCTTAAAATAATCGTAGCATATTTACGGACAAATATGCAATGGCAAAGGGGATTAGGACAAAATCTCAAATTAATCATCGGGCCCCACGATGTTAAGAAAGATGGAACATGGGGTTTTAATAAAAGTTGATGCTTAAATTTACTTCTATTAGTGACTTCCAGGGATTCACCGACCACTAAGTTTAGAGAGCCAGAATAGGAAATATTGACATTACTACTTATATGTAGTAGTATAAGCTTATATGAAAGTTCTAATCAACTATTTAAAAGAAGAGTGCTACCTTTCTATTGAACAACAAGATCACATTATCCAAAGACATCCAGAAGCAACATTAGAATTAATTTCGATCTGTCTCTCAAATCCTATAGAAATCAGAAAAAGCACTTCAAATAAAACAGCCCATCTTTACTACCTTATAAAAGCGAAGCAACGTTTTTTCTGTGTCATTCTTAAAATATGTGAAGATGGAAATTATATATCAACTGCCTACACAACAAATAAAATGAAACATGGTGAAATTGTCTATAAGAAGGAGAACTAATATGTATATTTATTATGACAAAGATCTCGATTACGTCGAAGTTTTTTTTAAAAAGGAAGAAAATTACTTAGCTCCTTTTGGTAAGAACGAACAGTTTGGTGAATTTTGTTCCGAGAAAGATGACTCTGTCGTAGGTTATTCAATTGAAAGTCTGACTGAGAATTTTGATCAATTAGATTTTTTAACTCCAAATCAGAAGTTATCTATTGTTATAAAAAAATATCGAATTCAACTTGGAAAAACTCAACAAGAGATTGCTGATGAGATGGGTATTAAACTTCTTCCCTATCAGAGACTTGAGTCAGGCGAAAATAACCCTACTTTAAAAACGCTTATAAAGGTTAAGGCAATATTCCCACAAATTGAATTAGATAAAATAGCCTAATCAAAAGGAACCATATATGAAAAACAAATTGAACAAAGAGAGAGTAAATATACCAGCAGAGCTAGCATTGAAAATTCAAGCGGCTATTAAAATTACGCCTGGCCTAGACTTTAATACACTGTTGATTCAAGCACTACATCACTGGTTCTCTCCCAAACAGGACACACAGCAAAATATTAGCCTTGCAGACTTAAAAGAAAGATATATCAAAGATAGTTCAGCTGGATATGGGCCACAAGGTATTTAATTATTAAATTTAGGCAAAAAAAAGCCAGAAAGGGTTAATTTCTGGCATTTCTAAAATGGTGCCCTCGCGCGGAATCGAACCACGGACACAGGGATTTTCAGTCCCTTGCTCTACCGACTGAGCTACAAGGGCATAATTATTCGGTAGGAATAAGGTAAGAAAAACACTGTCATTCGTCAATCAAAATGTTAAAAATATTAGGATGTTAAGTATAAAAAAAATTCAACTCGATTATTTATCACACAAAACTAACGCACTGTGTTTCGTTCCTAACCAAAATTTAAGGCAAGATGTTTGCGCAATTTACTGTCATGGATACACTGCTTGTAAAACATCGATACTCAATTGGGGATCAAGATGTGCCGAAAACGGTATTACCACGATACTTTTTGATTTACCGGGACATTATCTCGGTAGCTTTAATGAAGTAGATAATTTTGAAAATTTCAAAGAAGAAACACCAAAATTATTTATTAGAGCATTTGAATATCTAAAAAAGGAACTAGGATTTAACAAAGACGCTTTAATAATATTGGGTGGCCACTCCCTAGGATCACTACTTTCAATTCACGCAGTAAATAATAAATATTTTAATGAACTTAAAACTTTAAATATATTAGTTGGTTTAGGAGCATTGCCAGACAATAAGAAGCATCTTTTTCAAAGTTCATTTTTTAAAAATACTTTAACAATAAGAAGACAACTTGTTTCTCCTGCTATTTCACCTGAAATTATTTTTCCTTGGATACAAGAACAAAAAACACAAACAACATGTAAAAATAAAAAACTACACTTTATAACAGGGGAAAATGATATTGTTGTTACTGTCCCTGGGACAGAATATATAATTAGTAGAGTAAAAATAGATAATGAAGTTACATTTTCAAAAATTAAAAATTTACCTCATCATATGCCAGAGCTCGCGGCATCACATATAATAAAATATTTAAAAAAGGTTAATATTCTTTAGTATTCCATTTTTTCCAAAACGATCAAGTGGAGTATTTTTAAATTTTTTTCTAAATTCTCGTCCTGACATCGAATCAACTTTTGTTTTCACAGAATTTATTGAATCTTTAATAAAAAAATTCACAATGTCATTAGACATTTGATTATTAAAAGAAGTTGACTCATTTTTTATACTTAGACTTTTTTTATTCCAAGGACAAACATCCTGACAAATATCACAACCAAAAATATTTTTATCACTATCGGGATAGCCTTTTGGTGGTAGCTCGTCTTTATAGAGTTCAATTGTATAAGTTGAAATACATTTGCTAGCATTTATTGTTCTATTTGAGATAGAAATAGCGTCAGTTGGGCAGGATTCAATACACTTTGTACAATTACCGCAATGATCGTCTTCGAATGGTTGTTTTAAATAGTTGTTTTTCATTTTTTTATTAAAAAGTAAACTTCCTATAATAAAAAAACTTCCGTGTTTTTTTGAAATAAACATAGAATTTTTTCCAAACCAACCAAGCCCTGAACGATAAGCAATATCTCGTTCTAAAGCGGGATGAATATCTAAAGTTAATGAAAACTCTAATCCCGATTCGTTAAATTTTTCAGAAATTTTCTGTGCAATTAAGTTTAAATTTCTTTTTAAATAATGGTGATAATCCTCACCTTCAAAACCAAAAACATATGACGATAGTTTTAAATTATTTTCATGTTTTTTTAAAATATTCTCTAGAACAACTTTTTCATTTGAATAATCAAAAAGAAAAACAATTCCTGATTTAAATTCAGGATAAAAAAAAGTTAGATCTTTTCTTTTGGTTTTATTTTCACCTTCGAGGTATTTCAGAATTTCGGGAGACTTTTCTTCTATCCATTTTTCATAATGATCAAATGATATTGAACTACTTTCTTCAAAGTACGCCCAATCTGAGATTTTAAGGCTTTTGCAATAATCATTAGAAAAAAAATGAGAAAGATCAAAGCTCATAAATTTTAAGTTGTTGGTATTATTTCTATGGCACCAGTTGGACAGACGCGAATACATTCCATATCGAGAGAACATTTATCAATATTAGCTTTATTAATGTATGTACTATGATATTCATTTTTAGTGGCTTGCCAAATATCATGAGGGCAAATTTGAATACAATTTTGGCAAGAGGCACAAATACTAGTGTCTAAAAGAATTCTTTTTTTTTTATCTTTTTCTTCCAAAAGGACTTCACTACTTCCTGCAATAGTAGGCTTCTCTGATATAATTTCAACTTTTATTGAATTAGAAGTTCCTCTAACAAAAAACTTTCCGTCTCCTCTTGAGATAACTAGCTTGTCACCATTAACAAGAGAATATTTATTTTTGATTTTATCGACGACATCCTTATGAAAATTAAAAGTATCTTCATCATAATCAGTAATTAAAAATGGATCTACTCCCCAAAATAACGAAATCTTTCGAACAACATTAATATTTGTCGTAATAGCTAGTACAGGAGTTTTAGGCCTAAATTTTGTAATTTTTAAAACAGAGTTTCCAGATTCTGTCATACATACTATTTTTTGAGCTTCAATATTTTCAGCTATAACAGAAGTCGCAGCAACAACAGCTGAATTGACTGAAGATAGGTCCTGCTCACGTAAGTAAGGTCTAGGTTTTGGATGGCTTTCAGCTTCAAGTACTATCTGATCCATCATTTTAATAGTTTCTAATGGGTACTCGCCCATAGCTGTCTCACCTGAAAGCATAACAGCATCAGTTCCGTCCCAAATAGCATTGGCAACATCTGATGCTTCAGCTCTTGTTGGCGTTGGACAATTAGTCATGCTCTCCAACATTTGGGTTGCGGTAATTACAGGTGTTCCCAATTTATTACATTTATTTATAAGCATTTTTTGAAATCGTGGAACTTTATGATTTCCAAGTTCAACGCCCATATCTCCACGAGCGACCATTATCATGTCAGTTGCTTCAAGAATCTCATCGATAGCTTCAATAGCTTGGGGTTTTTCAATTTTAGAAATCACTGGAATATTAACTTTTAAAGAATGAAGAAGTGATTTTAGATCCATAACATCTTGCTTAGAACGTACAAAAGAAAGAGCAACAAAATCTACGCCTTGTTCTAAACCAAAATATAAATCATCACGATCTTTTTCAGTAAAGGCTGGAGCTGATAAAGAACATTCAGGAATATTTATACCCTTGTGACTAGATAATGAACCACCATCAAGAATTTTTATTTCATATACTTCGTCATTATATTTTTTTGTAGTAACCGCGCTAATTTTTCCGTCATCAAAGAGAATTGGAGTATTATCTTCACAATCATTTACCAAGTTTTTATAAACTGATGGAATAAAATTAGAACTTGGCTTATTCTTAGCGTCTTCATGGCCTATAAACCAAATTTCGTCTTTCTTAAGAACAATTTTTTCCTGAATATTTGAGACCCGAATTTTAGGGCCTTGTAAGTCAAGAAGTAATCCAACTTCTTTTGAAATTTCTTTGGAAATCTTTCTAATACGTTTAATTAAATCAGAAATAACATCATGTTTGCCATGACTCATATTCAAACGAAATACATTTACTCCATTTTCTATTAGACTTTTTAATACTTTATCACTACTTGACGCTGGCCCCAACGTCGCAATAATTTTGGCCCTACGCATAGGTATCCTCTACTAGACCTTCTTAATATTATTATTTGCATTTTCTAAGGCCTGAGCTTGTTTTAATTTATCCAACTTTAATTCATATTGTTGGATTAGGCTATTTTTTTCAAGCTTAGATTGACTACTTAAACGATTAATTTCTTTTTTAGCCCAACGATCATGTCGAGTTAACTCTCTTTCATTTTGAGTTCTTTCTGATTTTAATAATTTTTCGTATTTTTCAGTTAGTTTTCCTGTAAATATATCATTGTTTAATTTAGTAGTAGATAACTTACGATCAAAATCATTTTTCATAGAACTTAAAGTTGAACGAAACTCATTTTCTTTATGTTTAATAAGTTTTTTATTATCACTGTCATTTAAAGATTTTTGTTCTAGAAAATTTTCTTTTAACTTTTCAATTTCACTTTGACTCTTTTTATTCATTGAACTGATGCGATGTTCATAAATATCTTTCATTCGAACTAAATCTGCTTGTTTTCTATCTAAAGTATCGATTAATTTTTCTTGAGTTTTAGTAAACTTTTCACTTAAATTCTTTTTAATAAGAATTTTGTCATCAGAAAGTTGATCTTGCATTTTTTTGAAGTTATTCATATTCTCTTGAGACATTTCATCTCTAACTGTATTTAACTGTCTGCGGTTTTCATCATTTATTTCATTGATTGTTTGAGCGAAAACAATCTGCTTTTCTTTAATAGTATTTTTTAGTTTTGTACTAGAATTGTTACCCTCTAAGAGTCTAGCTTTATCAGAATTACTTAAGGCTTCTCTATATTTTGATGTTACACTATCAAGTTTATTACGAGCATTAAGTTCTTTATATTTTGATTGATGTAAACTCTCTGATTTTTGATCTGACATATTTTTTCGAGAAAGAAGCTCTTGCTGTTTCAACTCACTTTGGAATGTTTTTTCAATTTTTTTATTATTTAAATTATTATTAAATGAATTATCATCAATATTTTTTCTCAGATTACTAATTCGCCCCTCATATGAACTTTTTTGTTCTGCGAGTTTTCTCTCAGTCTGATTATCTTGACCTTCGTTAATCAATTTATTGCTTTTCCTTTCCACCGCTAGTCGATCACTTTTAAATTGGTCTTCCATATGTCTCTGAGCAGCTTTTGATTCATTTCTCTGATCAAGCATATGCTTAGAGTTTTTTTCCTCTATCGTATTATTCATTTCAACAAAGTTTTTCTTGATCTGATCAATCTCTGAATTTTTATTATTAACAATATTTTCAGCTCTATTATCACTTTGAATTTTAAGCATATCTTGTTTTCTATTAGAGTTTGTTCTTAATGATTCGAGAGCTAATTGGCTTTGATCTTTTAATCGATTCCTTACGATATTTGAATTTTGTACCAATTCTTTTTTGATATTTTCATTTTTATCAATTAATTGCTGTTTTTCAAAATTCGATTGATTTAAAACCTTTCGGTTAGAGATACTTTCTTTTTTAGTTATGTCTTGCACACTCTTTTCAAAGTTGTTTTTAACATTATCTAATGAGTCATCATATTGTTTTTCTAAGCTAGAAATTCTGGCTTTTTTTGATTTTTGTGTTTCGTTTAAAGTTGAGTCAAAATCATTTCTTACCCTTGATAATTTTCGACTTAAATCTTTTTGTAAATTATTTCTTTCTTCTTTAAACTGAGCTTTTTCATTTTCTAAAGACTCATTATATTTATTAGTTTGATCTTTAATAGATCTATTAATTTTTTCATTATTATTTGCTAAATTTGTTTCCACCCTATTTTCTACTTTTTCTTTTTGTTTAGCGAAAACCTCGCGCTGGTTGGCTTCTTGAAGACTATGTTTTTTTTCAAGCTCTAATTTTTGTTTTTTAAATTGATCTCTATTTTCATTAGTTTTACTAATGTAATTATCTCGTGCTTCGGCTAAGTTTTTAGAATAATCAATGTTGTTAATTGACAAAACTCCTCCTGAGTAGTTTCAAAGCCCAATATGGCTATTAAAATAGTAACAAATTTAATGGAATAATGATGGACGGAATAAATTGCCATCGAAGATGAACAACATTATCCGCCCAATTGTCTGTAATTACTTCTATTTTTTTAATTCTGAGTCAATTAGTTTTGTAAAAATTTCGATTGGTTGCGCACCGTTAATAAGCTGACCATTTACTAAAAATGTTGGCGTCGACTTAACCCCTGACTTTTGGCCATCGGCAATACTCTTTTTAACAGAATTAGCCATTTTATTGGTATCTAAACATGAGTTAAATTTTTTGGAGTTAATCCCTACACTTTTAGCCGATAATTTTAGAGATGCAACGTCTAGCTTTGTTTGATCATCAAACATTTTATCATGAAGAGACCAGAAATATTTAGTTCCTTGTTCAAAAGCACATAATGCTGCTTCAGCTGCTTTTTGAGCATGATTGTGAAATGGCAGAGGATATTGCTTAAATACTATTTTTAATTTTTTTCCATACTTTCTTCTTAGTTGTTCAAGTAAAGTTCTTCCTCGTGCACAGTATGGGCATTGAAAGTCAGAAAATTCAACTAATGTTACTTTAGCATTATTATTTCCCTTAAAAGGAGCACCATCAATATTTACACTAAAAACAGGTCTTGTTGGTTTTTCTAAATAAACTTCTACTTTATTATTTTTTAATTTTTTAGCTGTCCATTTTTCAACAGCAGATTTTTTCTTATTCATTATCAAAAACTGTTTAATTCTTTCTTTTAAAGATTTTGTAATGCTTGGTTTTGGAATTTTTCTTTCTTTAATAAATGCATCCATTTCTTTCTTCGAAACATTAATTTTTGAAGAAATATATTTTTCTAAAAATTGATCATTAGTTAATCCTTTTTTTCTTGGATCAGAAGTCATCAGTTTTTCTAAAATTAAAGCTTTGAATTTATTCATTTTAAGATCAAAGACTTTCATTTCTGCTTCATAAAGGTCACTTTCTATTCCTTTAAAAAGCTCATCTTTTGTTATAATGACATTATTAAATTTAGCAGCAGCATCTTTATTAGGAGCTTTTTTAAAAATGTATTGAGGCATTGATTCCACTTCTTTAGAACAGCTGTAGAAACCTATACTTGAAATTATAATTGCTAATACTGAAAAACTAATTATTTTTTTCATAGACTCTCCTTTTGATGAGTACGAGATAATTCTTTTAAAAAATTTTGATACAAAAGTGATACTTTTTCAAGGTCTTTATGGCTTCCTTTATCAATTATTTTACCATTATCCATCATATATATCGTATCGCATTTAATAATTGTTTCAATACGATGTGCAACGAATACAGTAATTGATTTTTGTGAAATTAGATCAATTACAGTAGAAAGACTATGCTCTAGCTTTGAATCTAAGCTGGAAGAAATCTCATCAAATAATACAATCTCTTTCCGAAGATATAGAGATCTTATTGCAGCTATCAGCTGTTTTTGTCCTGCTGACAATTCATCTACTGATATTAAATCTTCAGGCTTAATTCCCCACTCTGCGAGGTAAGGAATTGATTTGGTGAGACCATTCCAAAATTTATTCAATTTATCAGATACGGTATTTTGAAATGTAATATTGAAACATAGGGAGTCAGAGAAAACATGAGAGTCCTGACTGATAAGTCCTACATGTTTTCTGTACCAATTTAATGAAGACTCATCATCTTTATCAATACTATATTCATTAACTAATATATGATACTTCGATGGTATAATTGATCCGCTGATAATGTTTAATAAAGTTGATTTACCACACCCCGACAAGCCAACGAAAGCATACTTATTTCCACTATTTAATTTTAAATGTATATTTTCAAGTTTGAACTGTTTGGATTCATCAACACTTGGGTACTCAAAAGAATCAATAGAAAAACATATTTTTTTTACATCAATTATATTTAAATTATTCTCTTTATAATTAATTGTTTGAAAGTCATTTAAAAGTTCACGAACACGAAATAATCCTCCATAAGCTCTTTGAACATTTCCAATTTGCGACGCAACTGATTTAAGAGGCCTAATTGATCTTTGAATTAAATCAACAACAGTTAAAATTAACGCTGCCTCAGTAATTTGAGTATATGGAATTAAAAAAACTATTATAACTAAAAATATAGGTATAATTGATTCTGAAAGAGAATAATAACTAGCATCCCAGAAAATTGAATTTAAAATATCTTTTAAATATTTGTCAAAGATAACAGTGCTTCTTTTAATAATATAATTATTGTGGATATTAAAAAATAGTTCATTAACTCCACCAATCGAATTAGCTATTATATGAGAAAGTTTTCCTCTTGTTTGTCTTACTCTTAAAAATGACTCTCTCATTTTTTTTGAGCCAATCAAAAATAATACAATTACACCAACTTCTAAAATTATTAAGATCACTCCAAGTTTTGTATTGATAGAAATAAATGACACAAAACAAGAAATTACTAAAACTGATTCTATAATGATATTTAATGTTCCTGATGTCACAAGCTCGCGAAGAGATTCTGTATCACTCATGATTCGAGACATGATCTCCCCTTGAGGGTATTCGCGATTTTTGACCTTGCCTTCAAAGATTGTTTCGGAGCTCATTAACCATTTAGAATAAACTTCTGTACGAATAAACTGCATTAAAATTGTTGTATATTTCATTATGCTCAATCCATAAACTATTCTAGTTATATAAACTAAAATAAAGATATAAGCTAAATGAGTTAAATTAACTAAGAATAGACTTGTTTTGTATGTTTCAGCCAATGATTTAATATAGATTGGAATAAAGTATCCCAGTACAGAAGTAGCAATCAATCCACATAGGGTAAATAGTAAATATATTTTGCCTTCTTTTACAAAAAGAAGATTAAATAATTTGTTCTTCAAAAAATGTCCTTATTGTTTCACTATTGTTTTCTTCATTTGTGATAAGAGAGTTCACTTTATTACAAAAGTAAATATGATCAGCTTGTAAAAGAGTTGTATAACGGTGAGTTGAAAAAATTATTATTTTATTTTTAAAATAATCTTTAGAGTTTAATTCGTTCCAAATTTGTCTTTCTTGAATAATATCCACAGATGAAAAGGGATCATCCCAAACAATAAACTCTGACTCTATTATTAATGATCTTATAAGCGCGACTCTTTTAGCCTGGCCACCTGAAAGTAGCTTTCCGTTCTCACCGACCTTTAAATCTAGAATATCTTTTTCCTCGCCCAGGGAATCAAGTTCGAACAGATTTATAAGACTTCGTACATTTTTTATGAGTTGATCATCTATCTCTTTACCTAAAACTATATTATTAATTAGAGTATCATCAAATAAATAAGGCTCCTGCCCAACGTAACTAATTCTATTATTCTTTTTAAGTACATATGCGATTTCTTCAAGTACAAAACTTTTTCCACAACCTGTACTTCCGACAAAAGCATAATTAAGTTTATTTTTAAAAACAAACTCACTTGTTGAATCCCAGTAATTGACCTTACATTGGACAACAACATCTGTAGTCTCTTTATTTAAGATATTTTCATTGAGCTTATCAAGTTCAATTTCTAAATTTGTTTCTGTATTTATAGCAGTTGCTAATTTATTTAACCGATCCCATGCTGACTTCGATTGAATAAACACAACACTTATCCATGAAAGAAATGAAATAGGCTCTAAGAATAAAAAGATGAAACCTGAAAATAAAACTAAAGAAGACACTCCTAGATTTAATTTAAATATAATAAAAGATCCCCAAATAAATGAAATCCCTATACCAAGTGAAAATAATGGCATTGTAAATGATACTCGTTTGGAAGCTGTCCAAAAATTATTTAGTTCTTCTTGAGATCTTTCTTCAAAATTCGAGATAAAGTTACTTTCATAATGAAAATTTTTAATTGTTTTTTTTCCTACAAATGTTTCAACAATAAATTGTTGAATATCGCCGCTTAATTTTTGAGATAATGTATAATTTTTTTTATTTTTACTAATAAAATACGTAAAAATAAGCATACTAAAGACCAGAGGTAGAAGAGCAATTAAGAGCTGAGAATTATATTTATATAATTTGGGTAGAAGTATTGATAACGCAATAACGATATTTAAAACTTGAAGAGCAGCAAATCCTAAGAATGCTCGAATTTGATCGATATCAGAAACGAGTAATTGATATAATTGGCCTTTTGAAAAGTCTTCAATTCTTTTTGGAAAACAACCTTGAATTTTTTTCAATAAATCAAGTCTCATTGAATACTGAATTAGTCTTGCTGGATAGAAAAATAAAAAACGTGAAAGTGTTCTAAATATGATAATACAAATTGCGTATATAAAAAAAGTTTTAAGAGACAAAGATGAAATACTACCCTCAAGGTATTCGACAACATCTTTTGCCAAAAATGGAATCTCACTTTGTATATATTGAGTAATAATTAAGCATACAGTTGCCGTTAAATAATAATACCAATAGATAGCAAAACTCTTTAAAACAAATGAGAATATATTTTTATAACTAAATTCTTTGATGAGCTAAAGTAACTTAAAAGATCTGTAATTTCAACTACTTATATTTAATAATGTAAAACAAATTGACTGCTTGAATAAAAATCTTTATATTTACAGTACTTTAGGGCCATAGCTCAGTGGGAGAGCACTTCGTTGACATCGAAGGGGTCCGCAGTTCAATCCTGCGTGGCCCTACCAATTCTTTCTAACCTATTAAAATAACGAAGCTTTTTATTAAAAACCAAGTTTTACTCACCCTTTGCTCACCTTTTGGTGGAGTTGGTGATACTCTCTTAACTTATCAATTTTATTGAGTGAATTTGTAAAAATATTACAGATAACTACAAAGCTTATTCTTCTAGTTTGAATATATATTTAAAGAATTTGGTATTACAAAAGTATGTAATTCCTGTGAGATAAAGGGTTTGATCTTAATATATTGAGCAAATTTAGTGTGACATTCATGTTTAATAATAAAACTAATTAAATATATACATCGAGAATCTCTACGAAAAAAGTGAATAAATAGACAAAAAATATAGAAATTAGGCCTTTCTTGCTTAATTGGTTAAAATTAATTTACAGAAAAAAAGTAATCAACAACCAAGGAAGGCCCACAATGAAATTACCGCGTTTTATCAAAAATGTAATCCCCGGATATGTAGTAACTGATTTTAAAGAATGGTTACAGAAAGACTTAATTGAAATCTATCTTGAAAAGAAAGATAAACAAGCTCCTTGTAAATGTCATAGCTGTGGCCATGAATTAACAGTTATACGAGGTAAACATAAATTAAATATAAAACATATGCCATTTGCTCAATATGAATGTCGTTTAATTTTATGGCGTGAAAAAAGACATTGTCCTAATTGTAAAAAAGCAAGATCGGAAGATCTTGATTTTTTAGCAAAAGAAACCCCACATTTATCAAAAGATTATTCTTGGTGGCTTGGAAGATTAACAGAAATTAGTACAGTCTAAAGAGTTGCGAGACTTACAAAGAATGATCAAAATACTTTGTGGAGAATTGATTTTGAACGTCTATTAAAAATGCTTCAAAATTATGACATTCCTGAAGTAGAAAGAATAAGTGTTGATGAAGTTTACACTCGTCGAAAACGCTACTTTAAATCTGAAAGTAGAAATGAACAATACTTTACAATTATTACCGATATGAAAACCAGAAGTGTCATATGGGTATCACCTAGCCGTAATAAAAGTGCTCTCGACGAATTTTTCAAAATAATAGGCAAAGAACGTTGTAAAAAAATAAAGGTTGTTGCAATGGACTTACACGACTCTTATAAAGCTTCTGTTAAAGAATATTGTTTGAATGCAACAGTTGTGTGGGACAGATTTCATGTCGTGCGAATATTTGAAAATGCACTTAACGATGAACGGCTAAAGATTTTTCAAGATAAAAATACGAGTAATAATTTAAAGAGTAAAATTAATGGAAGATTTAAATACCTCTTTTTAAAGAATGCTTATAAAAGAAAAACTCATGAAAAGAAACAGCTTAAAGAAGTTATGAAAGAGAATAAACAGTTTTATAAATTAGAGCTGATAAAAGAAATATTTTTATTATTTTTTAATCAAAAAACAGAAGATGATGCACGTGATTTAATTATTCAAATTCGGGACAGGATTGATGAAGAAGGTTTTACTTTTTTAAAATCTTGGGTTGATAAATTTATTTCAAGTTGGCATACCATTAAAAATTACTTTAAATATCGAGTCACTTCCGCTCTTTCTGAAGGGCAAAACAATGTTATCAAATCACTAAAAAGAAGATGCTTTGGATTTAGAAACATGACTTATTTTAGATTAAAAATAATGCAAGTTTGTGGATATTTAAACTCAGAACATATCAATATTGATGAATATTAGGCTTGTAACGTGATTCTAGATAGATGCACTTTTATGATAGAGAGCCATACATCGATGTAATTTTTACATTCGGATATCTTTTAATTGTCAAACCAGAACTATTTATGTACATGTAATAATATTATTTTAAAATTAATTATTTCCGGAGGGATAAAATGCATAAACTATTAACTGCACTTTTTTTAATTTTCACAACACAAACATTTGCTGTAAGTAATACCGTCTTGGACTTTGATGTATCACAGGTTAAATGTACGGTTTTTGGTAATCTTAAAATGAAGATATCAAGTATTGAAGACGAATTAGGAAGAACAGGTATTTATAACGTCAAAAGTAATGTAAAAAAACGTGGCCTAAAATGTAAAGATATCGTTTCTAAGCTTAGTAAGTTAGTAGATGATCAAAGAGGATCTTTATCTGTTGAAGCAAAAGTAAGACAAAGCACTGATTATGTCGAAGACCATAGGGGAAGACGTAATTATGTATGTAAACAAATACAAACAACTAGAATAGAGTTTCCATTAGTGATTGACTCAGAACTAACATTAAAATTTTCAAAAAGAGCTCGACTTACTCTTGATGAAGATTACGGTCGTTGTCCAAGATAGTAGTTATTTATATTTTTAATATATTTACTACGTCCGAAGCTAATTATTTAGCTTCGAGATTTAAAAGGAAAATACAACCCGGGGGGGAAAATAAAAAAAATACTAATAACAACACTACTTTTAATCCTATCTGCTCAAGTTTTTGCGGTTGAGCCATCAACTTTAAATAGGCACTTATCAAGGTGACGACTGTAAAGTAGTCATTAAAGAGACAAAAAAAGATAAACTTTTATTAACAATACTCGACAACGATGGAGACATTAAATCAACATCAAAAATAAAAAATGCTCAAATATTAAAAAGAGAAATTAAAGATTCTTTTTTGGGTCTTCGTGCCAAGAAGGGGTTATTTCCACTTCATAATCACCTTATTCACTTTACGTATCACAATAATAAAATCATGGATATTCGAGTTATTATCTCTGAGCGAATTCCACTAACCAGGCTCTTTGTACAAGTCGGATCTAGTTGGTGTAATTCCCTTCAAAAAATAAAATAATATTAAAACATACCAATTTTTGGAATCATTATGAAAAAACTAATCTTAACTACCCTACTTTTAGTATTGTCTGCTCAAGTGTTTGGGTTGGCCAAAAATAAAAGTCGTCCACTTGTTAAAAAAGAGAAAACGATGATTCTTAGGCAATTGTCAAAAATGACTTTTAAAAATTCATGGACTAATAAGCCGATCAAAAAAGGTCTAAAACAAGCCTCATCTGCAAAATCATCAAATATAATGACTTTTGAATGCACCAAAAGAGGCAAAACCATACTAGTCGACTGCTTGATTAGAATTGGAGTTTCTATGGACTTAGGTGATGGCGGAGAGCCCGACACGATTGTTTTTCGAATAGATGCTGTTCTGGAAGATAAAGGCTCACTTGATCTTATTCTTATAAGTGCAACCGCTAAGTTAATCGCTGGTTAAAAGACAAAAGGACAAACATGCTAAAAAAATTATTTTATATTATATTTTTAATTTTTACTGTTTCCGCTCTCGCCAATGAAGCAAGAGTAAAAGCTGTTAAATTTTGTAATACAACGATGATGTCCAGTGATAAAATAGAATGTATTAGCAGTATTGCACTCTCAGACTATATTGATCTATATGCTGTATCAATTTGTGTAAAATTAAATCCTCCAATGTCGTCAGATAAAATAAATGTATTTCGAGTTTGAAAAATAAAAAGTATAAACCAGAAGAAATTATAAAATGCCAAAGTAAAATCATTACTTCGAGTTTAATCAACTGTCTTACAACGTCAGGTAGACATTACACACAAGACTAAGATACCTAAGCGCCTATGAACTACATCTCAATTATTACAATTTATCTTTTTAGTTACTTAACATGTTCAGAAACTTATGCAAAAAAATTAAGCGAGCTAAAACTTGTCCCTCCATTTGATACGTTCCATTTAGGGATGAAATTAAAAATGAATGCTTTTGATAAGTATAAATTCGGCAAACCTTCCTATTACGACAAAGGAAGAGGAAAAAGTGAATATAGCGTCTGGAAATATAAAAATAAAATTATAAGCATTGATACAAAAGAAATAACAATATCTACAACTAATAAAAGTGGCACTGTGTATTCTCTTAATATCGAGTTTAAAAATGCTGATTTTTCTTTTATACAAAAAAAGCTGCAAAAATTTTACGGCAAACCTTTCGAAGTAAAAGAAGGAAAAGCAATATTCTATAGAGATTATAAAAAGAACTACAGCACCATTATGGCCGAAACAAAAAAAGGAAGCGCAGAAATCACCTTAAAATGTGTGTACTCCTTTCAAGGAGTGTCATTTACAAGAGATCCGAAACTTGGATGTGAAGCGATAATTATTGAACATCTATTTGCCATAAAAGAAGAGTAAAGTTAAAGCATATTCCACTCCAAAACTCACCTGCGCAGTTACTTCATAAGCTTAATAAATTCATATACCCACTGCGCTCATAACGATCAATCGTTCTGGCGTTGTGAGCTTCTTTGATTTTAATGTTTTCAGCTAGTTATAGAATTGATCTACTATCGCCTTATTAAAACACTCTAAGGTTCACGTTTAAGAATAGACTAAAATTTCTCAACTATGTTATTTTTACACATCGCGTCGACAGTGCCTTTTATGTGGTATAAGAAATTCAAATTAATAAAAAAGGAAATTAAAATGAAGAAATTATATATACTACTTATTCTTATAGTCTCAACAAGTGTATTTGCAGGTAACTCAAGGTTATTAAAAAAAGTTAAACAAGCTCAAAAACTTTTAAATGAAGTTAAGCTTGAGCTAGAAACTGGCAAAAGAAAAGAGTGTAGTATTCTTTATTGCGCGGAAGCTGACAATGCTCTACCTTCAGACAATATGGCCACATGTCGTTCCGGAAGATTTGCTAGTTATCACTTTAAAATGATATTTGTAGATGCATCAAGTGCAGCAGAAGCCAAGGTACAATTTTACACAAAATTTTTCGCAGAAGATGAAGATAGTAAACATTGGCTTGAAACGACTATTGAAAAAATTCAGTGTAATTAGATTTACAAAAAGAAAATTTTTAAAAATAAAAAAATAGGTACGTCCACACCTTTGAGACTAGTTGCATGAATTTGTTGAAATAAGCTGAACATCAAAATCGCAACAATTCGTTTTAAGAATTGGCATTTCAAAAATATCTTTTTCACTTATATTTTAAGGAAAACTGGTTCTTAAAGCTGGTCTGAAAAAATAAAATCAAACTTTGAGTAGGTGGAAACCGAACACTACCTCCGTAACATACTGTAATTTAATTGATCATACAACATAAACTGTTGTTAATCAGACACTCATGTTATTTACTTTTACCAAAACACTCTAGAGACAATCTCTAGTCATACTCCAATTTTCAAAATTGTAAATACTACAAGGTCTATTTAATTCGCTGCATTGTTCTGTTACATTAAATATATATTATAAACAACGTTTTGAAACTCAAGTGAAGAAAAACACCACAGTTTTGGGACAATATCAAAATATGAGCGACAATAGCTTGAGGAGAAAATTATGAAAAAACTAATAATAGGGGCATTAGCTTTAGGCAGTCTTTCGTCATTCGCAATGTCTAAGTGCGTAACAAAACCTTCAGATAATTTTAATACTCCTAGAGGCTCTCAAAATTATGAAGCAAAATATACTAACGATGATGGTTCGATAAGTATTATCAAGCCAAGATTTTCTACCCCAGAGGGAGATGGAAACTCATATCTCTCCCAATTATCTGATTTGAACGGTGTGTGTAATCTATATGGTCTTGGGAATTACGTTTCTAATTCGAGAAGAAACTTCAATCAAGGATCTTCACCCTCAATTGTTAGAATTAATTCAAATGCACGCTTTTCACAGTTTGACTCTTCAACATATAATTCTGCGATTGAGAGTTTATCATGTGCACCTATCGAGGGGATGCCATATCCAACTTTAGTTGTTAGTACAGGTATTTTTTATAATGATGATGGGTCAGCTACTATTGTAAAGCCAAAGTTTAAAATTAATGGTTCAAACTCATATCTCTCCGAATTATCTAACTTGAACGGTGTGTGTAATCTATATGGTTTTAGGAATTACGTTTCTAATTCGAGAAGAAACTTCAATCAAGGATCTTCACCCTCAATTGTTAGAATTAATTCAAATGCACGCTTTTCACAGTTTGGCTCTTCAACATATAATTCTGCGATTGAGAGTTTAATCTGTTATTAAGGTTTTTTTACTCGAAAACTACTAGTTTAAAATAGAAGTAACACTCACCAAGGCTAGGAATATTTGACTAGCCTTTTTTTTGATAGAATTTCAAGCTGGCCCAACACAATTTAACGATAGGTTTGGCATTTCAAAAATAACTTTTTAACTTATATTTTAAGGAAAACTGGTTCTTAAAACTGATCTGAAAAAATATTATCAAACTTTAAGAACCTGAAAACCGAAAACTACTTCTAAGTAGTTGAATTTTCTAATTGATCATCTTTCAATACCTACTGAGTGCAACAAAGTTCATGTTTAAAAATATAACCTATTTGGTTTATTATAAAACAATCTGTAAAAGTTACACAACGAGTCAGGCTATCTTTATCTTGTGATATA
>Ga0316204_10001912_pt1 | contig 51673 bp, 36 predicted proteins | sample 6monrhotite_MG_2_FD_205661 | JGI IMG/M metagenome (GOLD analysis project Ga0316204, IMG submission 205661) | Microbial mat bacterial communities from mineral coupon in-situ incubated in ocean water Damariscotta River, Maine, United States -... | ecosystem: Environmental > Aquatic > Marine >... | reverse complement strand
TTTACCACTCTTTTTAATTTTTCTTAAAGTTGCTTTTCTCCTTATTGATCTTGCTCATTTTCCAGAGCCAATATTGAGTGAATAGCCGCTAAAAAATAAAGCCCTGTTGCGATAACAGGGCTTTGGGTGAGTGTGTCTTTTTTTTAAAGAACAAACGATTAAGAGATAATTTTAAATAAGGCAGTTAACTAGGACACTCGCTTATAAAGCACTCGCTTATAAAGCAATATAAAATAAAGCAATAACACAAGCTAAATAGCCATTCAAAATAAGCTCAAAAAACAAGCTCAATGGTTACTTATAAACCCTGATTTCGAACAATGTTTACCCAGTGTTCAAATAAATAGGAGATATGCTATTTTTTAGACATAACAAAAAATCAACATTGATGTTGGTAGATAGTGATTATATTTAAGTGGTTAGCTTCGGTTCTTACGACAATAATTTATCACAGCAACTTACATTGGTTCGGCGCTTTAATCCTTTATGTTCACAGTAATCAGCTAATACATCACCATGGCCTACCGCGCCATGGAATAGCTTTCTGAAGTCTTTTGTCAAGGTTAACCAATTTTCTGGGTTGATATTTAAGCGGTTAAGCAATACAGGTTGATTTTTTTCAATATGTCCTGACTTACCTTCTCTAATACAGCGACCTGTCAGTTCAATTAATTCAAGGTAGTCTTTTAGTTCAAACGGTAAACCTTTTGGAATCCTTTTGCGCGGGTTACCGACAAAAGGAAGTAGCATTTTAGGTTGTTTAGCTTTTCTAACCAATATCACACGTTGCTTTACGCTGGTGTACCCTGAGTTTTCTGGGGTTTTAGCTATATTAGCTCTAACGGGGCAGTTAACTAGGACACTCGCTTATAAAGCACTCGCTTATAAAGCAATATAAAATAAAGCAATAACACAAGCTAAATAGCCATTCAAAATAAGCTCAAAAAACAAGCTCAATGGTTACTTATAAACCCTGATTTCGAACAATGTTTACCCAGTGTTCAAATAAATAGGAGATATGCTATTTTTTAGACATAACAAAAAATCAACATTGATGTTGGTAGATAGTGATTATATTTAAGTGGTTAGCTTCGGTTCTTACGACAATAATTTATCACAGCAACTTACATTGGTTCGGCGCTTTAATCCTTTATGTTCACAGTAATCAGCTAATACATCACCATGGCCTACCGCGCCATGGAATAGCTTTCTGAAGTCTTTTGTCAAGGTTAACCAATTTTCTGGGTTGATATTTAAGCGGTTAAGCAATACAGGTTGATTTTTTTCAATATGTCCTGACTTACCTTCTCTAATACAGCGACCTGTCAGTTCAATTAATTCAAGGTAGTCTTTTAGTTCAAACGGTAAACCTTTTGGAATCCTTTTGCGCGGGTTACCGACAAAAGGAAGTAGCATTTTAGGTTGTTTAGCTTTTCTAACCAATATCACACGTTGCTTTACGCTGGTGTACCCTGAGTTTTCTGGGGTTTTAGCTATATTAGCTCTAACGGGGTTTAAATCAACATACGCCATACAAGCAGCAAGGGCTGCTTCATCTAATAAGGCTTGTGATTTAAACCGTCCTTCCCAAAAATGACCTGTGCAGTTATCTTCTTGATTGGCTTGTCTGGCAATGCTTTGGTTTAGTAGGCGCATAAACCAACTGATATCCATCAAACGCTTGCGATAAACATCAACTGTGTCGAGTAAAGAAGCCATAAGGTAATCTGGAATTTCTTCTTCACGACAGTACTGCTGTGTGAGTAATGTTCCTTTGAATAACTGATGCCAACGCCCAAGTACCTCACTTGTTGACCACGATTTCGCGCTAGCTTCATCAACAAAAAGTACCATATGTGTATGGTTACTCATGATAGCGTAGGCGCACACATCAATAGCAAATACCTGACTTAGTGCGAGTAATTTATCCTCTACCCACCCACGCCTATGGTCAAAATTTTTGCCGGTGTTTTTATCTTCGCCGCATAAAAAGGCGCGGCGAACACAGCGAGAAATGCAATGATAATAAGGCGTATCAACTAAGCTAATTAATTGCTTTCTGGCAGTAGTCATAACAAAACCTCTCGAATAATGAATATATATTAACCCTAGTTCAGAGATTTATATTATTCAACTTTGAGCGACTGTCCTTGTAACTTGTATTTTCTCCTGAGTAAAAGGTTTTTCTTACCCATATTTCAAGCCCAGCCCAAACACAAATACATAAACCAAAAACGATCCAATAACCTCCAGCAAACATCGCACCAGCAAAAGTATTAAAAAAAACTAAATATATTGGTATTAGTTCATGTTTTTCAGCATTTTTTTTTCCTAATGGATTATCAAACACTGCGAAAATATGTTGTTTAACCTTTTCTCTCAAAAAATACTTTTTTAAAGTAAACCACAAACTTCCCATCACTAAAATGGCTAATATACCTGAAGGTGCAATAAAATTTTTACTGTGCGCTCTACCATACTCATAAGGCCAATTAGCCATTAACCACTGCCATACCCCAAATTTATGAAGAAAAGTTAATACAACAAGATTAATAAACAAACCGACTACTAACAATAATTCTTTCAAAGGCGAACGATAATGATCCATTTCATCAGGGGTATTTTTTATTGAACTTTGAATACCAATAAAATATAAAAACAATAATGATTTCATTTTAACTTCCTAAGCATAATAAAATGCCAATCCATGGCATTTTATCAGTGTTGGTAAATTAATATTTTGGCCCGATCCAAGTGGTGCCATTAACATAACGCTGTGCTTCAGTATCAGAAAAACGATAAAGTAACCCTGTCCAACCTGCTTTTTGTTGTCCAGCTTGACTACCAAATTTCAGCGTATATGCGGGTAAATTTTGTACAGCTAAATCAACGCCAGTATAAATTAAGCCTGCGGGGTTAAAACTTGCTAATGCTTTAAATTCGGTTAATGCAGCAGCAGTATCAACACCAACTTTTCCCCACTCTCTAATCCCATCACCAAAATCATAACCATCAGGGTTGTTAAATGTTTCATTAGAAGCATTAAGCCCTGAAATAAAAGGAGATAATAATGAAAACCCTTTATCGATACTTCCCATCAAGGGTTGTGCAAATTTCCAATCGGTAAAGTTAGTGAGTTGTGGATTATGCCAAAATAAATCTAAATTTTTACCCGCTTGAGTAACAGTGCCCCAACCATTTTTTAATGCCACGGATAAAACACCTGCATTAAACCCTAGGCCATTAGCAAAATTACTTGCTTTAGTAAGAAGCGATTGATTATCACGATAAGAGTCAATGTTATTAAATTCATAATCTGATAATGGTTTATTTAAATCACCTAACCCTAAATTAAGTTTTTGTGTGAAATAGTCATTAATTGTAGATTTTAAAGTTTGGTCATTAACGCCACTAATACCATTTGATTTTATATCGGTATTAATCAACGGCTCTCCGAACTGATAACGATTTTTGTCAAACGAATTAATTTTTGCAGTTATTGTATTTAATGATGATTGTTTAGCCGTCAAATCAGCTTGATAATCCGCATTTCTGACATTCGTTGCACCAACATCAATGCCTGTACGATCATTTACAGCAACTTCTTTCGGGTTGATGTTGGCTAAGCTATTTAGATAGTCTTTGCTATTATTAAGATCTGGTAAGGTAAGATTTAAATCATCAGCACCTTGAACCTTAATATTGCTGATTTTATCTTGTAATTTTTGAAGGTTTTCGCGTTGAGCAATACCACTAACAATCGAATTACCCAAGGCATTGCCAAATGCAATGACCCCGAGGTACACATCCTCATCAAAGTGCAAACTGCCCTTATAAGACGGGCGCTGTGGGCTAATAGCTATATTCATAGGCGCTTATTCTGCCATTTTTTATTCTTATATGCACTTTTTGCGTTAACTTTTTCGTAACAAAAGACGTGATTTTTAAAATGAAAATGTAAACGTTTATAGAGTTTATAGTTTAATGGCTAATGGCTTGAAACAATTGTGCGGCTAGCTGTTCAAGTACTGCTTTCGTTGGATGGGTGTGGGCATAAGTTCTGAGGCCATAAATACCCATCATAAAAAACTGGGCACGCGCCTCTGCATCAAAATCATCAGCTAGTTCTTTGTTTTTAATAGCAATAGCAAAAGAGCTAGCTAAACGTTGTTCAGCGCGAGTTAAAATTGTTGCTAATAAATCTTGAATTTCTTCATCTTGTTCGGCTAATTCATTCATCGATTTGGCGATTAAACAACCGCTATCACCACTGCAACTTGCACATTCAACAACAACACTATTTAAATACGATTGAATACCTTGTAAAGGCGATACTTGGTGAAAATGTTGCTCTAATTCTAGCGCTCGATCTTCGGCATATTGCTGAGCTACCGCAATTAATATGCCGCGTTTATTAGAAAATGCGCAATATAAAGAGCCCGGATGCAAGCCCGTAACCGCCACTAAATCTTGCATAGTAGTTTTGTTGAAGCCTTTTTGTTGAAACACCGACATTGCTTTACGTAGCACATCAGCACGATCAAACTCTGCTTTTCTCATATTTGCTTCAATTCCTAACGTCTAATGACCAGCAAAATAACTGGCTATTTTCACCGCTATTGTAACGAATTTTTCTCTGGGAATACAAAGTTTATTGAATGAACGTTCAAATAAAACTTGAACGCTTGTTCAAAAAACATTATATTGAACGAACATTCAAGATAATACTTATATAACCCCTTAAAGAATTTATTTACGTTACTTTTTACGCTTTGTTTTACGACTTATTTTACACATTTTATAGAAAAACTTATTAGGAAATTATTATGGTTGCCAACACCTCAACGCTTTTTCAACCTTTCAAACTCAATGACAGTTTAACCTTACAAAATAAAATATTAATGGCACCTTTAACGCGCTGTATGGCTGACGATAATTTAGTACCAACAGACGCAATTGCCGACTATTATGCAAGACGTGCCGATGCTGGATTAATTATTAGTGAGGCGACTATTATACGTGCCGATGGTCAAGGGTATCCTAATACGCCGGGCATTTTTACTGACGCACAAATTGCTGGTTGGAAAAAAGTAACTCAACGAGTGCACCAAGCAAACGGCAAAATATTTTTACAACTTTGGCATACAGGCCGCGTCGCCCATAGTTTTTTTAGCGGTTTACCTAACGTTAGTGCTTCAGCTGAAAAAGTGGAAGGCTCTGTACCACGGATGCGTGAATTAACCTATGAAACGCCGAAAGCATTATCGGTAAGTGACATTGCACAGTTAGTTGAAGACTACGCCCAAGCCGCAGTAAATGCTGTTGATAAAGCGAATTTTGATGGAGTAGAAATTCATGGTGCTAACGGTTATTTAATTGACCAATTTTTACATCACGACAGTAACAAACGCACTGACGAATACGGCGGCACGCCTGAAAATATGGCACGCTTTGCGCTTGAAGTTGTTGACAAAATTATTGAAAAAATTGGCGCCAACTTAACCAGTATCCGCTTATCACCAGGCGCTTATTTTAACATGGCGGGTGATGTAAAAGATCGTGCGGTGTTTGACTATTTACTCGCTGAATTAACTAAACGTAACTTAGCTTATGTGCATATTGGTATTTTTGACGACACCATGAGTTTTGACTATTTAGACGGTAACGCCCTTGATTATATGCGTAAACATTATCAAGGCACTTTGGTGGGGGTTGGCGGTTTTAGTGCAGAAAGTGCTAGCCAAGCACTGGCTGAAAAACGGTTTGACTTAGTTGCCATTGGCCGCCCTTTTATCGCCAATCCTGATTATGTTAGTAAAGTTAAAAGCGCGCAGCCATTAACGGAATATAACGACGCTATGTTAACTGAATTGATTTAAGTAAATAGCAAAGTAAAAGACCGTCATCCTGAATTTATTTGGGTGTAGTTCTTTTAAAACGGTTGCTGAATAAAACTTATTGTAGGTTGTCACGAGTGAAACGAGGCACAACAAAGCATAATAAGCTTAACTTGTCGCGGCAGGACAATATGCTCCTGCATTGTCTAATAAATTACATCCTTGTAACGTAAGCAGCGACCTACAAAGTAATTTAAAATCAACCAACTATACATTTAGCAACAACGAAGGGGAAGATAGCCTTTGCTTTAAATATTAAAACAAGCTCAGTATAACAATTTAAAACGCCGATAATTTTATAAATAACTAAATAGACAACATAGCTGAGTAATAATCACACTAAAAAAAATGCCAATCAGTATTCACTGTTTGGCATTTTTCACATAAAGCGCTTAGTTTTCTTAAATACTGATCACTTCAAATACTGCTCAAAGTAGTTAGTCATTTTCGTTTTAATAAACAAGGTTGTACCTTTACCTTCGCGCAGACCATGCGTTCGGTTAGGGAATGACATAAAATCGAATTGTTTATTATGTTTAATTAATTCATTAATTAAACGCTCGCTGCCCTGATAATGCACATTATCATCACCCGTGCCATGCATTAGTAACAATTTACCTTGTAAATTTTTGGCATGAGTGATTGGCGATCCTTTTTTATAGCCTTCTGCATAATCAGGCAATAAGCCTGAATATCGCTCTTGATATATAGTGTCATAAAGCAATTGGTCAGGAACTGGCGCTAATGAAATCCCCACTTGATACTGTTCTGGATACCTAAATAACATATTTAAGGTCATTGAACCGCCGCCAGAATGGCCCCAAATACCAACGTGCTTGGTGTCAATATAAGACCAACGTTTTGCCATCGCTTTTAATGCGTCAGATTGATCGCGAGACGATAAAACACCTACCGCACCATAAATAGATTTACGCCAATTTTGCCCTTTCGGTGCGCGCGTACCGCGGTTATCTATTGAGGCAACAATATAGCCGTGTTGAGTGAGCATTTGATCCCATAAATACGCATTGCCGCGCCATTTATCTTGTACGGTTTGTCCCCAAGCTTCACCATATACATAAAAAATTATGGGATATTTTTTGCTGGCATCAAAATCAGCAGGGCGAGTAATATATCCGTCTAACACAACACCATCTTGTGCTGTTACTTGAAAAAATTCAGTTTTAGCGCGATTAATTTTTGCTAATTTTTCCTTTAACTTTTCATTTGTCATTAACGTATGTTTCAGTTGATGACCTTCAATTTTAACCAAGTATTTTGTGGTGGGTGTATCAAAACTTGAATGGCTATGAATGGCCCATTTACCGTTTTCTGCCATGTAATAGCTATTAAAGCCTTTATATTTTTCAGGAGTAACACGTTGATTAACAATGCTTGCATCTAATTTACTACGAAATAAATAACGCTGTTCAACATGCTTAGGGGCTGCCATGTAGTATAACCAACCGCCTTGTTCGTCAATCGCTTTAAAGTCGGTAATATCAAAATTACCTGGGGTTAAATCGGTGACCGTTTTACCATCGCGTGAAATATTATAAAGATGGCGCCAACCACTGCGTTCGCTGGTCCAAATAAAGCTTTTACCGTTATTTAACCAACGCGCATCTTGGATTGCGTCAAGAAAATTTGGCTCTTGCTCGGTAGTCATAATATGCACTTTGCCGCTGTTAACATCCGCTAAATACAAAATATCCGTGTCTTGTTTGCGGTTTAAGTGCTGAACTAAAATTTGTTCGTTGTTACCCGACCAATTCATCCGAGGAATATACATATTGCGTGAGTTATTCGGTAATTTTACCCAAACCGTATTTTGTGTCGCTAAACTCACCACGCCAATATTAGCTAAGGCATTTTGCTCGCCAACTTTAGGGTAAGGGAATTTAGTGATCGTTGGATATAACCCATCGGTATTATTGATCAAGGTGAAGTCTTTACTGCCGCTTGTATCTAACTGCCAATAGGCAATTTTTTTACCATTAGGACTCCAACGAAAACCATCTTTTATTAGAAACTCTTCCTCATAAACCCAATCAAAGACACCATTAATTACGCCTTTACCGGCATCTTTAGTTAATTGCGTGATTTTATAATCGCTTAAGTTTTGTACATAAATATTATTTTGATAAACAAAGCCCACTTTACTCGCATCGGGTGAAAATTTGGCAAACATTAATTGGCTTTTCGGCAATTTACCTTTGGCTAAATCAGCACCTAGCTGGGTTAATTCGTTGGTTTGTAAATTAAGTAACCAGTAATCGCCACGGCTTTTTGAACGCCATACTTTTTTACTGTTGGTATAAATAAGCACCTTTTGTCGATTTTGTGAAAAGGTGTAGTCATCAATATCGAGTGGGTTTTCTGCATTTTTCGGGGTTAACTGTGTTGCACTTACTAGCACTTTACTTGCTAAGGTTTCAGGATCGTATTCTAAAATATCCTTACCAACATTAACCTCTTTGCCTGCTTTATCTTTTTTCTTTGCTTTTGAAGGCTCTACCGCCATATAAGCGCTACCGTCTTCTAACCAACGAATACGACCAATTTTTTCGGATTTAAATTCATTATCTTGATAAATACGTTTTAAGGTTAGAGGTTGAGCTGTTTTTACCATAGTACTCTGTGCTCCAGTATCCAATGCATTATTCGTGCTTTTACACGCGGTTAATGACGTGGTTAACGCTGTTACTAGCGCGAGTGTCTGTAATATTTTTTTATTCATATTGTACTTATACTTTTTTCATACGATGGTTTACTGATTACATCGAATTATGTGAATATCAGACCAAGAACTATAAATTGTATACAATTAATCCGCAAATTATTTACCGAGATAATCGGTAAATCCCCTAAAATTTACGTTAAAAAAACTTCACGCACGCTCAGTAACACTTGCTATAATAGCGCTTTATTTTCTTATTTTTGATTTTGGCGTCAGTGTGAACAATAACGTAAGCAAGAATGTAAGCAATAAAAACGCTTTACAAAACTCACCAAGCAAACGCTTAAATAAATTTATTAGCGATGCAGGTTTTAGCTCGCGTCGTGGTGCCGATAAATTAATTGAAGAAAATCGCGTCACCATTAATGGTAAAATGCCCGAGCTTGGTACAAAAGTATACGCCGGTGATGTGGTAAAAGTTGATGGTAAAACGATTGGCGCCAGTGCAGAAAATAAATCAGATAGAATTTACATTGCTTACCACAAACCGATAGGTATCACTTGCACCACCGAGCAGCATATACGCGGTAATATTATTGATGCTATTAATCATCCACAACGTATATTTCCAATTGGCCGCTTAGATAAACCTTCTGAAGGATTGATTTTTTTGACCAGCGATGGCGACATTGTCAATAAAATACTGCGCGCTGAAAATGCCCACGATAAAGAATATTTAGTCACCGTAGATAAACCGTTAAGCGAACGTTTTGTTGAGCGCATGGAACGTGGCGTGCCCATTTTAGGCACCATTACTAAGCCTTGTACCGTCAGAGTAAAATCACGTTTTGTGTTTACTATTGTGTTAACTCAAGGATTAAATCGTCAAATTCGCCGGATGTGTGAATACTTAGGTTACGAGGTTACTAAACTTAAACGTACTCGTATTATGTCGGTAAATTTACAAGGTTTGAAAGTTGGACAATGGCGTGATTTATCACCACAAGAAATGGCTGAAATCAATAGTGCAGTGGCAACCTCAAGTAAAACGGCAGTAAATGTAGAAACGCCAGAACACGAGCAAATATATAACCAAGCAGATGAAAAAACAGACGATAAAAAATCGCCTTACGATAGCTCTCAAGCAGATCATTCAATTTATACGCAAGTTGAAGATAAGAAGCCTGAAAAAGTGACTATCCCAGAAAAATATCAATTGAAGAAAAATGCATCCGCGGCTAAAAAAACCAATAAAAGCACTAAACGCGTGCTTTCATTAAAGAAATAACGCGTTCCTGCTCTATAGTCAAGAATCTGCCGACCGTAAATATTGTTGCGCTGGTTTGATGCTGATCACCGCAAGTGCCGCCATAAACAACAAAATCGCCATCAATAAAAACCCTTCATTAAACGCCATAACACTGGCTTGATTGCTCATTTCTTGCATTAGCATCCCGTAAGCCTGTTCTTTATTACCGCCTTGCGCGGTGAGCATATTGCCCGTTTGCGTTAAGTATTCAGTCAAATTTAGGCTGCCTGCGGTTAAATTTTCTTTTAGTTGCCATAAATAATGACGACTGCGCGTATCAATTAAGGTCGCTAACATGGCAATGCCAACCGCGCCCCCTAAATTACGCATAATATTTAAAATAGTCGACGCTGAACTTGCTTCGTTATGCTTGAGGTTTTGCGTGGCAATAATTGATAACGGTACCATCATAAAAGGTTGCGCCATGGCTCTAACCAATAAAGCGGGGATCAAACTGACTCCGCCATATAACACTGTCATGTGAATATTCATGGTCATGCTGATCGCGATCCCTGAAAAACCCGCAAACACTAAATAACGCGGGTCAATTTTTTTGATCATTTTAGGAATAAGTGGAAATAACGGCAGTTGCGGCAAGCCAATCCACATTAACACCAATCCAATTTGTAATGCGTTATAATTATGAACCTGCGCAAGATAAAGTGGCACTAAATAAATTGAGCCAAACAATCCCACACCTAAACAAAAATAAGCAATGCAGGCTTTGGTAAAATCAACATTTTTAAATAACACTAAACTCACTAAAGGATTTTTGTTTACTAACTGACTACGAATAAAAGCCGTTAAGCTAACAAAGGCAATAATACTTAAATAACAAATGTAATTGGTTTCAAACCAATCTTCTCGTGCCCCTTCTTCTAGTACCACTTCTAACGTTCCTAAACCAATCGCCATCGTGATCATACCGACAATGTCGATTTTTTTAAGTTCATCATCATCACGATCCTCTTTATCTAAGCCTTGAGCTAAGAGAAACATAACCAATAAACCAGGGATAACATTTAAATAAAAAATATAATGCCAACTAAAAGTTTCCGTTAACCACCCTCCCAAAGAGGGCCCTATTGATGGTGCAAAGGTTGCTGTTATACCAAATAGCGCCATACCCATAGGTTGTTTTTCCTTGGGTAATAACGTGATAATGAGCGTAAAAGCCATAGGGATCAGCGCGCCGCCAGTAAAACCTTGCAAGGCACGAAAAACGATCATCGAAGAAAGATCCCACGAAAAAGAAGCGGCCAACGACGATAAAATAAAGCCTGCGGTATTCCATAATAAATAGCGACGCGTCGATAACCATTTTGAAAAGAAACCCGTTAAGGGGATAGCGATCATTTCTGCCACTAAGTAAGAGGTAGCGATCCACGATGATTCATTGAGGTTTGCCCCTAAGGCTCCTTGAATTTCTTTTAACGACGAATTAGTAATTTGAATGTCAAGTATCGCCATAAATGCGCCAATTAGCGCACCTTGAATAGCTAACCACTGTTTAGGGATTTTAGAAACCATGGTTTACTTAGTGCTATTGATGTTGCTATTAATTTTACTATTGGTATTTATATTCACGACAACAGACATACCCGGATGGATCGCTGTTAAATCTTGACCACTACTAAATTGTATACGTACCGGCAAGCGTTGTACTACTTTGGTAAAATTACCGGTCGCATTTTGTGGGGGTAATAAGGCAAATTCTGAACCTGTCGCCCCAGCGAAACTGACCACTTTTCCACTAAATTTTTTGTCTTTTAACGCATCAATACGAATGTCTACTGCTTGTCCGACTTTTAACTTAGCTAATTTAGTTTCTTTAAAGTTCGCTCGGATCCAAACTGGGCGCGTCACTAAACTTAATAAACGTGCACCCGGTGTAACCGTTTGTCCTAATTGAATTTGTCGATAAGTAATAACGCCATCGCGTGGTGCGACTATTTTTGTATACGAAAGTTGTAAACGCGCTTGTGCTACGCCAAGTTTCGCTTCATTAAGGTTCGCAATTAATTGCGCTTTTTCACCTTTGATCACACTTAGCATCGCTTGTTGTGAAGCAATTTGCTCGCTTACCTGCACTAATTTCGCTTTGGCCGAATCAAGTGCTAAAACCACCGCATCAAGCGCATCTTTTGCAACATATTGCTTTTTAGAGAGTTGTACTAATCTATCTACTTTTTGCTGCGCACGTTCTAAGGCAATTTTAGCAATAGCAACATCCGCTTTAACGGCATTAATTTGTGCTTGTTGGGCGCTTACTCTATCGCTTAAATGATCGAGTTTAGCTTGTTGCGTCGCTAAGCCCGCTTGTTTTTGCTGCAATGCAATGGCTAATTCACTTTCATCTAAAGTAAACAACAATTGCCCTTGCTTAACAGCAACGTTATCGGCAACATTTATCTTTGAAATATTACCGTTAATGCGACTCATAATAGGTAAAATATCGGCTTTAATATACGCATCGTCAGTACTTACTTCAAAACGATGCAGCCACCACCAACTCGATGCCGCAATAACGGAAAATAGAACAACAAGTATAAAAATAAAACGGCGCGACATATAGAACTCCTCAAAATAGGAAGCTATTATAATAGTGTTACGTATAATTAACTAGTTAGTTAAAATGATACGTACTGTTTTATATGTGTAACAATAAAGATAATATACCATTATTCAAAAATCACTCACCAGCAGGATAGTAACAACCATGAATATAGACTTAAATGAATTGTTATTTTTTACTAAAGTGGTTGAAAGCGGTGGTTTTACCTCAGCGAGTAAGCGACTTGATGTAACCAAAGCGACGGTTAGCCGTAAAGTTGCTGATTTAGAAAAACGACTGGGCGTAAGGCTACTTAATCGCACCACGCGCCAGCTTAATTTAACCGAAATTGGTAATGCTTTTTATGAGCGCTGTTCAAAAATCATTAACGATTTAGATGACGCGCAAAGTTTAGTTACTACTCATACCGAACAGGTAAAAGGCCAACTAAAAATAGTGATGCCAGTGGAAGTTGGGCAATTATTACTCGGAGAATTTATTGGTCTTTTTTTACAAAAATACCCAAAAGTAACGATTGATGCTGAGTTAACTAACCGACAAGTAGATATGCTTCAAGAAGGGATCGATGTTTATATTCGCGTTGGCTTAGGACAAGATCCTAAACTTATTGCGCACCATTTAGGAAACTTTGAAAAAATATTAGTTGCCTCTCCTCACTATTTATCAGACAAAAAACCCATTAATCATCCCAATGATTTAACCGATCATGAATGTATACTGTTAAATCAACCCGGAGATGGTTTTCAGCCATGGCAATTTAAACGTAACCAAGCAAGCGTTACTTTTTCCCCAAAAGGCAGGCTGCAATGCAACAACGTGACCTTTTTACGCGAGGCAATACTATCAAACTTAGGCATAGGTTATCTCCCGTATTTTCTTGCGCTACCGCACATAAACGATGGTTCTCTTTGCTGTATATTAAAAGATTGGAACGTAGAGAGTGCCAAAATATATGCTTTGTACCAAAGTAGGCAATATATGCCCAAACTGCTGAAAACTTTTTTAGATGAAGTAAGTATGATTATCACTAATTATAATAATTAATTCAGTCGGTATAACACGGTAAATCTAGAGGAAAAGCAGTGCTTTTGCGCCTTGTTGCTGGTTTCTATTGATAAGCTGAATACTACCACCATGATTAAACATTATTTGCCGACACAGTGCTAAGCCAATGCCACTCCCTTGCGGTTTGGTGCTATAAAAAGGGACAAATAAATTTTCGCTATTGGCGATACCTTTGCCTTGATCTTTAATCATGATAACTAACTGTTTTTGCTTTATTTGTACGACGATTTCGATTATCTTTTCTGCTTGCTCAGCCATCGCTTCAACGGCATTTTTACAGACGTTAATCAACACTTGGCCAAGTTGCGCCTTATCGGCAACAACAGTTACATCAGTGAGGTTTTTAACGCTTTGCTGGTTTGCATTTTGTTGGTTTGCACTTTCAGCGTTAATGGTTTCGTCTGGAACAAAGCGAGTACTAAATTTTACCTGTGGGAACAATGCCATAGTATGATCAAGCAAGGGTTGTAAATTAAACGTACTTTTATGCGGCTGTGGTAAATGCGAGAGTTGACTATAACGGGCAATAAAAGTGCTTAATGAATTTGCTCTTTCATTAATAATATTGACACCCGCGAGTAAAGACAGACGATCAACGTTACTTTGCTCTATCGACAATTGCTGTATCATCGACTGACTTATCGCGGCCACCGGTGTCAATGAATTATTAACCTCGTGGCTTAATACGCGTAACAAGCTTTGCCATGCCTTACGCTCTTTTTCCATTAATAAGCGCTCGGCGTTGGTGATAAAATATAATTGATGCGGTTTACCTTCACTTAAAAAACGTTCGGTAAATAAAAAATGTTCACCACTTAACAACGGCTGTATATTCTCATCATCCGTCTCTTTTTCTGTCATGCCCTTTTTAGCATGATTGCGTAGTTTGCCAGCAACAGAAAAATCAATAATGCCCGCCGGCGAATTCACTATTTTTTCACCTAACGGTAAGTCGGCTAATAAAATATTATCGAGTTCGTCATTGACCGATTGATTAATAATGAGCTTTTTAGCCGATGCATTGGCCATAACAATAACACCTTGTTCATCAACCGCCAGCACCATGGCATCCATTTGTTCCATGATTTTTTCTAACAGTAAACGACTTTCTTTCGCTTGCGTTTTATGGCGCGTTAAACTGTCGGCTAAATTATTGATTAAAGTAAGCACTTCTTGAAAGGCATGATCGTGATGCAAACGCCCACGCAGTGAATAATCCCCATCAATCATTGATTCAATTAAATTAGATAACGTGCGAATGCGCTGTTCAACATTACGTTTGATCGCAATTACTACGTAACTAAAAAACAACAACAGCACAATAGCAATAAAAGTAATTAAATAACTCGAAACATGCGCGAGCAACAGTGAAAAAATAGTAATAACGAGACACGGTAAAAACAACAGCCATACCGACAATTGTTCTTTACTTAAAGCTGAGGGGTAATGTGAGCGCAAACTTAAGCGAAGCTTACTGAAGATCATATTTTTGTAACCGCCGATAATAACCACTGCGACTTAACCCTAAAGATTTAGCGGTTTCGGTCGCATTACCTTGAAAAAAATTTAAACGACACGTTAATATTTTTTGCTCAATTTCTTCTAAAGTTAAACTAGGATTATCAATAACTTGATTTTGATGATTACTACCCTCACCGCCTAGCATTAAAGCGTGTTCACTAATTTCAGTGTTTTTATTGGTAAACAATACCCGTTCGATTAAATGACTTAATTCACGAATATTGCCCGGCCAAGCGTAGCTTTGTAACGCGACTTTAGCCGCAGGTGCGAGTTGCGGGCAAGGCAGGTGATATTTATGGCTATATTGCACTAAAAAGTGCTCTGCTAAAGGCACGATATCTTCGATTCGTTCTTGTAATGACGGCACTCTCAGTTGAATGGTATTTAAGCGATAATATAAATCTTGACGAAAATTATTGTTGGCAATTTCATTGGCCAAATCACTGTTGGTTGCCGAAATAATACGGACATCGGCATGTTGCATTTTACTACTACCAACCGCTTCATATTTACTTTCTTCTAACACACGTAAGAGTTTTGCTTGTTGCGCAAGTGGAATATTAGCCAGTTCATCTAAAAACAAAGTGCCACGCTCAGCCATTTCAAATCGGCCAATACGATTTTCTTTAGCATCAGTAAATGCCCCTTTAACATGACCAAACATTTCGCTTTCAAATAAATTTTCCGCAATAGCGCCCATATTGACCGCAACAAATGAATGCTTGCTGCGGGCAGAGGCTTTATGTACATAGGCTGCGAGCATACTTTTGCCGGTGCCATTATCGCCGCTCAGTAAAATACTCATATCGCTTTTAGCTAAATCATCAAGACTCGCCAGCAATTGTTGCATCGCTGGCGAGTTAGCAATAATACCATCACGATTTTGCGGAAACGCTTGCGCACTTAATAATTGGTTTTGTTGCGTTAAGCGCTGTGTTTGCCGCGTTGAATTGGCTAACGCTAATTGAGTGTTAATGGCGCTGATAATGCGTTCATTATTCCACGGTTTTTGAATAAAATCTTGAGCACCAGCGCGCATTGCTTCAACAGCAATATCTATGGTTGCCCAACCTGTCATCACAATGATTGGAATATTCAAATCAAGCTGATTAATGTCGTTAACAAGCGTTAATCCTTCCGCACCAGAGGTTGTGTCTTGCTGAAAATTCATATCCAACAAAATTAAATCAATACTATGTTGTTGTAAATTAGCTAACACCGCTTGCGGCGTTGTCATTGCTAATATTTCAAAGCCTTGTTCAGCTAGAATATACTGCAAACTCGCAATAATATTTATATCGTCATCGGCAATTAAAATTTTGGCTTTGCTCACAAAATCACTCTTCTTTTTCTCAATAAATCAATCTGAATAAAATCCGTCATCCTGAATCAAACCCGTCATCCTGAATCAAACCCGTCATCCTGAATCAAACACGTCACCCTGAATCAAACACGTCATCCTGAATCAAACACGTCATCCTGAATCAAACACGTCATCCTGAATCAAACACGTCATCTTCAATAAAATCCGTCATCCTGAATTTATTTCAGGATCTCTTCACTTAAGATACTGGAACCCGTTCAGGATGACGATAAAAAATAGGTTATTTCAATATTTATTTCTCAACAATCCATGTTACTAAATATAACTTCTATTCATAACGCAAGGCGACACTGGGTTCCATTTTTATCGCACGTTGAGTGGGCGCATAAATGGCCAGCATTACCACAACAAACAAACTAATACTAACAACAGATGCAATCAATACATACAAATATTGCGGAAACAATCCATCAGAAACACTGTTAAACGCAATCGCAATTAACACAAATATTGCTAAGGCTAAGCCAATACCGATAATCAGTTGTTTGATCCCTTGTTTGAAAAACAGAGTAATAATATTACTATCCGTAGCACCAACTGCCCGTCTGATCCCTATTTCGTGAGTACGTTGAGCAACAGCATTTGCCGTTAAGCCATAAATACCAATAAGCGCTAGTAGTAATGCGACAAAGCCTGTACCAAAAGTAATATTAGAGGTTAAACGCATGCCGTCCCGCATTAAGCTTCTGTTTTTTTCTGCAGGTTGTACCGGATACGTTAACTCTATATTTCGATCTATAGCAAACAAGGCATGATAAAAAATATCTTCAGCATTGCGCATTGTTTGCACGCGATAATAAATACTTTGTGTGCTGAGAACAAACTGCAAAGTTGAAAGATAAATTTCATCTGCCGCATCTAATTTGCCAAATAAAGTACTTGGATTCATACGATCGCTTACCACGCCAACGACAAAAAATGTCTGTACTTTATCATCAATCGTTAACTTAAATACTTGCTCTAACGGTGATTTGCCTTGCCAATAACGATTAGCCATAGATTGGCTGATCATAGCAACTTGGCGAGCACCCTTTTTGTCTTGGCGAGTAAATTGTCGGCCTGCGACTAAATTAACACCAATTGTTTTGATATCTCCAAATATGCTTAAGGTATCAACATCAGGGTGTTCACTTTCGGCGGCATAATCAATGTGCGGAATAGTCAGCTTTAGTGCGCCAAGACGGTCATTCATATAAACACCACTCACTTGGGGTGACTGTGCTAATTCGTTTAAAATTGATTGATAAAAAGAAATTTTTTGTGTTTCCTCTTTATATTTTCCTGATGATAAATCGACATCGGCTCGGATCACATTCTGATAATTATCGCCTAAATCTAGATTGATAAACGTATTGGCGATATAACCTGAAATGCCACCAATCAACATCAGCAAAGCGACAATAAATATTTGTGTTGTGACTAAAAATCGTGATAATCGTCCTGCTTTTTTACCCTGTGCACCGCGAGTACCATCTCTTAAGGTGGTATTAATATCTTGATGTGCAGCACGCCATGAAGGTACAAATACCGCAAAAAATATCGTCACCAGTGTAAAGACTAACGCCATTAACACCGTTTCTATATCTATACCCCAATGCCACCAAAAAGATCCCCCTTTGGGTAACCACGAATGAGCAATAATTTCAAAATAATCTAATGCTGCGCCAACCAATAAAATAGAAAGAATACCACCTAAACTCGCGATAATAATACCTTCCCACATTAACTGACTAACCAAGCGCTTGCTTGAGGCACCTAATGCTGCTCTGATCGCGGTTTCTTTTTGTCGCTCAATAGCCCTAGCAAGGAGTAAATTACCAACATTAATACACGCTAATAATAAAATAAGCCATGCAACAATATTTAAAAAGATAAAGATTATTGGACCTTGCCCACCCATTTGTGCCATCGGAAAAGACAACAAGCGCACGCTTTTAGTCAATGCTGGCAAATCATAGCGTTTAACATTCTGTTGATAAATTTGATTAATAGTTTGGCTTATTTGTTGCTCTGCTTGTTTAATGGTTACATTTTGCTTTAAGCGTGCATAAGTTAAAAAGGTGCTTGGATCTTTAATATTATTAGTAATTAATACTTTTTTTAACGGTAACCATAATTGCGAGTAATTAGGAAATCGATAATGTGGCGGCATTACACCAATAACATTGGTAACCACATTATTAAGCAATATCGTGTTAGTAAGAATAGCTTTATTACCATTAAACTCGTTTTGCCATATTTCATAACTGATCACCACCACAGGTTCGGCACTCGCTTGAATATCGTCAGCTTGAATAGTGCGTCCTAAAAATGGCTTAATACGACTAAATTCAAAAAATCCAGCGCCAACATAACTACCTGAAATACTTTTACCACTATCAGCTAGTGATAAACGAATATCACTCGTTTTATAAATGCCAAATTCAGAAAATTGGTTTAAATCATCTTTCATTGCCAAATATTCATTACCCGCAAGAAAACGATAATTATTATTGTTAAGTACTTGCATCACTAAAGCAGTTTCGCCTTCAGGTAATGGTAAGTCTTTATAAATAGAGGAATATAAAAATGAAAACGTAAATAAACTAATCGATAACCCTCCGATCAATACCGACAAAGTCATCGCGGTAAATTTTGGTGCTTTAAATAATAAACGCAAGGCGTATTTGATATCTAACAACATCGACATAATGATACTCATGTTATTTCCAAATTTAAGCTATTTCAGCGGTGAATTCTTCAGGCATTGAGGCATCAGCCTTTATATTTTGTTGGTCTTTAATCAACTGACCATCAAACATTTCAATGCAGCGATCAGCACGTTTTGCTGATTTCTCATCATGGGTTACCATACAAATGGTGGCACCTTCTTGATGTAATTGATCCAATAATTGCAATACCGCTTCGGCATTTTTCGAGTCTAAATTACCGGTGGGTTCATCGGCGAGAATGATCACAGGATCATTAACTAAAGCTCGTGCCACAGCAACACGTTGTTGTTGACCACCAGAGAGTTGTGACGGGTAATGATTTTTACGATGCCCCATATCCACTTTAGCGAGCACCTGTTCTACTTTTTCATTAATCACTTGCTTACTAAGCCCTGATTGATAGGTTAGTGGTAACATCACATTTTCAAATACCGTTAAATCTGAAATCAAGTTAAACGATTGAAAAACAAATCCTATTTGTTCACTACGAATTTTCGCACGTTGGTCGCGGTTAAGAGAAGACACATCAACATTATTTAAGTGATAACAGCCCGTACTGGCAACATCAAGCAAACCTAATAGCGACAATAAAGTTGATTTTCCACAGCCCGATTGACCACTTAAAGCAATATATTCGCCTTTTTGAATAGTGAGATTAATAGTATTAAGCGCCCTTGTTTCGATTTCTTCGGTTAAAAACTTTTTACTAATATTGTTGAGTGTTATTAAAGCGGTCATCTAAATTTTCCTTTAGTGTTACTTGATTTGTTAAAAAACGCTTAATTGAGCATGATTTTGTTATGTTCTTGCCATTTAGAAGTATCGGATAAAATTATTTCATCCCCCAACTTAAGGCCCTTTATAATTTGAATTTGCGTGACAGAACTCGCCCCAAGCTGCACATTTTGTTTGATGGCAAAATGTTGATCGTCACTGAGTTTAAATAAGTTTGCCATCGTGTTTTTAGGCGCAAAAGCTGGGCGTTTAACATATAACGCATTTTTAATGTGGTTCACTTCAATTAAACCATCAAGGGCTAAATCAGGACGAGCTTCATCAGGTAAAGCCGACACAATTTTCACATCAACCTGTACCATGCCATTATTTACGGACGGATCTATACGGCTAATTTCACCATTAATAATATTGTTACGAGTATCTAACAATACTGCTTGCCCTAAACGTATATTACCCACTTTCATTTCTTCAACGTCGAGCTGTGCATACAATAATTTTTGATCGGCAATTAAAGCAACGCTATCGCCCACTTGCGCACGTTGCCCTAAAATTACAGGCATCGCTTGTACAACACCCGAAGTAGAGGCTTTAACTTCTAACGCATCCACTTGCGCGCGCATTCCCTGATAAGCATTATCCACTAAAGCTAAGCGTGCTTGTTGTGCTTGTGCTGTCGCCTCGACATTTTGTTGCATTTTTTTAGCTTTTTGTTGTAACGCATGCCATTGCTGCAGCTCTTGCTTTACCGACAACTGACTTTTTTGATACTCAATGGCTGACACGGTGGCATTACCTTGTTTAAGCAATAGCGTTTGCGCGTCTAATTTAAGTTTGACCACCTGATAATTAATATTGGCCGCTTCAACGGCATTATTTAAATCCACCATTTGCGCTTCAAGCGCTACCAAAGCAGCATTGTTTTCGGCTTGCGTTGCTTTTACTTGCCACTGTGCTTTCGCTAATTCACGATGCAAATTAGGGTCAGAAAGTATTACCAGTACATCACCTTTTTTCACCGCACTACCTGCTTTAACTAATATTTGCTCAACGCGCCCTGCCACTTGTGATGAAACCCAACGAATATTTAGTGGTTTAAGTACGCCATTAGCGCGAATATTAACGCGAAAATCACCTTGTTTGACTGTTGCCGTTATCAACTCATTGTGTGCAACTACGTATGAAGCATTGCCAAACCAATGTTTAAAAGTAAACGTGGCGATTAACAGCAAAATAGCTGGAAAAACTAACCAATATTTTCGCCACATAGGTTTGCTAATTTGTTCTCGTTGTAAATCCATAGGGTTGTTAGCACTCAATACATTCATCAATTATTACTTTTAATATTACAAGCGCTATGCCAACACAGAAATAAAGATAAATAACTGATATTTAAGAATTTAAAAAATAGTCCATATAGAGTGAATTTTAATATGTGTCGAATTCGGAACACTAACTACAGATTCCCGTCGCAAATTTGCAACAAATCAATAATGGGGAAAATGCAAAAAGAAACTGAATACGTATGCAGCCACACTGTTTTGCAATTAGAAAAAGGTAAGCTAGTCATAATAAAAAATTTATAAGGAATACTGATGAAGCGTTTATTTTTACCTTTGTTTGTGTGCTTAACAGCAATACCAAGCTTGGCCAAAAACATTACTGTGAGTTCACCCAATAATAATATTACCGTGACAATATCAGATGATAACAATACACCAAGCTATCAAGTAAGTTTTGCTGACAAGACAATTATTGCACCATCGACCTTAGGTTTGTCGTTTAAAAACACGCCAAGTTTAGGTGACGGTTTTTCCATAAAAAGTAGCCAACGTGCACAAGCTAATAACCACTGGGTACTGCCTTGGGGCGAACGTAAAACAGTGTTTGATAAACACAACGAAGTATTAGTTACCTTTAGTGCCAACAGAAAAAATGCCAATACTTTTAAGGTGCGCTTTCGAGTATTTAATGATGGTATTGGTTTTCGTTATGAGGTCTCTAAGCAAGTAGGATTAGATCGCGATGTCATTGAAATAACCAACGAGTTAACTGAGTTTTCAATTGCTAATTTTAAAGAAGCTACTGCATGGTGGATACCTGCACGTGGCTGGAATCGCTATGAATACACCTACAACACCACACCATTTAACAAAGTAAATCAAGTACATACACCATTTACTTTTAAATTAAACTCAGGCGTACATGTGAGTATTCACGAGGCAGCATTAACTAATTATGCCTCAATGACTTTAAATCAACGCAGACCAGGCGTTTTAAAAGCCGATTTAACACCTTGGTCAGACGGTATTTTAGTAAAAACAAAACCCAATTTCAAAACCCCGTGGCGTACCATTCAATTGAGTAAAAATGCAGTGGGCTTATTAAATTCCGATCTGATTTTAAATCTAAATGAGCCAAATAAACTCGGTGACGTTTCGTGGGTAGAGCCTGGAAAGTATGTTGGTATTTGGTGGGGAATGCACATTGATGAAAACACGTGGGCGAGCGGTAATAAACATGGTGCGACAACAGCAGAAACTGAGCGTTATATGGATTTTGCCGCCAAATATGGTTTTAGTGGCGTATTGGTTGAAGGTTGGAATATTGGCTGGGATGGTAATTGGTTTTTCAATGGTGATTTATTTAGTTTTACCCAAAGTTTTGCCGATTTTGATTTAAAAGCAGTTACTGATTACGGTAAGAAAAAAGGCGTTAAGTTAATAGGTCATCACGAAACCTCAGGCAATGTTACCAATTATCGCCGGCAAATGGATGCAGCGTTCAAGCTATATGAAAAAAATGGCGTCTCACAAGTTAAAACAGGTTACGTTGCTGATGGCGGTAATATAAAACGTATAGATGAGCATGGCATTGTGCGTAAAGAGTGGCACGATGGACAGTTTATGGTTAATGAGTACTTACACAGCGTAACCGAAGCCGCTAAACACCATATCAGTATTAATACTCATGAACCAATAAAAGCAACAGGATTACGCCGTACTTACCCTAATTGGATATCACGAGAAGGCGCTCGCGGACAAGAATTTAACGCGTGGGGCAATCCGCCGAATCCACCTGAGCATACAGCGATATTACCGTTTACTAGAATGTTGGCGGGGCCAATGGATTTTACACCAGGAATTTTTAATATGGGCTTTAATGGTTTAGGCGATCAGACAAACCGACCTCAAACCACCTTAGCAAAACAATTGGCACTTTATGTAGTGTTATATAGCCCGATCCAAATGGCCGCAGATTTACCGCGAAACTACGAAGCTAATTTACCTGCTTTTCAATTTATTCAAGACGTTCCAACCGATTGGCAACAAAGTAAAGCGATTGCGGGTGAAGTAGGTGATTATGTAGCCTTTGCTCGACAAGACAGACACAGTAACGATTGGTATGTTGGAGCATTAACGGATGAAAATGCTCGAACTTTAACGTTCAAGTTAGATTTTTTAACAAAAAACAAACAGTATCAAGCGCAAATATATCGGGATGGCACTAAAGCTGAATGGAAAAACCACCCTTATGATCTGGTTATTGAACAAAAAAATGTAACCGCTAAAGATTCTCTAAGCATCAAACTTGCTACCAGTGGTGGTTTCGCTATTCGTTTTAAAGCGTTGTAGTCAGTAATAAATAAAATCAGTAACGACAATAGTTACAAACATCTATTGTTGTTACCGATGAATAAATGAGCATTCATAAAATCAATGACATGTGAATATTTTAATTTATTCTTTCAAAGTAAATATTTTGGTTTCACAGCAAATTATCGTGGTGGCGTTAAAGATTCGCTAAGCATCAAACTTGCGACTAGTGATGGTTTCGTTATTTGTTTTAAAGCAGACTACAGACTGCAACCTTTGATGCCCTTTATGGTGCCCTTTATATAGTTATCTAATATATCAAGCCTGTTGTTTAAACGTTGTTTTCAATATCATCAGACTGTGTTTGTACGGCTTTTTGTAATTGTTGCTCTACAACGTTTTGTAACGGCTTATCATCAATAGAAGTGGTTAATTCACTGTTTTCAATATCATCTGAGTCTTGTAATATTTCGAGCATATCAGAGGCAACTTTAGGAAAAGAATCTACAAATATACTAGCAACATCCACAGCATGTTCAGGGATTTCTTCAGCAATATGATTAATATAACTATTTACTGCATGTTCGATATTTTCTAACGCACCTTCTGAGAGTACTTGCTCACTTTTATTTTTACTTTCATTTTCACTGTCAATCAAGTTTTGAACATAGGCTTCAGCAACATCATTTGATGATTCAGGTAGTGATTTTGATACTGTAAAGGCAAGTTCGGCCGACTGTTCAGGAGAAACATGAGTTAAACGATTGTAAAGTTCTGTTGCCGAATTTTCCGAGACCGCTGCGACCCTGTCGACTGGTCGCATTGCATCTAACGAATCAGATAGATTTGTCATGTATTCTTCGGTCATTTCTAGCAGTTCACTAGGGTATTCTTCGGCCATGTTTTCAGCGGCTAATTCCATTAAATCAATACCATTATCAGGCATTGCATTAGCGATCGCGACAACAATGTGAGTAAATTGTTCGGGATACTCCGATGTGATCCAATCAACAAGCTGATCCGCTTTTTCAGGAGAGGCATTGGTTAATGCTTCAGCAATGTGAATGCTCATTTGTGGGGCTGCCGACGTTATCGCGGCATATAATTTACCTATGTCTATCGCCTCTATGGTACTTAACGCAGCGGCTAAGTTTGAAGCACTTTTTGGGTCCCTTAGTACGAGTGCTTTAACCATATTAACCGCAGCCGATGGATTTTTATTCGCTAAGCTAATCGCAACTTCTACTTCCGGTGTGAATTCAAATTGTGACTCTGCATAGTGTGTACGAGGATCCAGTTCCGACACTACGCCACTGGGTGTTTGCATGATAAAGCTTTCTTGTTTCTCAAGTGGTAAAGCTTGCTGTAGCGTCATACGAATACCGATAAAAAGTAACAAGGTAAATGCGACTATATTCATAAAACTAAAAAGCGCGTTGCTACCAAAGGCATTCATCACTACAGAGGCCAGGTAAGGGCCTAAAATACTGCCCAATGCATAGATCAATAATAGCGAGCTCATTGCCGCCAAAATTTGTTCTTTTAATACGGTATCAAACGTTTCAGACATACTCATAGGGTAAAGACAGGCAACCAAGCCAGTGATTAGAGCAATAGCAAACAAGGTAAGTTCGAACATACCTTCGGACATAAGTAATGGAACAGAAAAGCATAGCACAATGAGCGTTGCTACCATAAATAGCATGACTTTTCGACGGTCAAAATGATCCGATAAATAGGCAATAGGGAACTGTAAAATAATCGCGCCAGAGATGGCTGCCCCCATAAAAATTGACAGGTCTAAATCTTTAATCCCGTTTTCACTCGCAAAAATAGGCAACATATTTATTAAGCCGGCATACAGAACCCCGCAATAAAAGCAACTGACCACTCCCAAAGGAGACAGTTTAAACACGGTAATTAAAGACATTGATGGACTATCTTCAATATGTGGACCTTTTTGTCTGCTAATAACGATGGGGGTAATAGACAAGCTAAATAAAACACCGCAGATAACAAATAGGGTAATATCATTAATCGGTGCGACATTTAATAAAAATTGGCCAGAAAACAGGGCTGTCATTATCATCATCTGATTAATAGATAGTATTCGGCCTCTATTTTTTTCAGTGGCACTATGGCTTAACCAACTATCAAGTGTGGCATTGGTGCAAACAATACAAAATCCAGTGATTACTCGCATGCTGGCAAGCATTAAAGGCTCTGGATAAAGGCCAGAAAGTAAAATAGCCACCGATGTTAAACTACCGCACATAGCAAATATTCTTATATGGCCAACACGTTGTAATAATACACGGCTATAGTACGCACCCAGCAAAAATCCCACGGATAACATAGACAACACTAAGCCCATATCACTCAAGCTTACCCCATCGTTCTGCATACGTATTGGCAGTAAAATATTACTTAACCCATAGCCTAACATTAACAAAAAACCACTTGTTAGTAGCAGGATAAAAGGTTTAAGGGTCATTATCACAGGCAATTATCTTCTTTATATTGGTAAGCAGTTTCTAGGATATTAAGTAAAGACATTTTTATTAAAAATAATGTAGCTAATCGTTTAGATAGAAACTATCGATGGTGGTTTAAAGCAGTTTAGCATAGAACAGAATGTTACGGGTCACAGCAAAAATATGAAAAAAAATATATCCACGTTTGGTTGACTTATGACACACAAGCGCCATCCTGTTTTTTCTCAATTACATAAGTCGGATTGCATGAGATTTTTGTTTCGAACTTTATTTAGCTTCTACATCATCTAAATAAATTTACTAATAAACTAATTTTTCAATAAATTTGTGTATAATTTACGAAAACAATTCGCAACATTCCTTTTGCTTACGTATAATTTCGTTATTCTCAATGAAAGATTACATCACACTAAACAAAACCACTTAAACAGGAGTTACTTCATGGCTTTAATTTCTATGCGTCAAATGCTCGACCATGCTGCCGAACATGGCTACGGAATCCCCGCTTTTAACGTAAACAACTTAGAGCAAGTACGGGCAATTATGCTAGCGGCAAGCAACACCAATAGTCCCGTTATTATGCAAGCCTCTGCTGGTGCAAGAAAATATGCAGGTGCTCCTTTTTTACGTCATTTGATTTTGGCTGCCATTGAAGAATTTCCTCATATTCCTGTTGTTATGCATCAAGATCACGGTACTTCACCGAGTGTTTGTCAACGTTCAATTCAATTAGGTTTTTCATCAGTAATGATGGACGGTTCGTTAATGGACGATGGTAAAACGCCTTCAAGCTATGAATATAATGTTGATGTTACACGCCGTACAGTAGAAATGGCACATGCTTGTGGTGTTTCAGTTGAAGGTGAATTGGGTTGTTTAGGTTCGCTTGAAACAGGTGAAGCGGGCGAAGAAGATGGTATTGGTGCTGTTGGTAAATTAACGAAAGAGCAAATGCTAACTGATCCTGAAGAAGCCGCTGATTTTGTTAGTAAAACACAAGTAGATGCACTCGCTATTGCTTGTGGTACATCGCATGGCGCTTATAAATTTACTCGCCCACCAACGGGTGATATTTTAGCGATTGATCGTATTAAAGCTATCCATAATCGTATTCCTAATACGCATTTAGTTATGCACGGTTCGTCTTCAGTACCACAAGAATGGTTAGCAATAATTAATGAATTTGGTGGTAATATTCCCGAAACTTATGGTGTACCAGTAGAACAAATTCAAGAAGGTATTAAAAATGGCGTTCGTAAAATCAATGTAGATACCGATTTACGCCTAGCGTCTACGGGTGCAGTACGTCGCTTTTTAGCACAAAATCCAAGTGAATTTGATCCACGTAAATTTTTACAAGTAACCACCGATGCGATGTACGATATTTGTAAAGCTCGTTACGAAGCTTTTGGTTCTGCTGGCAATGCCGATAAAATTAAAGGTGATTCGTTAGAAATTATGTTTAATCGTTATCAACAAGGCGAATTAAATGCTTTAATTAAATAGCCGCTTTATATTCCAAAATAGGTTATCAAATAAAAAAGAGCTTAAGCTCTTTTTTTATGCACAAAATTCAAGCAATTATTAACGTTTCTATATAGTAATTTAGTAAGGGATTCATTATAATCGCGCGCTGAAAAATAGTAATAAACAAATCCAATCAGCAAAAGGAATACGTCATGGAAAACATCAACCAATGGTTAATTGACAATCAAGCTTTAATGTATAGTTATATATTAAAATTAATTGTCGCCATTATTATCTACTTAGTAGGTAAATTTTTATCAAAATTAATTAGTAAAGCTATAACTAAAGTATTGAACCTTAAAAATGTCGACCCCACAGTAACCTCGTTTGTTGCTAATATTGTGTATAGCGCTGCTTTTTTTGTCACAATTATTGCCGCTGCTTCACATTTAGGTTTTAACACCTCTTCACTTATCGCAATATTTGGTGCTGCAGGCTTAGCCATTGGTTTAGCGTTAAAAGACTCACTTTCTAACTTTGCTTCAGGGGTGATGTTGATCATCTTTAAACCATTTAAAGCGGGTGACTTCGTAGAGGTTGCTGGTACTGCTGGCGTTGTGGAACAAATACTAATTTTCGCAACTCAATTAAAAACAGGCGATAACAAAACCGTAATTATTCCTAATGGTTCTATTACTGGCAGCAGCATTGTTAATTATTCAACAAAACCAACACGTCGTATCGATTTAGTTATTGGCGTTAGCTATGATGCTGATTTAGCTAAAACTAAAGCCGTATTAAATGATGTTGTTTCTCAACACGAATTAGTTTTAAAAGACCAAGCAATTACCATTGGTGTAAAAGAATTAGCGGATTGTTCTGTTAATTTTGTTGTGCGCCCTTGGGTTAAAACTGAAAACTATTGGCCTGTTTATTTTGCCTTACTTGAAAATATTAAAGTTGCGCTAGACGAGGCTGGTATTGAAATACCTTTCCCACAATTATCTGTACACGTTAACAAAGAGAGTACCAATGAATCATAAATTATCATTAATTGCTTTAGCTACTGCTTGCACTTTACCTGTTGCCGCTATCGCAGCGGATGCGACGCCAGTCGAAAAATCACCGTTTACCTCGTCAGCTGAACTTGGTTTTTTATATAAAACGGGCAATACTAAAAGTGCTGATATTAATGCCGGCGTAAGTGTAAGATATGAAAAAGAACAATGGTTAAGCACATTAGATTTTGATATTTTAGCCAAACAAACAGAAAAAGCGGCAGAAGGCACTGATAAAATGTCTTTAACAACAACAGAGCAAAAATGGACGGTTAATTCAAAAACCAATTACACCTTAAATAAAGCGAGTAAAAACTATATGTACGGCAACGTATTTTATGAAGATAATCGCTTTACTTCATACGATAGCCAAAGTTCAATTTCTGCTGGTTGGGGTCGTAATTGGTACAAAACAGACAAAGCTTCTTTTTATGCTGATATTGGTCCGGGTTTCAAACGCGATGTAACTAAGGCTACGGATATCATGCCAAGTGAAACCCACACTTCTTTTATCGTGCAAGCACAAGCATTATATTTGCGTAAAATAAATGACTTTGTAGAATTTAAGCAAACCTTAAGTGCAAAAATGGCCGCTAAATCAGGCGAAAATAGCACGTATAAGGCTGAAACTTCAATTACTACTAAGTTAATTGAAACATTACAACTTAAATTTACAGTAACGCTTGATTACAATACTAAAGTAGATATTGATAAAGAGAAATTGGATACACAAACGTCTGTTACTTTAGTTTATAGCTTTTAGTCGTTTTAATTTAATTGGCTTATTAGTCAGATCCTGAAACAAGTTCAGGATGACGACTTTGGCAAGTTTAGAATGATGTCTCTGACAAGTTTAGAATGATGTCTCTGACAAGTTTAGAATGATGTCTCTGACAAGTTTAGAATGATGTCTCTGACAAGTTTAGAATGATGTCTCTGACAAGTTCAGGATGATGTTTTTAATAAATTCAGGATGACTGGAGTTTTGTGGTTAGTCTGATATTTAAGTGATGTCATGCTGACGAAGGTCAGTATCTCTAGTTATTAAAATCTAAATAATAAAAAGCCGCGAAACAACTAAGTTCCGCGGCTTTACTTTTTTCTAGTATCAATATAGCAATTGGTTTTTTATATTTTTACTCAGAATCAGTTAAAACTGGTTCATGGTGTTGTCTTTACCGGAAGCTTTAAGGGCAGCTTCACCCGCAAAGTATTCTTTATGATCATCACCCATATCAGAGCCTGCCATATTTTGATGTTTAACACAGGCAATGCCTTGACGAATTTCTTCACGTTGAACACTTTTTACATAACCAAGCATGCCTTGGTCACCAAAGTATTGCTTTGCTAAGTTATCCGTTGATAACGCAGCTGTATGATAAGTTGGTAAAGTAATTAAGTGATGGAAAATACCTGCTTCACGTGCTGCATCAGCTTGGAATGTACGAATTTTTTCATCGGCAGTAATCGCCAATTCGCTATTGTCGTATTCAACACTCATTAAGTTAGCACGATCATAAGCTGTTACATCATTACCCGCTTCAACCATGGCATCAAATACTTGCTGGCGGAAGTTAAGTGTCCAGTTAAATGACGGCGAATTGTTATAAACTAATTTAGCATTAGGTACTTGTTCACGAATTGCATTTACCATTGCGCCAATTTGACCTATATGCGGTTTCTCTGTTTCAATCCAAATTAAATCTGCACCATTTTGTAAAGAGGTTATACAATCAAGTACACAACGCGCCTCACCAGTACCTTTTTTAAATTGAAACAAATTACTGGGTAAACGTTTTGGACGCACTAATTTACCGTTTTGTTTAATAACGACATCACCATTACCCATATCATCAAGGCTTACTTCATCACAATCTAAGAATGCATTGTATTGATCACCTAAATCGCCAGGCTCTTTCGTTACCGCAATTTGCTTGGTTAAGCCAGCACCTAATGAATCCGTACGCGCAACAATCACACCATTATCAACACCTAATTCTAAAAAGGCATAACGTACGGCACGAATTTTTGCTAAAAAATCTTCATGGGGCACGGTCACTTTACCGTCTTGATGGCCACATTGTTTTTCGTCTGATACTTGGTTTTCTATTTGAATACAACAAGCGCCCGCCTCAATCATTTGTTTTGCCATTAAATAGGTTGCTTCGGCATTACCAAAACCCGCATCAATATCAGCAATAATTGGCACAACATGTGTTATATGATTATCAATAGCATTTTGAATTTTATCTGCTTCCGCTTTATTGTCTGCGGCTTTAGCTGTATCTAATTGACGAAACAAACCACCTAACTCGCGCGCATCTGCTTGGCGTAAAAAGGTATAAAGCTCGCCAATTAAACTAGCAACGGAGGTTTTTTCATGCATTGATTGATCAGGTAATGGGCCAAACTCACTGCGTAAGGCAGCAACCATCCAACCTGATAAGTATAAATAACGGCGGTCAGTATTATTAAAATGCTTTTTAATCGAGATCATTTTTTGTTGGCCAATAAAGCCATGCCAACAACCTAAAGATTGAGTATATTGAGAACTATCAGCATCGTAAGCATCCATATCTGCGCGCATAATATCGGCTGTATATTTGGCGATATCAAGGCCTGTTTGAAAATGATTTTGCAAACGCATACGGGCTACTGATTCAGGATTTATGGCTCTCCATGAATCCCCTGCATTTTCTTTAATAGCAGCAACAGCTTCTATGGCACTTTGATAATTAGACATGATGTATTCTCCAAAAATTTATCTAGGGTTACCGTTGAGTTATCTTCTCAAAGTTATCAAACTGTAACCCACGTTGTAAGTTGTCATACTGAACAATAAAAATAATAGGACAAAAAGTAGCTATACGCAAAATTTATAACAAACATCACCATCATTCACAAAATCAATATTACTATCTTGATTTAGGTCACTTAGTTGTTATTAGACTAATTATTTAGATGATTTTGATTGATATCTAGGAGTTATTCTTTATAGTTGCATTATCTATTGAACTTATAGTTTGTATCATTGTAATGAATATTTCTAAAATCGATTTAAACCTACTTATTTATCTTGATGTTTTGCTGCGTGAAAAGAACGTTACTCGGGCTGCGAATCAATTAAATATTACCCAACCAGCGATGAGTAATGGTTTGAAGCGCTTAAGAACCTTATTTAAAGATCCCGTTTTAGTACGTACCTCTGATGGTATGGTACCAACAGAACGAGCCCGTACATTAGCGCCAGTGATCAGAAAAATACTGTTAGAGCTCGAAGAAGCGTTGCAAGGTGAAGAAGAGTTTAACGAACAAAGCAGTCAACGTGTATTTCGCATAATGGCGAGTGATTACGCAGCCTCTACCCTGTTGCCAAGTTTGCTACGAAAAATAAACAAACTAGCACCAAATGTTACCCTAGATATTATGACCCCAAGTGATGTTAATTTTCACGATGTAGAAGCGGGTAAAATTGATATGGCGATTAACCGCTTTGATGAACTACCACAATCATTCCATCAAAAAATGCTATGGCGTGATTCATTTTCATGTCTGTTAGGTGCTGATAATCCAGTTGTTTCTAAATTTAACTTAAACAGTTTTCTTAGTTCTAAGCATGTTTGGGTTTCTAAAACTGGCTTTGGTGTTGGTGTTGGTATGGATCCTAAAGATGTACAAAAACTAGGTTGGGTAGACGAAGCACTTGCTCGTTTAGGTAAGAAACGTGAAATAAAAGTTTTTACACGTAATTACCATGTTGCTATGCAGCTTGCTTTCGAAGATGATTTAATTGCCACATTACCAACTAAAGCCGCGTTGTTACACCAAAGTGATAGCCATTACACCATCTTAAAACCACCCTTTGAAATACCTGATATTGAGTTAAAAATGATCTGGAGCCCGTTATTACATCATGATGCTAGCCATATTTGGTTTAGACAGTTAGTATCTGAAGCTGCAGCAGAAAACTAGCACCTAAACTAACACCTAATATTTATTTTAAAAATACAAGAAAATTAAATATTCACAACATGAATACTAAAAATACATTAGAGTAATAACTTTAATGTTTTTTAGTTATTATATCGCTATAAAACTTTTAAATATATTTATACAACATGTACTTATGATAATCTGGTGTTTTTAAATAAAACTCGGCTAAGCACGAAATAATATCAACAAAGTAATATAACCATAATAAAGAACTTGCATGATGTTTTTTTTCACCCTACATTGCCAATAATTCAACAGTATTGATTTGATCTAACGGAGTAATAATGACTCAACGCATCGCATTTGCTAACTTGAACATAGAACCATGTTTGTATAATTTCATTAATCATGAAGTATTGCCTGAATTACAAATACAAGCCGATACTTTTTGGCAAAATTTTTCTAATGTTGTTGATGAATTAGCACCTCAAAATAAGCAATTATTGGCGACTCGAGATAAATTACAAATACAAATAGATCACTGGCATCAAGAGCGTAAAGACCAGACATTTAACTTTAATGAATATAAGCAATTTTTAACTAACATTGGTTATTTAGTTCCTCAAGTTGAAGACTTTACAATTAGTACTGACAATGTAGATGCTGAAATAGCAACAATGGCAGGACCACAATTAGTTGTCCCAATAATGAATGCACGCTTTGCACTTAATGCCGTAAATGCACGCTGGGGCAGTTTATATGATGCCCTTTATGGCACTGATGCTATTGATACAAGCGATGGCGCTGAAAAAGGCAAACAATATAATCCTGTACGTGGTGCAAAAGTTATTACCTTTGCCAAAAACTTTCTTGATAAAAATATTCCACTAAAAGACGGCAGCCATAAAAATGCCGTTGATTATCAAATAGCTGAACATCAAATTGTAATTACATTACAAAGTGGTGCACAAACAACGCTGATTGATAATGAGGCATTTGTCGGTTATCAAGGTAGCGTTAACTGCCCTAAATGCTTGCTATTTAAACATAACGGTTTGCATTTTGATTTAATTTTTGATCGCAATAGCGCTATCGCTAAAACTGATTTAGCAGGCCTTAGTGACATTATTATCGAATCTGCTTTAACCACTATTATGGATTGTGAAGACTCTGTTGCCGCAGTAGATGCCAACGACAAGGTAGTTGCTTATCGGAATTGGTTAGGCTTAAACAAAGGCGATTTACACGAAAAAATCACTAAAAATGAACAAACATTTACGCGAAAAATGAATGCCGATCGCAGTTATCAAACTTTACAAGGTGGTGAAATAACCTTGCAAGGGAGAAGTTTAATGTTTGTGCGTAATGTTGGCCATTTAATGACAAATAACGCAATTTTACGTGCAGATGGTAACGAGATCCCTGAAGGGATCATGGATGCGATGATCACCTCTTTAATTGCTATGCACGATTTACAAAAGAGTGTTGCTCAATCCAGCCTTGAAAAAAGTCTTAAAAATAGCCGCAAAAACTCAATTTATATTGTAAAACCTAAAATGCATGGCCCAGAAGAAGTCGCTTTTTCAAATAGCTTATTTAATGCAGTAGAAGATGCATTAGGGTTAACGCGCAACACAATAAAAATGGGAATTATGGATGAAGAACGTCGCACCACGGTTAATTTAAAAAACTGTATATTTGCTGCTCGTGAACGCGTGGTCTTTATTAATACAGGCTTTTTGGATAGAACGGGTGACGAAATACATACCTCGATGGAAGCTGGCGCAATGGCGCGCAAAGGTGATATTAAAAATACTTCATGGATCAGCGCTTATGAAGATAATAATGTCGATATCGGCTTACAATGTGGATTAAGTGGCAAAGCACAAATAGGCAAAGGGATGTGGGCTATTCCAGATCAAATGGCAGCAATGCTTGAAACAAAAGTAAATCATCCTTTATCGGGCGCAAATACCGCTTGGGTGCCCTCTCCTACTGCCGCGACCTTGCACGCTTTACATTATCATCAGGTGAATGTTTTTGAAGTACAAGAAAAAATTAAACAACGAAAAATTGCATCACTTGATAATATTTTAACGTTTCCTGTTGCGGCCTCAACCGATTGGAGCGAGCAGGAAATTAGTGACGAGTTAGACAACAATGCTCAAGGTTTATTAGGTTATGTAGTGCGTTGGATAGATCAAGGCGTAGGTTGTTCAAAAGTTCCTGACATTAATAATGTTGGTTTAATGGAAGACCGAGCAACGTTGCGTATTTCTAGTCAACACATGGCCAATTGGCTACATCATAACATTTGTACAAAAGCACAAGTGTTAGCGAGTTTGCATAAAATGGCGGCGATTGTTGATCAACAAAATGCTAGCGATCCAACTTATACTCCCATGAGTGCAGATATTGACAGCAATATTGCGTTTCAAGCCGCTTGTGCACTAATTTTTGATGGTTGTAATCAACCTAGCGGCTATACCGAGCCTTTATTACATCATTTTAGATTATTAAAAAAACAATCCTTGGTGAACTGTAATCTCGATCATTAAACTCTGAGGTGGTCTAATGGATTTGATTACCCCAGTTAAGACATAATAAGCTTAAATGGAAAATAAAATGATAAAACGTAAAAAATATACAAAAGATTATAAACTTGATGTCACCTCTTAAGTCAGAAATCCGAACCTTAATATTGCCGAAGCAAGCAGAAGTTTAGAGATTAATCCTTAATTGCTCGGTCGTTGGATAAAAGAAGACGAAAATTAAGGTGTGCATCTTAAAATAGCAAAAAAAAACTTAGAGCTAACTTAAGTAATTAGTTAAATGATGAACATTCCATCAGAATCAACAATGCTTTATAAGTTACTGGTTTTGATTCTAGGTATTTCTATAAATATGAAAAGTAATAAATTTTAAGGTTTAGTCAACTGTTTATCGGGTTGCCCAGCCAAACAAATAAGCCCAACTACGCAAAAAACAGCTCCAGCATAGAAGGTGAACGATGCGCCAAGGTTATCCCATAACAAACCAGCCAACACACTTGCGACTAGCATCGCTACCCCACTGACTAAATTAAAAAAACCAAATGCTGTGCCACGTAAATCACAGGGGGCATTATCGGCAATCATACTAGCCAGCAAGCCTTGAGTTATGCCCATATGAATACCCCACAAAGCAACTCCCGCGAGTACCATAGACCAGTGTTCACTTGTTGCTAATACTAAATCTGCAACAATTAAAATGATCAAACCGAGTGCCAATAATGTTTTATGACTCATACGATCAGAGAGCTTGCCAAAAGGATACGCCGATAAGGCATAAACCAAATTCATTGCTACCATGACTAACGGTACTAATGCGACGGGTATACCTCCTTGCAAAGCTCGCAGAACCAGAAACGCCTCGGAAAAGCGTGCAAGTGTAAAAACTCCACCGATAACCACTACCCACCAATACGAACTATTCAGGCGTTTTAAATTTTTCCGTTTAATTGGATTAGTACGTTGAGTTTGCTGATGTATTTCTGGCTCTCTCAGCCCAAAATATAACAGTGCCACCGCCATAAGTGCAGGAATTGTGGCCACCCAGAACACCGCTCGGAAGTCATTAGTCCACAATAGCATTAAACCGACTGCTAACAGCGGACCAATAAATGCACCAACTGTATCGAGAGATTGTCGCAGGCCAAATGCTGCGCCACGGATTTTCTCTGGCACTAGGTCTGCTACCAGCGCATCACGGGGAGCGCCGCGAATTCCTTTACCTATACGATCCATAAATCGGGCGGTGAACACAATGCCAATGATAGGCGAGATGGCAAAAACAGGTTTAGATATTGCCCCCAAGGCATAGCCAAATACAGCCAAGCCTTTGCGCTTACCCAAATAATCACTAAGTGCACCTGAGAATACTTTGACGATCAATGCGGTGGCTTCTGCTAGGCCCTCAATTAATCCAACCATGAAAACGCTCGCGCCCAAAGTACCAACCATGAACAAGGGTAACAAGCTGTGAATCATTTCTGAGGAAATATCCATTAACATACTCACGAAGCCGAGTATCCATACTCCATAAGGAATTTTACTTAGAACAGAATTATTGTTTTTGGTGATCATTTTTCAGTTCCGTTTTATGTTAGCTAATGAGAGGTCAACATAAGTACACAACAAATAGCGAGTTAACGCTACTGTAACTTACCGCCATTTCAAATAATTAGTTCCACAAAATTGTATTTTTTACCTTTTTCCTATTTTCGATAACGCTTTATAAATCAACGGCATTACCATAGTCACAAGTGGTATTTGCACCAGTAAGCCCGCGATGATCGCAATAGCAAGCGGTTGTTGCATAGCTGAGCCTTGCCCTAAGGCCAACGCTAATGGCAATAAGGCGAGAATAGCTGCAATGGTTGTCATAGTGATCGGGCGTAAACGATTTAAACCTGCTTTGAGCAGTGCTTCTTGTCGTTCAATACCTTGATTAATAAGCTCATGATATTCAGAGAAATAGAAAATAGACACTTCGGTAACTATGCCTAAGATCATCGTCATGCCCATTATTGCGGTAATATTTAACTCAATTCCCGTTAACCACAAGCCAATAAATACCGCTGGCATGGCTAATAATGGTGAAATAACAATCGCGATTGCAGCGGCAAAATCTTCATATAAAAACAGCAATAATAAAAAAACTAACGCAAGTGCGGCAATAAACACCTCAATTAGCCCTTTAAAGGCAATTTGTTGCTGTTTATATAAACCGCCAAGTTCATAATATTGATCATGAGTAAGCGCACCAGATTTGGCGATTGCTGATTTTATTTCTGCAATTGTTGAACCTAAATCGCGACCACTAATACGCGCGGTAACCGCAACCATGCGTTTTAAATTATCACGATTTATTTGTACTTGGCCTGTTTCTAAACTGACCTTGGCAATACGTTTGAGTGGGAAACGGTGCCCGTCAGCAGCTTGTAACCAAATATCATTCAGCGAGCTGATATTTTTTCGGTCTTTAGCGGGTAACCAAACCCTGACATCAATAAGTTTTAACCCTTGTTGAATTTGCGTGGTGACATCGCCTGTAAACCATGTGTTGAGTTGTTGAGTGACAAACTCAGGATTAACTCCTTCAAGCGCTGCTTTATCACGATTAATGGTAATATTGATGGCATCGCCTGAGGGCACAATGCCATCTTTTATATCAACAACGCCGTTTATTTTTCCAATGAGTGCGGCGATTTTAGGGGCGGTATTGAGTAGCGCTTGTTGATCATCACCATAAAGTTTAATTTCAATGGGCTGCGGCACGGCGGTTAAATCACCAATTAAATCTTCCATTAGCAATGCCATTTCAACTTCAATGCCCGGCACTTCAAGCTCTATTTTTGCGCGAATATCATCCATAATGGTTTCAATGTTTGGTCGCGGAAAGCCTTTTAACCGAATAAAAAAATCGCCTTCATTGGCTTCCGTTAAACCGCCCCCCAGTTGTAATCCTGTTCTTCTTGAATAGGTTTCTACATTAGGGTTTTGTTGAATAATCTGCTCAATTTGTCGTAATAAACGATCTGTCTCAGCTAATGAAGTACTGGGCGGAGCAACATAATCAAGAATAAAACCGCCTTCATCCATTTTCGGCATAAAACCAGAGCCAACTTGTTGATATGAAAAATAGCCAATAAAAACAAGAGGGATGAGTCCTAACATTACTAACCAAGGTTTAACAAATAGTCGCTGCATGATGATGTTGTAGCGCGTTAAAATAGCGTTAAAGAGTTTGCCGCCATCTTCTTTTTCGGCATCTTTTTGTGATAATAAATGCTCTGCAATTAGCGGCACGGCAAGCCAAGCTAATAAAAATGAAATAATTAAACTACTGGCCATGGTTAATGATAATGCTTTAAAAAAAGCGCCCGTAACACCCGATAAAAATGCCAATGGTGCAAATATGATCACCGTTGCAGCTGACGAACCGGTTAAGGGTTTAGTAAATTCTATTGCGGCATGGCGAATAGTTAACGCGGTATTGCCATTTTTGTTGCTATTTCTTTCACGTAAGCGCCTTACAATGTGTTCAATCATTACTATAGCGTCATCAACAATTAAGCCCACAGCTGCGGCCATACCACCTAAGGTCATAATATTAAAACTCATCTTAAGCACCGTGAGTAATAATACTGTGGTCGCTAATACCGCAGGCACAATAATAATGGCGATCAAGGTTATTTTTATACTGCGCAAAAAAATCAATAAAACGAGGGCGGCTAAGGCAATACCAATAGCGATTGCGTCACGAACACTTTTTCCAGCTTCGGTGATTAATTCACTTTGATCGTACCAATTAGCTAGGGCAATATCTTGAGGTAATTTTTCACGATAACTCAGCAGTTTTGCTTTAATATCGTCGACAATTTGCACCGTATTACTACCCGGCTGTTGGTATATTTGAAATAACACCGCATTTTTACCATCCGCGGTTACTCGGGTCCATTGTGGTGAGGTGGTTACATCAATTTCAGCAATATCGCTAAGGCGTACTAAGCCATCACTACCGCTGCGTAATACAGTATCTTTTAAGGTTTTTAAGTCGTGTAACCGCGTATCAGATAACATTAAAAACAATTTGTAATGATCTTCTAATCGCCCGACAGCTTGTAAGGTATTACTGGCTGAAATAGCTTGAGCAACATCGGTAAAGGTGAGTGATAGTGCGTTAAGTTTTTCTGGTGAAATTAAAATACGATATTCTGTCTTTTCACCGCCGACAACGACAACTTTAGCAACCCCATTAATTGAAGAAAGCAGTGGAATAAGTTGAAATTGGCCAATATCTCGTAACGATACAAGGGATTCTGCCGCAGAGGTTAAACTATAAGCAGCAACAGGAAATACCGTTGGGTCCATTCTCCGTACACTAAATGTTGAACCTAACGGTAGGTCAGGTAAAATTTGATTGAGGGCAGAATCAACTTGCAGCATGGCTGAGATCATATCGTCGCCCCAAGCAAAATTGATCGATACTTCTGCGCTACCGCGGCTGGTGGTTGAACGCAAATTAACCACGCCTGGTACAGATCTAACGGCTTGTTCTACTTTACGAGTAACCATAATCGCCATTTGATCCGCAGGACGATCGCCAGCCTCTAACGACACCACCACACGAGGAAAATCAACATGGGGGAATAATGCCACAGGTAATTTAGTGCCCGCTAATAAACCAGAAAGCGCCAACAAAACAACGAAAAATAAAATAGAACGTCGATGTTTTGCCGCCCAATGCGCTAAATCCATTATTTTAACTCCCGCGTAAGCATGCCGTCTTCAAGAATATAGTTTCCTAAAATCACCACGCTTTCGTTTGCTTTAATTGTCTCAGCAGTCGTGCCCGAGTTAAGCGCAGAAATAGCCACTAAATTATTTTGTTCGATACCCTTTTTAACATAAACTTTATGCGCAATGTGATCTGTAAGTGTAAAAATATAGTAGCCGTTTTCGTCATTTAACAGCGCGCTTCTTGGTACAGTAAAAGACAATTGCGCCGGTAAGCTAAATTCAGCAACCACACGTGTACCCAGCACTAATTGATTTGCCTGAGATGTTGGAATATCCACCATCGCATCAATCAAATGTGTACTCGGGTTTACCATCGCGTTAACGACACTTATTTTACTGCTAACGTTAATATTTCTATCGAACACTGGACTAATGGTTACGGCAATATTCGGTAATAGTCGAGTGACTTCTTCTGGTTCAATCCCTATACGTGCGACCAAATGATTTTCAGAGGCAATAAGCATGGCATTATCGTTTGATTGCAAGCGTTGACCTTGGGTTATATTTAATAAGGTGATAATACCGCTAATTGGCGCGAATAGAGTTTCAGTTGGCTTATTTTGGCTTAGTTCAATTAAAGCATTTAACGCGCTTTGGCTATCCTTTAGATTTTTTGTTGCACTTTCTACATCGGCTTTTGTGGTTAGCTTTTCATTTAACATCCGCTTACTACGACTCAATTGCTGCGCGGCATATTCAACGGCACTTTTGGCCTGAAAATATTGCATTCTTGCTTCTGGAGAAGTAATGATTTCAGCTAAACGTTGGCCTTTTTCTATGCGCTGCCCTGCTCGCACCCACAATTGATTCACTAAACCCGCATGCGCTAACGATAAGCTGAGTACCTTGTCAGATTTTGCTTCTAAAATACCATAAGCCCTAATGTGCTCACTCATTGCTGTGTGTGTTATCTTTGCTGTTTTAACAGCGGCAGAAGGTTGCGTTTCAGCGGCTTGTTCTGCTTTGAGTATTAATGAAGAAAATACCGTAGTTAAAATAAAGACTGTCGTAAATATCTGTTTAAAAGCCATGTAAAACGCCTTAGTGATTGAGTTTCTTGCTAATTTAATTTTGACAATGTTCCCCTTAGTTAATGCTAAATGTATAATTCGTTGGTTTTAAATCGCTTTGTAGGTCGCTGCTTACGTTACAAGGATGTAATTTATTAGAGAATACCGGATGCATATTCTCCTGAGCATATTGTCCTGCCGCGACAAGTTAAGCTTATTATGCTTTGTTGTGCCTCGTTACACTCGTGACAACCTACAATAAATTTTATTTAGCAAAAGTTGTGTACAACATAGCCTTAATTTTTAGGGTGATCTTTCGTTTAAATAAATCAATTTATGTTCATCTGCCTGTTGAGCAGAGTTAGCGGTATTTCGCATTAAAAGTAACGCTAAACTAAGCTGAGCACGCCACTTACTTTGTTGTAAATCGAGTTGCTCTAATCGTTTGTTAAACAAAGTAGATTCCATATTAATAAAAGGTAAAGCAGCAATGTCTCCCTTGATATATGCTTTTTTAGCGCTCACCACTAATTTTTCTAAGGTGAGTAAGTGTTTGGCAAGTTGTGTTTGTTGCTGGCTAATAAGTGCGTTGAGTTGCCATAATTCATCGACCTCTGAGCGAGTTTGTATTAAACGTAATTGATACTCTTCAGCTAATTGTTTACGGGTTGCGCGAGTCACTAAAATATTACCTTTGTTACCATTAAACAAAGGCAAGGTAATACCAATATTAAAACCTTGAGTGTGTAAACCGCCTGTGTCTTTAGCGGTAGAAATTCCTAAATTTAAAGCTGGAAACTGTGCAAGAACCGCCGCACGTACGCTTGCTTCTTGTGCTTGGTAACCCGCCTGTAGCGCTAATAAATCAGGACGTTTTCGGGCTATATTTGTTAACGCAGTTGATAAACTGTCTTTACTCAATTCAGCGGATGGAGGTAGAGGAGTAATAGTGAACCCGTCTAAACTCTCAATTCCTAACAGTTGAGCCAGTTGGTGCGCGCTCGTATTGTATTGTTGTTGTAAAATATTTAATTGGCTGTAAGCATCTAATAATACCGATAAATCTGTACCATTTGTTTCAAGAGTAACATTACCTTCTGAAATACCTACTTGTGATTGTTGATAGCGTTGCTCTAAAGTTCCAATCAAATTTTGTAGCAAGCTAATTTTTTGTTTGGTGTAATAAAGTTCAACACTCAGTAATTTTGCTTGCAGTTTGATTTGCCATGCTTGCCATAGTAACGCTAATTTGGCTTGTTTGATTTGCTGATCACCCACCTCAATAAAGCTTTGATGTGTAATTAATGCATTTAAATCGTAGCCTATACCGCCTGACCAAGCATTAACGGTATTTACTGCATTACTCGTAGGGTGATCAATATTCGCACTCAACTGTGGATCGGGCAGTAAGCCGAGATTATAAGCATTAGCCTGAATAACGCTATATTGTTGTTGATTTACTTTTAATAGAGGGCTGTTAAATAGCGCTAAATTGGCTAATTCGTCTAAGTTTAAACCATCGTTTAAAGTAACTGCGCCAAATGTTAACAACGAAGATGCGTTCGCTTGTTCTACCAAAGCATTAATAGTTAATGGCGTTTTTTGTTCAATTAAAGGAGCGGCATGATAAGTGGCACAACCATCGAGTGTTAAATAGATTGGGAACAAAATCAAATAAACAATTTTTTTGAATTTTCTATTTAATATCATCGATATGCTCATTAAAAGTCCCTATATTTTATTCGCTTATATAACGATAAGCGTTAATAAGCTTAACCGTTAATAACGTTAAGTTTCATGGCTAATACCATGTAAAGTACGTATGCTTTTTTGCTGCTTTGTTTCGTTGCGTATTAGGTTGTTTTTGATCATCATCTCGGGATTCACATAGCCACGCTTGTGATCTAAATGAATAACAATTGCGCTGTATCGTAATTGTTTTGATTTCAAACCAGCGTTAAATAAACGTTCACCTAACTCGCGATCTTCGCCTCCATACTGCATACGTTCATCAAAACCATTAGCATTAATAATATCTTTTCGCCAACCCGAAGCATTGTGTCCGTTCCATGTTGCGCCAGCAGGTGTAATAAAATTTAACAGCCGCTGTTTCCAAGCCGTTGTGGTGAGCTTTAATGTTTTATACGTTTTAGGTAGGTCATTTTTAATAAGCCAGGCAACATTAAACGCATTGCCTATTTTAATGTCATTGAAGGTGATTGTTTTACTGGTAGACATGGGTAATTTAAAATACCCGCCCGATAAAAAATAGCCGTTTTGAGCATTGTTATGGTGCACCTCAATAAAGTCTGCCCGAGGGATACAATCGCCATCCGTAAAAATCAAATAATCGCCGCTAGAGGCTTTTATTGCTTGGTTTAGAATTTTAGTTTTTTGAAAACCGTTATCTTCATGCCAAACATGCTTTATTGGAAATTTTGATGTTTTTTGTAATTCAGCAATCACTTCTCTAGTATCAGAAGTTGAACCGTCATCTGCAATAATAAGTTCATTAGGTAAATGAGTTTGACATTGAAAACCAACAATCACCTTTTCTAGCCATTTGGGTTCGTTATAAGTGGTTAAAATAACTGAGATAAAGCTGGGCGTTATCATTTTGGCTTTATTTTCCATAAAAAACATAATTGACTCTTCTACCAATAAAAAATTTGCAGGAAGTTAGCACAAAAAATAAAAAATAGCCCATAAAAAGTAAAGCTTAATTATTCATTTTCAGAGTAATTTATCCCCAAGCCTTATAAGGTAACTTGGGTATGAGATTTGAGTTTTAATTGAGAATCGATAAATATTCTGGAACCGCCTGCTCTACCGTTTTAAATTCTGCCGTATATCCTGCCTTCCTTAGGTTAGACAAATCTGCTTGTGTATAACTTTGATAGGCATTTTTCAATTTATCAGGGAAAGGTATATAATTTATTTTTCCTTGGTTATGAAAATTTATTACTGCATTGGCAACGTCATTAAAGCTTTGTGCTTTTCCTGTTCCGCAGTTATATATGCCCGAAATGTTTTTGTGTTGCCAAAACCATAGATTTACTTTTACGACATCTTCAACATAGACAAAATCACGTAATTGCCCGCCATTTTCAAATTGGCTGTCACCTTCAAACAAACGACATACACCATCATTAAGTATTTGATTATTAAAATGAAATGCAACGCTGGCCATTGAGCCTTTATGCTGTTCACGAGGTCCGTACACATTAAAATAGCGTAAACCGACAATCTGTGCCGTTGTAGAGCTAAGATTCCGAATATATTGATCAAATAAAAACTTAGAATACGCGTACACGTTTAATGGCTTTTCAACTGAATCTGATTCATAAAATTGCTTACTACCACCATAAACGGAGGCGGAAGAAGCATAAATAAATTGAATGTTATGTTGTTGGCAAAAATTAACCAACTTTTTGGAATATTCAAAGTTATTTTCCATCATAAATTTGCCATCCCATTCGGTAGTATTTGAGCAAGCTCCTTGATGAAAAATAGTAGATATATTAAACGGTAATGAATTATTCACAATTTGCGTTAAAAAATCGTCTTTATCTATGTAATCAGCAACTTTGCAGTCGGCCAAATTAAATATTTTATATCCATCGGTTAAATCGTCTACGGCAACAATATTAAAATGTCCTAATTGATTTAACGATTTAATAATATTACTACCAATAAAACCTGCTGCACCTGTGACAATGATCATGGTATTACCTTATCTTTTGCTAACTGTTTATTAGGGTCTGTTGATCTTTCATTTTAGTCTCTGCTATAAACTGAAAGATCAACAGACCCTATTAATATCTTGAATATTTTGGTGTGTTTCATTAACAACCTCGTCTATAGGCTTATGTAAAACATTTACTACGCGATCATATTCACCAAGAGGGCCATATTTATCTGCAGAAGTGGCATTAAAAAAAGCAATCACTGGGGTGAATGAAGCTGAAGCTAAATGCATCGGGCCTGTGTCAGCACAAATAAAAAAGTCGAGTGATGACATAAAACAGCCGAGATCACGCAAATGGTTAAATGAAATAGAAAGCGCTTTAGGGTGAATGACATCACTAACATTGGGGGGTAAAATATCGACAAGAATAAAATGAGGATTTTTAATTAACAGTTGCTCAAGAAAATTTAGCCACCAGCTATCTTCTATTTTTTTATCATGTCGTGCATCTCTAAAAATGCCAATCACAGTATTTTCTTTATTTCTAATCACACCTTGTTTTGCTAATAAAGTACTTAAATGAGATTTACCTTTGATGAGTTCTTGTTCCGATAAATTTATATCTAACAGTTTAGGAATACATTTATGATCGTCTGCAAAGGCACTCATTAGCGCAAGTGGTATTAACGCTTCATGAGCCGTTTTGTCTGGATATGGAATGGTAATGTTTGCGGCACTCCATGTTTCTTTACAATAAAAGCCTAATTTAAATTTTGCCTTAATCAACAAAGTAGAGGCATTGGCACTGCCTGAAGATATAATTGGTGAGATTAATAAATCGTAATCATTTGCATTAATTTCTTTAACTTTATTTATTAATTTGAATGGATTTTTTAAAAGTTTTCTTGGGACATCATAAACAATATTAACGTTGTTCATTGGTGCTAATAGTGGCGCAATAAACTTTGCACCAATGAGAATATCTATTTTTGCGTGAGGCATTTTTTGGGCTAACGCATTAATAAGTGGTGTTAAAAATATAATATTACCTATTCGATAGTTAATTCTAACAATAAGTATTTTTTTTATTTCGTGAGTAGGAATATTTTCAAGATTAAGTTGTTTTTTCGAAATTTTTATTAATAAATGATTAATGCTACTTCGTAACATTCTCCGTAATTTCGAGTGTAAGGGAATACCCATTATTAATGCTCTTCAAAATAGTAGTATTAGTATTAAACTTATTCTTGTTAAAACTTATATGGTTATAGTACTTGATAAAACTTAGCTGAAACTTAGCTGAAATTTTTTATTAAGAATAGCGATGCTTATTATCAATAAGGCACACTAAACATTAACTTATAAAAATGCAACGAGGATATCAAATTTACCTACCTGAATGTATTTCAGGGTCTATTCGATTCGAATACACAAACACTAAATACTGAACACCTTCCTATATGCTATTAACAGTAAAAAGTGTATAACGATGAAAAAACTTATGCCAATTTTATGAATAAGAGCCATAACCACCTAACGAGATAAATTAACCTAATCATTAATAAAACGATAACCAACGCCATACACTGATTGGATTAATTCTTTACCCTCACTGAATTGATGCAGTTTTTGACGTAATTTTTTAATATGACTATCAATCGTTCGATCACTGACAATACGATTATCTAAATACATATTAGTCATTAATTGTTCACGCGAGAACACCCTGCCTGGCTCATTTACCAAGGGCTTAAGTAATTGAAATTCAACCGCAGTTAACGAAAGTGCTTGGTTATTAATGGCTACTTGGTACTTGCCTTCATCAAGCCGGATAAATTGCGTTGGTAAGTTTTGGTTATTAGCCCTACGGAGAACGGTTTTTACACGGGCAACGACTTCACGAGGACTAAATGGTTTGCAAATATAATCGTCTGCGCCAAGCTCTAATCCGAGTAGTCGATCAATTTCATCAACTTTTGCGGTTACCATTAAAATAGGTACATTAGAAAATTGACGTATTTCTTTACACAATTCAATACCACTTTTATTCGGTAACATGATATCTAAAATAATGACACTAACTGAGTTAATTTTCAGCCAAGCTATCACCTCGCCGCCATCGTTGATGCAATGTGCTTTAAATTGTGCTTGAATGAAATAATCAGCTAATAATTGTGAAATTTTAATTTCGTCTTCCACAATTAAAATAGTAGGGTCAGACATCGTAAATTCACTCTCCATTTTTGATTCTGGTTATGTTGCTTTATTTTGAGGAACGGAAATATCACTTATCAACGGAAATTTAATAACAATTTTTAAACCTCCAAGTGACGATCTTTCAGCATAAATATCACCTTGATGTTGTTTCACAATATGCGCGCAAATAGCCAACCCTAAGCCAGAACCGCCAGTCTCTCGATTACGTGAATCATCGGTGCGATATAAGTGCTCAAATAAATTGGCTAAATGATGTTCATCAACACCTTTACCATTGTCTTCAACAATAAGTATAGCTTGATTATCTCCCGCATTTTTACTAAGCGAAAGTTTAACCTTACAACCCTTGCCGGCATATTTAATAGTATTATGAATGAGGTTTTCTAGTAATTGGCAAAGCCGAGTTTTATCCGCCATAATTACACTTTTTTCCTCGCTACAAATTATCTCCCCTGACAAACCCGCGTCCGTTAAAAAGCTTTGATATTTTTTAAATTCATTTGATATTATTTCCGCTAAATTTAGCGGTTCAGGGTAATAACTCATACCGCCAATATCGGCACTGGTTAGTTCGTGTAAATCATCAATCAATTTTTGTAAATGCAAAGTTTCTTGATGTACAGAGCTAATGGTTGCCATCGATAAAGATCTTACACCATCAATTACTGCTTCTAATTCGCCGCGTAAAATAGCCACAGGGGTTCGTAATTCATGAGAAATGTTGGCCAGCCAGCGTTTACGTTGTTGTTCATTTTCAGCCAACGTTTTAGCTAAATGATTAAAATCTTTACTTAAATCGCCAAATTCATCGTTTCTTTTTACCTTAATAGCTTGGTTAAACTTACCCTGAGTTAATTGATGTACTCCGTGAGTTAATTGACGTAACGGTAACAGTAAATGCCGAGCTAACGGTAATACCAACAACAATACGACTACGAGTAATGCTAAACCAATAAAACCTAAATAGGCTTGTTGTTGTTTAACAAAATCAAATTCATAACCTTCCATTAATTTTTTTTGTTTAGACACGGCAAAATAGCCGACAATTTCATTCTCACTCATTATCGGTGTGTAACTAAAAGGAAGACCTTTTGGATAATTGCCAACAATAAACCGTTTATTTTCATCTAATAATGCATAGCTTATTCGTGGTTTAGGTGGTGACAGCGGCGGTCCTATCGATTGAAATAGCCTATCTCTCATAAATCTTGGTGGTGTTTTATCCTCAGGATGGGAAAAACGAGTTTGCTTAGGGCGTGGTCGAGTATTAAAGCGATCTTGGGGTAATTCATTAAATTGTGATCTCGGAGGTGGAGGGCTTAATTCTACGTCTTGAATATTTTGTCGCAGCAATGCCTGAAATTTACGATGTTTGTGCGCTAAAACCTGCCAACTATTGGTTTGCTGATAGGTGTTTGTTAATGCAACAACGACTGGCTGTAACGATATTACTTGTTGTTTATTAACATATTCCACCATACCTTTATTAATACTCCATTGCATAAAAAAAACAATAGAACCGACTAACACGATACTAAAACTAAAAATAATGGCGAATAATTTTTGTTGAGTTTTCATTTCTTTTCAATATAGTTATTTTGACCGCATTGATTATTACGGCGTTTATCTCGAGCACTAATATTTTAATCTCTAATATCTTAAACACTCATCTCTTAAGTAATAAGTTACCCTTTGTTATCTTCGTCATAAAGTTAAATTATGAATTTTCACATTGTTGACCTTTTCTTGCACATTGCTTGCACATTTGTTGGTTAAATTAAGGATAAGAAAAAATTTTAACGATCTTCGAGGAATTAATTATGCGTTATCCTTTATTAAAAGCGACTGTTTTGATCAATGTTTTATGTTTTTCAACACTACATGCACAACAAGTGCAAAACAGACCCATTCCAGCGGGGAGAACTATTCCACCAATACCTACACCGCCACCAATACCTAATCCACCCAACAGACCAAATCCACCTCAGCCGGGGCCGAATCCGCCGCAAAATCCAAATCCACAGCCAACGAATAATGATGCACAACTGCAAGCCCTTATTACACAACAAAACCTTATCGCTATTGATAACGTTAATTTTAATTTACCCGATATAAATTCCCCTAAGGCGCAGCTCGGAAAGCAATTATTTTTCGCCAAAAACTTAGGGGGTGAGCAAAGTGCTGCGTGTGTAAGTTGTCACCATCCAGCGTTAGGCGGAGGTGATAATTTATCGTTATCGGTGGGTGTAAAAGCAGTGGATAGAGGAAATAATACGAGTCATGACTTATTAGGATTAGGACGATTTAATGGTAACAGTACCGATAATAACCAGCAATCTTTACCTAGTGTTGGTAGAAATGCGCCTACTGTATTTAATATTGCCTTGTTAAATCGTTCCTTATTTTGGGATAGTCGTGTTGAAAGAACACCAAATGGACAAATTGTTACGCCTGATTCGGTACTTGATCAAAATGGCAGACGTAGACCTGATACTAATTTAGCCCCAGATACTACGTTAGCGGCAGCACAGGCAAGATTTCCTGTTACTGCACCAAACGAAATGCGTGGCGAATTTTTAACCTCAGCCGAAAACCAAGCATTACGAGCTTCACTTGCTGAACGCTTTAACAGCAAAGACAACACATGGTTAGCGGCTTTTAGCCAAGTATTTAATGACATTGACGTAACCTTTGATCATATCGCTGATGCAATTGGTGAATATGAACGTTCTATGTTATTTGCTGATAGTCCTTGGAATAATTATTTAAAAGGAGATTTAACCGCGTTAACCGATCAACAAAAAGCGGGTGCTGTACTATTTTTCACCCCAAGACAACAAGGTGGTGCTAACTGTGTTGCTTGCCACAATGGCCCTACTTTTTCAGATCAACGTGCTCATTTGGTTGCCTTTCCGCAATTTGGCAATGGTGCAGGCAACGAAAGTAACACGGCTACGAGTCAAGATTTTGGGCGAGAAAATGTAACAAATGATCCTGCCGATAAATTTCACTTTCGCACGCCAAGTTTACTCAATGTCGAAGTAACTGCTCCTTATGGTCATTCTGGTGCTTTTCAAACGTTAGAGGAAGTGGTTGGGCATTATGTAAATCCTAAACGCTCTATTGATAGTTTGTTTTCCGCTCGTGCAAATGTTCCTTTTACCAATGGGTTAGCACCCATTTGTCGATTACCTCAGGTAGTTTCATTACAAGAAAAAAATAATAGCTTATGTGAAAATATTTTCCCTGATGCGTATCAAAACTCTATTGAAGTGGTCAATCACTTAGATAATGCCAGAGCTGGACTCGTTGCCGCAAGAGCACCATTAATTGCAAATATTCAACTTTCTCCAGCGCAGGTAGGTCAAGTGGCTGACTTTTTAAGGGCATTAACTGATCCTTGTGTAAAAGACAGAAGTTGTTTAACACCATGGATTATTGACGGAAATAATGTTGCCTCATATCCAGATAACCTTCCACTTGTTGCTCATGATAAAGAGGGTAACGAATTATAATAAACACATCTGTTCACTGTAATATTTTTGTCTCCCGCTTTAATATTACAGTGGATCACAATAGTTTTACGCTATAGCCTAATTATTCATACAATTAATAAGGCTACTTTTTTTGTTAATTAGATTCTTTTTTTAATTTTATAATTAAATCAATATGCGGAATAAGCTCTTCAATTTCTAATAATTGTTCACGCAACCCTAACCATTGCGTTAATTCTAACTTTCCTGAATCTAGAATAGCGCGTTTCAATTCTTTAGCTAAAGATTTTTCATCTTTTTTATCGATAAAATCATTTAACATCAGTAAATTATCAAGTTCTTCTTGACTAATAATATCGTTATTTTTTTTTACCATTTTATAAAAACCTATCGATTAAAACTTGTCTTGGTAAAACACAGTTTGGTGGGAATAAAATTAAGTATAGTCAAATTTATTGTTATTACTTGAAAACTTAACTTATTCAGATAGATAATAGCTTTACCGCATTTTATTAAGACAGCGCATGAAAAAAACAGCAATTGTAACCGGTGGCAGCTCAGGTATTGGTTTAAGTATCGTTGAAAAATTTATTAGTGAAGGTTACCAGGTATTTAATCTTGATGTTCAGCCGTGTGAACTGGGCATCTATAAACAATGTGACCTTACCAATAGCAAGCAAGTTACTGAAATTATAACTGAAATAGCTAATAATTTTACTATTTCAGCACTCATATCAAACGCGGGTATTCATTTTTCAGCGAATATTGAAAACACCTCAATGAAAGATTTTGATAGCGTACTTAATCTCAATGTAAAAGGTGCATTTTCAGCAATAAAAGCTGTTTTACCGAATATGAAAGCCAATAAAAATGGCACTATTATTTTAATGTCTTCAGATCAAGCATTAGTGGCCAAACACAATTCATTTGCTTACAACCTAAGTAAAGCCGCCCTTGCTTCAATGGCCAAAACAACGGCGCTTGATTATGCCGAATATAATATTCGTGCTAACGCAGTATGCCCAGGAACAATCGAAACGCCGTTATATCATCAAGCCATTGACAGTTATTGTAAAAAATCAGGTGAAGATAAAACAAAAGTTCACCAAGCAGAAGCACAATTACAACCTTTAGGACGCCTGGGGCAACCAGAAGAAGTCGCTGAATTAGTCTGCTTTTTAGCATCAGACAACGCCAAATTTATAACAGGAAGTTTGCAAGTCATCGATGGCGGTTATACCTGTCAGTAAACGCTTTTAGCCATGAATAAAAGAAATAATACAAGCCTATGCAGATAACTCAGGTGCTTATACAAAATCCGTCATCCTGAATTTATTTCAGGATCTATTCGCTTGAGATACTGAAACGAGTTCCAATGCTGTTCGTTTAAGCGTTTTCTTTACGCTTTTGCGACCGCTTTACTGGAAATTTCCCTATCCTCATTTTTACCGCCCTAGGATAATTAGGGCGTTTTGATTTGGGAATGATAAAATCT